>Ga0180431_10004134_pt1 | contig 18289 bp, 14 predicted proteins | sample SS_ome_11_FD_132459 | JGI IMG/M metagenome (GOLD analysis project Ga0180431, IMG submission 132459) | Hypersaline lake sediment archaeal communities from the Salton Sea, California, USA - SS_1_MS_1 metaG | ecosystem: Environmental > Aquatic > Non-marine Saline and Alkaline > Hypersaline >... | reverse complement strand
TCGAGGTGATCGCGGACAGCGACCTCTTCGGCGTGTTCGTCCCGGACGAGTACGGGGGATGCGCCAGCGAGGCGCCGATCACGAACATGTGCGTGGTGACCGAGGAGCTCTCCAAGGCGTGCGGGGGCATTGCGCTCGCGTTCGCGGGTTCCGGGCTGGGGACGCTCCCGATTATCCTGTCCGGCTCCGAGGAACAGAAGCAGAAGTACCTGCCCGACCTGGCCGCCGGCAAGCGGCTGGCCGCGTTCGCGATCACCGAGCCGGACGCGGGAAGCGACGTGTCCACCCTGAAGACCACCGCGGTGCGCGACGGCGATGAGTACGTGCTCAACGGTACCAAGCAGTGGATCACCAACGGCGGCGAGGCGGAGGTCTACACCGTATTCGCAGCCACGGATCGCACCAAGGGCCCCCGCGGCACGAGCGCATTTCTGGTGGAGAAGGGCACGCCCGGGTTCGACTTCGGCAAAAAGGAAACCAAGATGGGCATCCGCGCGAGCGCCACGCGCGAGCTCGTGTTCCAGGACTGCCGCGTGCCCGCGGACAACCGGCTCGGACGCGAGGGGTCGGGGTTCATCACCGCCATGCGCACCTTCGACGTATCCCGGCCCGGCGTGGCCGCCCAGGCCCTGGGCATCGCCGCCGGCGCGCTGGAGCTGGCCCTGGACTATGCCCGCGAACGCGTGCAGTTCGGCCGGTCGATCATTGCGAACCAGGGCATTCAGTGGATGCTCGCGGACATGGCCACCCAGGTCGAGGCCGCGCGCGCGCTCATCTACGCCACCGCCCGCAGCATCGACGGGGGCCTCAAGCGGCCGACCAAGTTCAGCGCCATGGCCAAGTGCTTCGCCTCCGACATCGCCGTGCAGGTGTGCCTGGACGCGATCCAGGTCTTCGGGGGCTACGGCTACATGAAGGAATACCCCGTGGAGAAGTATCTGCGCGACGCCAAGATCACACAAATCTACGAGGGCACCAACCAGATCCAGCGCAACGAGATCGCCAGCGCGCTGATCAAAGAGGCCGCCGGCAAGAAGAAGTAGACTCCGCTCTCGCCTTCCCCGCTTTACGGCGCGATGTGCCGACCCGGCGCCTGGCCCCCGCGGCGCGGCTGCGCGTCGGCGCGCGCCCGGCGGCCGGAAGACGATTGCAAATCGATCCGGGAACGGCTATCTTGAGGGGTCGGTGCGCCCTGCGGCGCGGACCCAGGCCCCCGGAGGCCGGCAAGCGAACGGACGACTGAGGCGGACAGCATGAAGATCGTTGTGTGCGTGAAGCAAGTGCCCGACACCACCGAGGTGCGCATCAACCCGGAGACGAATACGCTCATCCGGGACGGGGTGGACTCCATCGTCAACCCGTTCGACACCTACGCCATCGAAGAGGCCGTGCGCATCCGCGAGCGCCTGGGTGAGGGCGAGGTCACGGTCGTGTCCATGGGCCCGCCCCAGGCCGAGGCCGCCCTGCGCGAGGCGATTAGCGTGGGCGCGGACGCGGGTGTGCTCGTGTGCGACCGGGCCTTTGCGGGGTCGGACACCTGGGCCACGAGCTACACCCTGGCCGCGGCCATCGCCGGCATGGCCCCGGACCTCGTGCTGTGCGGCAAGCAGGCCATCGACGGAGACACCGCGCAGGTCGGGCCCGGCATCAGCGTGCATCTGCGCCTGCCGCAGGTCTGTTACGTATCCAAGATCCGCGAGATCAGCGCCGAGAAGGCCGTGGTCGAGCGCCTGCTCGAAGAGGGGCACGAGGTCCTGGAGGTGGAGATGCCTTGCGTGATGACCGTGGTCAAGGAGATCAACGAGCCCCGCCTGCCCTCGCTCAAGGGCAAGATGCGTGCGAAGAAGGCCGACATCTGCACGATCACCGCCGCCGACCTGCAGGCCGATCCCAAGAAGCTGGGGCTGACCGGGTCGCCGACCGAGGTGCGCAAGATCTTCAGCCCGCCGCGGCGCCAGGCCGGCGAGATGATCGAGGCCGAGACGGCGCGCGAGAAGGCCAGCATCACCCTCGCCAAGCTCAAGGAGCTCCAGGTCCTATGATCGGACGAGACCGCCATGAGTGAGAACCGGCTCATCATCGATCCCAAGACATGCATCGGCTGCGAGAAGTGCGTGGAGGTCTGTCCCTTCGGCGCCCTGGAGATGGAGGGCAAGCTCGCGGTCGTCAACGACAACTGCACGTTCTGCGGCGCATGCGTGCCGGTGTGCCCGGTGGACGCAATCACCCTGCGCCGCGCAGACAAGGAGGGCGGCCCGCAGGCCGGGCACCGCGGCGTGTGGGTGTTCGGGGAACAGAAGGGCGGCGAGATCCAGCCCGTCGTATTCGAGCTCATCGCAGAGGGCCGCAAGCTCGCCGACAAGCTGGCCGAGCCCCTGGCCGTGGTGGTGGTGGGCCACGACCTGGACGCCGCGTGCCAGGACCTACTCGCGTACCCGGTGGACAGCGTGCTCCAGGTCGAGAGTCCGGATCTGGCCATCTACGCGGCCGAGCCCTACAGCAAGGTGATTGCCGACCTCGTGCGTGGGCGCCGGCCCTCCGTGTTCCTGGCGGGCGCCACGGCGATCGGGCGCAGCTTCCTCTCTCGCGTGGCCGTGGAGATCGGCACCGGGCTGACCGCCGACTGCACCGGCCTGGACATCATCGACGGGCTTCTGCACCAGACCCGTCCGGCCTTTGGCGGCAACATCATGGCCACGATCCTTACGCCCAACCACCGCCCGCAGATGGCCACGGTCCGGCACAAGGTCTTCCGCGCGGCCGGGCGCGACGGCGGGCGCGACGGCCAGGTGGACAAGATCCGGGTCGTCGACCAGGGCCTGCTCGTCTCTCGCACCAAGCGCCTCGACTTCCTGCCCGATGAGGAGACCACCGTCAATCTCACCGAGGCGGACATCATCGTCTCGGGCGGGCGGGGACTCGGCAAGCCCGAGAACTTCGCGCTCATCGAGCAGCTCGCCCGGACCCTCGGCGGCGCGGTGGGCAGCTCGCGCGCGGCCGTGGACGCGGGCTGGATTCCCTACAGCCACCAAGTCGGCCAGACCGGCAAGACCGTAGGCCCGAAGCTCTACATCGCTTGCGGCATCTCGGGCGCGATCCAGCACCAGGTGGGCATGAACAGCTCGGACGTGATCGTGGCCATCAACAAGGACCCCGAGGCGCCCATCTTCCAGATCGCCACCTTTGGGATCGTCGGGGATCTGTTCGAAGTGGTCCCCGCGCTCATCGAGGAAGCGAACAAGCGATAGTCCGCGATCCGCGCGGACGGTCCCGCGCTGGGTGCGAACCCGCCGGTCCGTGGCAAGGGAAGGATCGGCCGCAAACCGAACCGGTAGCACAAAGGAGCGTCATGTGACTGTCGCCGCCGTGGTGGGCATGCAGTGGGGCGACGAGGGCAAGGGCAAGATCGTGGACGCGCTCTCCGAGCGCGTCGCGGTGGTGGTCCGCTGCCAGGGAGGCGCCAACGCCGGCCACACCGTGGTCCTGGGCGAGAGCGTGTTCAAGCTGCACGTCGTCCCCACCGGCATCCTGCGCGAGGGCGTGACCGCGGTCATCGGCAATGGCGTCGTCGTGGATCCGCTCGGGCTCGTGGAGGAGATCGAGGCCCTGGAGAGCCGGGGCATCCAGGTGCAGGGCCGGCTGCTCCTAAGCGACCGGGCCCACCTGGTGCTGGCCACGCACAAGGCCCTGGACGGGCTGCACGAGACAAGCCGCGGCGCGGGCAAGCTGGGCACCACGGGCCGGGGCATCGGGCCCGCGTACTCGGACAAGTCTGCCCGCGCGGGCCTGCGCGCGCATGACCTCACCGACCGCGACCGGCTGCTGGATAGGGCCCGCGCGCACCTGAAGCTGTGCAACCGGCACATCCAGGCGCTCGGCGGCGCTCCGCTCGACACGGAGGCCGAGCTCGCGCGCCTGGCCGAGGTGACCGCGCGGCTGGCGCCTCTGGTCGCGGACACGGTCTGCTTCCTGCACAAGGCCTGGCGCGACGGAAGCGACATTTTGCTAGAGGGCGCCCAGGGCACCCAGCTCGACATCGACTTCGGCACCTATCCGTACGTGACGAGCTCCAACACCACTGCCGGCGGGCTGTGCACGGGCTCGGGCCTGCCACCCGCGGCCATCACCGAGGTCCACGGCGTGCTCAAGGCCTTCACCACTCGCGTGGGCGAGGGGCCGTTCGTGACCGAGCTCACCGGGGAGGCCGCCCAGCGTCTTCGCGGCACGGGCGAGCAGCAATGGGACGAGTACGGCACCACCACCGGCCGGCCGCGCCGCTGCGGATGGTGCGACCTCGCCGTGGGCCGGTATGCGGCGTCGCTCAGCGGCGTCACCCACCTGCACGTGACCAAGCTCGACGTGCTTGCCGGCCTGAAGCCCCTGCACTTGTGCACGCACTACGCTCTGGACGGCAAGCGCCTCTCCGGGGTGCCTGCGTCACTGGATGCGCTCGCCCGGGTCACGCCGGCGTATGAAGAACTCCCCGGCTGGACCGAGCCCCTGGCGGAGATCCGCCGGTTCGCGGATCTGCCCCAGCCCGCGCGCCGGTACGTGGAGCGCGTCTTCGAGGTCCTGCGCATCGATCGCGGCACGGTGAGCGTCGGCCCACGCCGCGAGCAGATCATCCCCGTGGCGAGGTAGCCGGCATGTCCCCTGCCCGCAATGGGCCCGGCAGGGACGCAGGCCACGCGCAGGGCCCGGACAACGGCCCGCCGGTGCCTGCCGAGCGGCTTCCGGGCCACATCGCCATCATCATGGACGGCAACGGCCGCTGGGCACGCCAGCATGGCCTGCCCCGCCACCGCGGGCACGAAGCGGGCGTCGAGGCCGTGCGCAGAGTGGTGCGCACCGCGAGCGCCTGGGGCGTGGAGGTGCTCACCCTGTACGCGTTCAGCACAGAGAATTGGCGCCGATCCCGGGCCGAGGTGGCCACCCTGATGCGCCTGTTGCAGCGGTATCTGCGCCGCGAGCTCCAGGAGCTCCAGAAGAACGGCGTGTCGGTGCGCGCCATCGGCCAGGTCGGGCGCCTGCCGGGCGCCGCCCGCGAGGAGCTCGATCGAGCTCAGGAGCGCACCCGCCATAACCCGGGGCTCAAGCTCGTCTTGGCGCTCTCCTATGGGGGGCGCGACGAGATCGTGCGCGCTGCGCGCAGCCTCGCCCGAGCCGCTGCCGAGGGCCGCCTGGACCCGGACGACCTGGACGCGGACCGGTTCGCCGCGGCGCTCGACACCGCGGGGCTACCCGACCCGGACCTGCTGATCCGCACCGCGGGCGAGATGCGCATCAGCAACTTTCTCTTGTGGCAGGCCTCCTACGCAGAGTATTATAGCACGAACGTATTGTGGCCGGATTTCGACCGAGACGCCCTTGCCCAGGCCGTGGCCGCCTATGCTCGACGAACGCGGACGTTCGGCGAGCGGCATGGGCAGGAGGACGGCTGAGGAAAACGTGTGCTCAAGTACCGCATCCCTGCGGCACTGACCATTGCGGCGTTGTTTCTTGTCGCTTGCTGGTACGACTGGTCGCATGGGACCAGTTGGGCCTTCTCCGCGTTCGTGGCCGCGGGCAGCGTGATCGTGCTGCGGGAATTCTACCAGATGGTCGAGGCCAAGGGCGCGCGGCCCACCTGGGGCTTCGGCTTGCTCATGGTCGTGCTGCTCGTGCTTGGTCACGACCGATGGTGCTGGGAGAAGTGGCATGGCCTCGAACGGCTCACCCCGGACCGGATGATGACCGTACTGGCCGTGGTGGTGCTGGGCACCTTTCTCATTCAGGTGCTGCGCCGGGGCCCCAGGGGCACGATCCTCAACGTCGGAAGCACCCTTCTCGGATTGGTTTACGTCTGGTTCTTGCCTGCGTTTCTCGTGAAGATCCGCCACCTCGGGCTGCGTCCGGAGCCGGGCAGCTGGGTCACCGACGGCGTTGAGCTCTTGGTTTTGACCGTGGGACTGAGCAAGATCGCGGATATGGGCGCCTACTTCACTGGCCGCAACTTCGGACGGCGCAAGCTTTCCCCCGTGCTCAGCCCGGCCAAGACCTGGGAAGGCGCGGCCGGCGGCGTGGCGGCGAGCATCGCGGGCATGTTCGTTCTGCGGGCCGTCTTTCCCGAAAGCGTGTTCGGGTCTTTCGACGTGTGGACGGCGCTGTCCTTCGCGATCCTCATGGCCGTGGGCGGGCTGTTCGGCGATCTGATGGCCAGCGCCCTCAAGCGAGACAGCGGCCTGAAGCACTCCGGCGACATCGTGCCGGGGTTCGGCGGGTTCCTGGACGTGGTCGACTCGATCATGGTGGCCGCGCCGGTGGCCTACTTCTTCTTGCTCCTGATCGGCGCGCGGCATCCGGAGGTGGGCGGGTGAGAGCGTTTGTCGACCTTCCCGACCAAGAGACCGCCCGCATCCTGCTCGGCCCCAACGACGCGCACCGCAAGGAACTGCGCGAGCGGCTGCAGGTGCGCATCGCGCTGCGCGGCGAGCGCTTGATCGTGGAGGGCGAGCCCGGACGCGTCCAGGCCGCCGTGCCCGTGCTCGAGCGCATGGTCCAGGCCATCGATCCTGCGGACGGCAAAGGCTTTCAGGCGGAAGAACTGCAGTGGCTGTTGGCCAGCGCTGGCGAGAACCCGGAGGGCCGCCCGGGTTGCGTGATGATCCCCGGCGGCACCCGGATCGAGCCCAAGAGCCCCGGACAGCGCGCGTACGTGGAGGCGATCCACACCTCGGACCTCGTGTTCGGCATCGGCCCGGCCAGCACGGGCAAGACCTACCTGGCCGTGGCCTGCGCGATCGAGGCCTTGAAGCTGGGACGCGTGCGTCGGCTGGTGCTTGCCCGTCCCGCGGTGGAGGCCGGCGAGCGGCTCGGGTTCCTGCCCGGCGACATGCAGGAGAAGGTCAATCCCTACCTGCGCCCGCTCTACGACGCGTTGGGCGACATGCTGCCCCGCGCGGAGATGGCCCAGTACTTGCGCAACGGGCTCGTGGAGGTCGTGCCCTTGGCCTTCATGCGGGGCCGCACCCTGGATCGCGTGTTCGTGATCCTGGATGAGGCGCAGAACACCTCGCCCGGCCAGATGAAGATGTTTCTCACGCGCCTGGGCCCTCGGTCGCAAGCGGTGGTGACCGGCGACATCACGCAGATCGACCTAGAAGACCCGGCCGCCTCCGGGCTCATCCATGCCCACGCCATCCTTCCTCCGATTCACGGCGTCGCCTTTGTCCACCTGACAAGGGACGATGTGGTCCGCCACCGCCTGGTGCGCGACATCATTCAGGCCTACGAGAAGGATCAGCAGCGAGAGTGAGCACGCGCCGCTACAAGGTCAAGCGTCCTGCCGGCCGGTCGGCGCGGATCCGGCTGGACCAAGAGACCCGCACGCCGCGCCGTCTGCTCGCGCGCATCAACGTGGGCCATGCGCTCACCTGGCAGCGAGCGTTCGCCGCCCTGGGCCTGGTGACACTGGCGGTGCTGCCGCGGGTGTGGGGGCCGTCGCTTGTGCCGTACCGGCTGCGCCAGGAGCTGCGCCAGCCCCTGTACGCGCGCCTCGACTTCACCTACACGAATCCCGACCAGGCCGAGCAAATCCAAGCGCAGGTCGAGCGAGAGTTCAGCCGGTTCTACCAGGAAGACACCGACTGGCTTGATACCGTGTTCGGTCCGATGCGCGGACTGTTCCTGCGCGCGCATGCGCTCGCCGGCAGCGAGTTGGAGGTGGCCGAGGCCGCCGAGAGCCTGGCGACCTTTGCCGAGTCGCAGGACCTGGGCATCGACCAAGGGGAGTGCGCGCGGATCGTGGAGGAGCTGCGCAACAAGCAGCGCCCCCTGTACCTGTATCACGACATCCTGGATCCGGCCAACCGAATCCTCAAGAATCGATTCTATGGGCCGGGCGTTCTGTCCAACGACGATTTCTCGCGCGAACGCGGTCGGCGTGTGCGCGTGGTCAGTCCGGGGGTGGTGGTGCGAAGCGCGCCCGTGGGCTCGCCCGAGGGCGCCATGAGCCTACAGGACGCTCGCCAGGCCGTGCACCGTTACTTCGAGGAGACCCTCTCCCGGCTCGACCCGGGGTTCCGCACCTTGTACGCGGACATCGTGGCGCGCCAGCTGCGGCCTACGCTGAGCTTCCTTCCCGATCGCACGAAGACAGCCAAGCAAGAAGCCATCGCCTCCAGGGTCGAGGAGGTGGAGCACATCGAGGAGAGCGAGGTCCTGGTACCGGCGGGCAAGCCCTTGACCCAGGCGGACCTGGAGCGCATCCGCGCCGAGACGGCCGCGTATGAACAGGCGCGCGGCTACACCCCGCGGCTTATGCGCCTGGCGGGGATGGGCGCGCTCCTTCTGATGGGCGCGATCGGATTCTTGTTCTACCTGGCCCGGTTCGAGGGCACGGTGCTCGAGCACCCCAGGCAGCTGGCCAGCGTGGCGCTCCTGGCCATCGTGATCCTGTGGTTGCTCCAGGCCGGCAAGATGACCGGCGTGCGCGTGCCGCTGGCGCCCATCGGGCTGGCAGCCGGAGTCGCCGGACTCGTATTCGGCCCCCGGGCGGGCGTGGGCGCGGGCAGCCTGTTCGCGTTCGCAGCGTTCCTGGTCACCCAGGCAGAGGTCGGCGAGTCCCTCGCCCTGCTGGGAAGCTCCTGGATCTTCGCCCTGGGCGCGCCCATGGTGCGCCGCCGCTCCGGGCTGTTGCGCTCGGCGTGCTTCGCCGGCGGCGTGGCGCTCGTAGGTACCATTTGCTTCCGCCTCGCGCGAAGCGGCGCGCCGGCCATCGCCGGAGCGCGCGAGGACTGGATCGACTTCCTGGGGTGGTACGGCGCCTGGGACCTCGTGGCCTGGGTGCTGTGCGGGGCGCTGTTGACCGTGGCCCTGCCCCTGACCGAGCGACTGTTTGGCGCGGCGACAAACGTCACGCTGCTCGAGCTCTCCGACCAGGATCATCCCTGCCTGCGACGGCTCATCCTGGACGCCCCGGGCACGTACCACCACAGCGTGGTGGTGGGCAATCTGGCCGAGGCCGCTGCCGAGGCGGTCGGCACGCACACGCTCCTGGCACGCGTGGCCAGCTACTATCACGATATCGGGAAGCTGGCCAAACCCGAGTACTTCAGCGAAAACGATACGGGCCGCAGTCCGCACGACGAGCTGTCCCCCACCATCAGCACGCTCATCATCGTGGCGCATGTGAAAGACGGCGCGGACCTGGCCCGCCAGTTCGATCTGCCGCAGGCCATCGTCGACATCATCGAGCAGCACCACGGCGACAGCGTGGTGCCTTTCTTCTACCACCGCGCGCAGGAACTCGCCGAAGACCCGGACGAAGTGCCGGAGGCCGCGTTCCGCTACCCCGGGCCGCGGCCCCGGTCCAAGGAGGCGGCCATCGTGCTGCTCGCCGACTGCGTGGAGGCCGCCAGCCGCACGTTGGGCACCCCGACTCCCGCGCACGTGCGCCGGCTCGTGCACGAGGTGGTCATGAGCAAGCTCACCGACCATCAGCTCGACGACTCGCCGCTCAGCTTCCGCGACGTCGCCACGATCGAGCGCAGCTTCGAGCGCACGCTCAACGCCATGTTCCACTCGCGCGTACGCTATCCCGAGGGCGCGCAGCCCCAGACCGGCCCGCCGGGAGGCGCCTCGTGATCCGCATCCACCGGCAGCTCACGGGCGCGCGAGTGCCTCGCAGCCTGCTCGCCGAGGTCCTGGAAGACGCCCTGAACCAAGAGGGCCCGGACCGCGCCGCCGCGGTCGACCTGCTCGTCACCGACGACCGTGGAATCGCGCGCTTCAATCGCAGGCACACCGGCCGGCGCGGGGCCACGGACGTGCTGGCCTTCCCGGACGGCGAGCCCGAGGCGGAATCGGGCCTCCTGCATCTCGGGGACGTCATTATCAGTCTGCAGACGGCCCGGCGCGAGGCCGCGCGGCGAGGTTGCCCCATGCGAGAGGAGCTCGCCCTGTACGCGGTGCACGGCCTTCTGCACCTCTTAGGCTACGACGACCACATCGATTCGCGGCGCGCGGCCATGCGCGCGGCCGAGCACCGCGCACTGGCTCGACACGGCATTCGTCCGCATTGGGACAAGGATCCGCGAGGCGAACGGCGCCCGCGCGCCTAACGAGCACCGGGTGAGGAGGGGTACCATGCAGTGCGACGAGGTCGAGTACCGGATTGTGGGTGACGACCTGCAACTCGTGGAGGTGGACCTGGACCCCGGCGAGACCGTGATCGCCGAGGCCGGGGCCATGACGTACATGGACGACGGGCTCCAGTACGAGGCCCGCATGGGGGACGGCTCCGCCGCGGAAGGCGGCCTGGCCGGCAAGCTGCTGGGCGCGGGCAAGCGCATGCTCACCGGAGAAAGCGTGTTCTTGACCCACTTCACCAACGCGGGCCCCGGCAAGCGGACCGCGGCCTTTGCCGCACCCTACCCGGGCAAGGTGATCGCCCTGGACCTGGCAAAGCTGCGCGGCGAGATCACCTGCCAGAAGGACGCCTTTCTGTGCGCGGCGCGCGGCACCCAAATCTCCATCGCGTTCAACCGCCGCATCGGCGCGGGCATCTTCGGCGGCGAGGGCTTCATTCTCCAGCGCCTGCAGGGAGATGGGCTCGCCTTTGTCCACGCCGGGGGCACGGTGGTACGCCGCAAGCTGGAAGGCGAGACGATCCGGGTGGACACCGGATGCCTGGTGGCCTTTACCTCGGGCATCGACTACGACATCCAGGCCGCCGGCAACCTGAAAAGCATGTTCTTCGGCGGGGAGGGGTTCTTCTTCGCCACGCTCTCGGGCATGGGCTATGTGTGGCTCCAGAGCCTGCCGTTCAGCCGCCTTGCGGACCGGATTCTCGCACACGCGCCGCGCGCGGGCGGGCGCAGCCGAGGCGAGGGATCGGTGCTGGGAGGCCTGAGTCGCTTGATGGAGGACTGAACCGGCGCGGATACCGTTTGCACTCCCCCTACCGGATAGAGTACATTAGTAGGAGGAAGATGACCCGCGGGAACCGGGTGCGGGTCTGTTTCGGGCATATGTGGAGGACCCATCATTAGTACGCAGCTCATCAACGGACTGGCGGGCCTTGTGTTCTTTCTGCTTGCCGGAATCCTGATGCTCGGCGACGCCGCGGTGCGCATGTTCAGCCGCACCCAGATGGAGGAGGTCCTGGACAAGCGCAAAGCGGGCACCTGGCGCCGCCGCCTGTGCTATCCCTTTCTGCACAGCCAGGACGCATTGTCGCTGACCTGCTCCCTGCTGGCGGTCATGGCCGTGGGGCTGTACTACGGCTGGGGCCTGACCCGCTGGGAGTGGCAGGCCGGCGACGCGTGGCTCATCGCCGGGCTCACCCTCCCTCTGCTGGGCGCGGCGATCGTGGTCAACATCCTGGCCCGCTACCGCACCGAGGAGGTGCTGCACACCCTGGTCCCCTTCCTATGGCTCTTGACCGCACCGGTGCGGCCCCTGGGGCTGGCCATCGTGCGGCTGGAGGAATGGATCCACCGCGCGGGCGGCCGTGATGTGGAGGAGGAAGAGACCGAGGACCGCGAGGAAATCCTCGCCGCGGTCACCGACGGCGAGCACGAGGGCGTGGTGGCCGAGGGCGAGCGCGAGATGATCGTCAACATCTTCGACCTGAAGAACTTCGACATCCGCGACATCATGACCCCGCGCACGGAGATCTGCGCCATCGAGGCGCAGGAGAGCCTCCAGGCCGCCGTGGCCCTGGCCCTGCGCGAGGGGTACACGCGCATTCCGGTCTTCCAGGACACCCGCGACAACATCAAGGGAATCTTCCACGTCAAGGACGCGCTCGATTACTGGCGCGTGCCCACGGAGACGGTGCCCAGCCTCAAGTCGGTCATGCGCCAGCCCCTGTTCGTGCCCGAGACCAAGAGCGTGGCGGATCTGATGACCGAAATGCAGGACAAGAAGGCCCACATCGCCGTGGTGCTCGATGAATACGGCGGCACGGCCGGCCTGGTCACCATGGAAGACATCGTCGAGGAGATCGTGGGCGAGATCCAGGACGAGTACGACATGGAGGAAGGCGTGCGCCTGCGCGAACTGGGGCCTGGTCGCTTCGAGATGGACGCACGCACCCATGTGCATGACGTAAACGAGGCGCTGGGCGAACGCGTGCTCCCCGAGACCGAGGACTACGAGACCCTGGGCGGGTTCGTGCTCGACCAGCTCGGCCACGTCCCGCAGCCGGGCGAGACATTCGCTTGGGAAGCGCTGCGGTTCACCATCCTGGCCGCCACGGAGCGGCGCATCGAGCGGATTCGCGTCGAAGGTCCGTCCACCGAGGAACAGGTCGCCCCGGAGCGCGAGGATCTGCGCGCGGTCCCCTGACCGGCCCGAGCGGAGTCGCGGGATGTCTCTGCGCAAGTGCGAGGCGATCGTCGTGCGGCGCATGCCGTTTCGCAACAGCTCGCTGATCGTGGGCATGTTGGCCCCCACCCAGGGCCTGGTCGAGGGCATCGCCAAGGGCGCGCGTCGATCCAGGAGCCCGCTGTACGGGCGGCTGGACTACTTCCGCGAAGGCGAGCTCGTTTACTACGAACGCCGGTCCGGGACGCTGTCAGTGGTCAGCCAATTCTCGCCCGTTGCCGAGCACGCCGAACTCGGCCGCACCGTGGGCGGATTCGCGGCCGGGATGCTCTTCTGCGAGGCGGTCAACGCCGGGTGCGTGCCCGAATCTCCGGCGCCCGAAGCGTACGCACTCTTACAGCGCGGCCTGGCCGCGCTCGAGCACGGCGCACAACCGGCCAAGACGGCGTCCGCATGGGGGCTCGGGCTACTGGGCGCCCTTGGCTTCGCCCCGATGCTCGAGGCGTGCGTGGACTGCGGCCGTCCGTTGACCGACAACGCGGCCGGTCTGGATGCCGAACGCGGCGGAGCGGTATGCACGGAGTGCGCGCGCGGCGCACGCGTACGCGAGATCGACCCCGGCGTGCTCAAGGCGCTGGCGTTCCTCCAGCGCCAGGGGGTCCAGGGCGGCCAGCGCCTGGGCCTGCGCGCGCGAGAGACCCGCGCCGTGCTCGCGACGGTGGTCGACCTCTTGGAGGCCCAGCTCGCGCGCAGGCTGCACAGCGGGCGGTTCCTGTTGCAGGTCATTGGCCGGGAGCGACTCACCCATGCGGCATGAGAACGCTTATCGATCGAATGCTGTCGGAATCGTGCTTCTTTGCGGCGTTGCGATGGCCTTGTGTCGGCCTGTGGCGGCCGCCGACCCGGCTGCGCGCACCCCCGAGCAGGAGATCCGCTACGCCCATTGGCTGGTGGAGAGCGCCGCGCAAAAGGCCCTGGACCGGTTCGATGCGTATCTGGCCGCCGACCCGCAGCCCGACCTCGCCCCCTGGGCGCGCTACGGCCGGGGACGGGCGCTCTTCGCCCTGGGCAGGCTGCAAGAAGCCTTTGAGGCGGTTCAGGAGAGCTTCCCAGAGAAGCGCCCCGCCCCGGACCGGCTCGCGGCCCGCTGCGGGCTGGAGGTGCGCATCGCCCATGCGTTCGCGGCTCGTGCGGCGGACCCGGACAAGGACGGGGACCGGAAAAATGCCGCGGCCCTGGCGGCTGCCTCTCGCGTTTTCGAGGCGGTCGTGTATAATAATCCCGACGGGCCGTATGTGGCCGAAGCTCTCTTGGGGCTTGGAGATGTGGAGCTTGCGCGCGCACGGCCGGGCCGGGCGGCACAGGCGTATCTGCGGCTTGTCGAGGTGGGTGAGGACAAGGCGCTCGCGGACCTCGCCCGAGCGCGCGCGGCCCTCGCCTTGGCGCGGGCGCACCGCGCGGACGAAGCGCCCGTGGACGCGCCCCTGGACCGGGCCGCCGAGCTGCTCGACAGCCTCGACGAGTCGCCTGGGGCGCCCCCCGCGGACGTGAGGGCCGCCCGTCGGGCGCTCGCGGAGGCGCGGGCCCGGGACCGGCTGGACCGGGCGCTGTTCTACCTGCGCACGCCGGGGCGGCGTTCGCAGAATGCGGCAGTCTATCTGCTGCGATCCGTTGTAGAGAATGATCCCCGGACCGACGCGGCCGCCGAGGCCCGTGGGCACCTGGAATCGCTCAAACAGGATGCAGGCCCGCCTGCACCGTAGTCGAGGGTTGTTTGCCATGCGTTGCGCTGTATCGCTTCTGTGTTTCGGCGGATTCCTCTTGCTGGCCTCGGCCCCGCCGGTGCGTGCGGCGGAGGGCTGGGAATGGACGCGCGCCGGCGGCTGGGATCGGTCCGAAGCCCCGGCCAAGAACACGGCCGAGGAGCAATTCGCTTACGCCCAGGAGCTGGAGGCGAGTGGGGACCACTACGACGCCGCGCGCCAGTATCTGCTGCTTGTGCGCACCTTCCCGGACAGCAAACAGGCCAGCCAGGCCATCACGCGTCTCGCGGAGGTGCTCTTTCACCTGGAGAACTATTACGCGAGCTTCAAGGCCCTCGAAGAGAGCATCGAGAAGTATCCGCGAAGCATTCACCTGCCCAGCCTCTTGGAGATCGAGTACCACATCGGTCAGCGCCTGCTCAAGGGCGCGCCGGTCAGTCTGGTCGAGGATCGAGACCCGCGCACCGCCAGCCTGGAAGCGGCCATCGAGGTGTTCGAGGCCATCACCAAGCACGACGAATTCGGCAGGTACGGGCCGTACACCGAGCGCGCGTACTGCGACATGGGGCAGGCCTACCTGGAGCTCAATCGCCCCTCCAAGGCCAAGGACGTCCTGTCCGTATTCCTGAACAAGTTCCCCAAGAGCCGCCTGGCCCTGTTGGCCCAGTACCGCATTGAGCTCGCCAAGGTGCAGCTCGGGTACGGCAGTCTGGACCGGGCGGACAAGATCCTGCAGCAGCTCCAGCAGGAGGCCGAGGCCACCCGCGAGACCGGTGCGGGCGTCAGCCCCAACGAGGTCGAGGACAGCGTGCGCAGCCTCCGCGAGCGCGAGGCCGAGAACATGCTCCAGGCCGGCCGGTTCTACGAGCGCCGCGGCAATCCCCGCGGGTACGACTCGGCGCTTTTCACCTACCGGCAAATCCTGGAACGCTATCCGAATACCTCCGCGGCCGAGCGCGCCAAGGCCCGCATCAGCGCACTGGAGTCCGGCGGCCGGCCCGACACGCCCATCGGCGAGCGGGAGTTCAGCCTGCCCGGGCCCCTGGACCGGATCAAGATCCCGCGCCTGGTGTGGTCTCCGATCGGCGAGGGCCCGGAACTCGACCGTGAGACCGAGGCCGGCGAGCCCCGGCCCGCGGAGGCTGACGGCGAACCTCCGGGCGAAGGCGAAGCGCCCGCGGTGGCCGAGACGTCGGGGTCCTCGGTGTGGGACCGCCTCCAGTTTTGGCGGGGCGAAGAGTCCTCGCCCGCCGCCTCGGCGGACGCGGCCCCCGCGGAAGGCGCCTCAGCCGAGCCGCAGACGGGGGAGGGCGACTCGTCGTTTCTGAACCGCCTTTTCTTCTGGCGCGGCGAGGAGGACGAAGCGGCCGCTCCTGCCGAGCCTCCGGCAGCGGCGTCGGCCCCAACCAGGGACCGCGCGCCCGAGGCCATCGGCCGCACCCCGGCCCCGGCCAGCGCGCCGCCGCCGGTCACGGACCTGCCCGAGCCCCCGGCGCCCAGCTCCGGCGCGGCCGCGCCCGAACCTCCCGCGCCGCCGGCCGAAGCACCGTCCGCGCCGGAGCGCGGGCAAGCCCCTGCCCCGTCCACGGCCTGGCGGCTGCGATTCTGGCCCAAGGGCGAGGCGCCCCCTGCCCGGGCCCCGAGCCGGCCTGCGCCCACGTCCGAACCCGAAGAGCCGATCGCCGCGACCGAACGCGCCACCGCCCCTCCTGCGGAGGAACCCTCCACGCCCGCGCCCGAGGAGCCGGACGAGGGGCCGTCCTTCCTGGATCGGCTCAAGTTCTGGCGCGACGAAGGCGAAGCCGCCGAGGGCCCACCGGCGGTGGAAACCGAGACCGCCGAGACGGCCCAGGACGAGTCCGTGCGCGAACGGTTGCGCTTCTGGGACCGCGAGCCCGCTCCGGGCGACCGAGCGGAGACGCCTCTCGAGCGGCCCACCGAGCCGAAGGCGACCGCGCCGATCACAACGCCGCCCGTGACGGAGCTCGCGCCTACCGAGCGCGCGCGCTGGCGCTGGGAGCCTGATTCCGCAGCCGCTCCGTCCGACTCGGAGGCCGAAGCGCGCCCGTCCGAGCCCCCGGCGCCCGCTCCCCTGCCGCCTCTGCCCGGCGAAGGATCCGGCAGCGAGCATGCGGCCACCGAACGATCGACGAAACCCGAAGCGCCCGGAACGTCCCCATCCGGGTCCGAGTCGTCTGGAGCAGGCGGATGGACTTGGGAAGAAGAATTTCAGGCCGACTGACCGGCCCGCCGATACAGACAGAAAGGCAAGGAGCACCCGTCATGCTGCGAAGTCGCCGTGCGCGTCGCGCCATTGGGGCCGGCCTCATGCTTGTGGCGAGCCTCGGCCTGAGCGCCTGTCCGTACAAGGCCCGAGGGAGCCTGCCCGACCACATTCAGACCGTGCGGGTCCAGATGTTCAGGAATGACACAGAGTACGTGGATTTGGAAGGGCCGATGACGCGTGCGCTTATCGAGAAGCTCGTGCGCGATCCGGCCGTGCAGGTGGTCCAGCACGGCGAGGACGCCCTGTTCACCGGCGAGATCGAGGAGGTGCAGAAGCGCGTGCTGCGCTCGGACCGCGACGATCGGCCCACGAGCATTCGATTGACGATCGTGCTCCGGGTGACCTTTGAGGACAAGGTGACCGGCCGCAAGATCCTGGACCGCGCCCGCATCCGAAGCAGCAGCGCCAGTTCGGCGGCTGGCGTGTACGACCTGGAGCGCGGGGAGAGCCGGAGCCTCGCCGAGGCCCAGGCCATCGACGAGCTGGCCGACCTGATCGTGCGCCGCACCGTCGGCATGTGGGAGACGCCGCCCGTGCCGCCCGCCCCCGCCGACGAAGGCGGCGAGCCCGAGCAAGCCGCCCCGGCGCGGAGCGAGTCCGAGCAACCGCAAGCCTAGCGTCCGGGGTGCAGCAGCATGGACTGATCCGGAGGTGCCATGAGCCAGAACACGAACCCGAACGAGCCCAACGACCGCAACAACTTCGATCTGCGCCGCCACCGGGGGCTCTTCATCTGGCTGGCCATCGGCGCGGGGATCCTGCTGATGGTCACCCTGGCCAGCAAGGCCCCGCCCGGCACGATCGACAATTTGACCTATAGCGAGCTTACGAAGGCAATCCGCGAGGGCCGCGTGGAGAGCCTGGTGGTGAACAAGGGCGATTACACCATCTCCGGCGAGTTCCGCACCGAGGGAACGAGCCCCGACCAGCCGCAACGGTTCACCAGCGAAGTGCAGCAAGACGTGGTCCCTGCACTCAACACGTTGATCAGCGAACACGCACCCGACGTCGAGCTCCGGTTCAAGCAGCCCAGCGTATGGATCGAGGTGTTGCGCACGCTCTTGCCCGTGCTCCTGGTGGTGTTCCTCATCTACTTCTTCTTCTTCCGCCAGATCCGAAGCTCCGCGGGCGGCGGCGTGCTCAACTTCGGCAAGAGCCGCGCCACGCGCATCACCCGCGACAAGGTGAAAAAGACCTTCGCCGACGTGGCCGGCATCGACGAGGCCTGCGAGGAAGTGAGCGAAATCATCGAGTTCCTGCGCGACCCGGACCGGTTCCGGCGCCTGGGCGGCCGCCTGCCCAAGGGGTGTCTGCTCATCGGCAGCCCGGGCACGGGAAAGACCTTGCTGGCCAAGGCCATCGCGGGCGAGGCGGACGTGCCCTTCTTCAGCATCTCCGGGTCGGACTTCGTGGAGATGTTCGTGGGCGTGGGCGCCAGCCGCGTGCGCGACCTGTTCGAGCAGGCCAAGGAGAACGCGCCCTGCATCATCTTCCTGGACGAGGTCGACGCCGTGGGCCGGCGCCGCGGCACCGGCTGGAGCGGCGGGCACGACGAGCGCGAGCAGACGCTCAACGCCATCCTGGTGGAGATGGACGGGTTCAGCTCGAACGAGAACGTGATCGTCATCGCGGCCACCAACCGGCCCGATGTGCTCGACCCCGCGCTTCTGCGGCCCGGCAGGTTCGACCGGCGCATCTACGTGGAGCTCCCGGACCTGCGCGGCCGCGAGGAGATCCTCAAGGTCCACGCCCGCGAGATCCGCCTGGCCGAAGGCACGGACCTGCGCCGCCTCGCGCGCGGCACCCCCGGGTTCAGCGGCGCGGACCTGGAGAACGTGATCAACGAAGGCGCCCTGTTGGCCGCCATGAAGGGCAAGGACGAGGTCGTCGGCGAGGACCTGGAAGAAGCCCGCGACAAGGTCCGCTGGGG
>Ga0180431_10004132_pt1 | contig 18291 bp, 31 predicted proteins | sample SS_ome_11_FD_132459 | JGI IMG/M metagenome (GOLD analysis project Ga0180431, IMG submission 132459) | Hypersaline lake sediment archaeal communities from the Salton Sea, California, USA - SS_1_MS_1 metaG | ecosystem: Environmental > Aquatic > Non-marine Saline and Alkaline > Hypersaline >... | reverse complement strand
ATCGCTAGAATAGCGTATAAGCCAATAAAACTATTTGTAATTAATTTTTTCATTAGTTTAAAGAAACCTATTTGATCATCTGATTTTTGATTTGTCATTATCTCCTACCTCTATTATACTATCGGCTAATTTGACACTTGACTCTATAACCTTTAGTGACCATGCCCGATTCCTCCTTCTATCTATTAATAAAATATAAGGAGAGGATTGTTTTAAGGCCTGCTCTAGATAGTAATTAGCGTTTAAACAAAATTGAATATAATTTACTTTCATGTTTTCCTTTATTACTAGGACGGCTAGAATTTCCTAACCGTCCTAGTTTGATTAATATTAATAGTTGCAATGAGACATATCCCGCTGTGGCATTCCTACGCAGTATGGTGTCTTATTTGGATTATCTCCTCCTCCTGTAGCTTTGTTGATTACTCCAGCTCCTACTATCAGGGTCCATATCGCAGATGCTACTATCATAGGAGTAGGAAACCAACCTAGCTTATTTCTTAGTCGTCTTAGCATGTTCTTCACCTCCTTTCTTTTTAGTCTACACTTGTTGCTACACCGCCTTAGTTAATATTATTAACTGGAGCCGTATCTATATAATCAAAGTCCCAAACGGGTGTTGTATCATCAGTATATATTGTTATAAACTCTTGTTCCACTTTATCTAGTTCTACCTCAATCTTACAAGCATCTCGAAATATTCTTTTTATTCTTTTTTCTAGTTGAGATGCTTCCTCCAAAGTTATTTCATTAAAGACAATAGTAAAGGTAGTCTCAAACTTCTGCTGGGTAATGGCTCCGGCTATCACGGGAGTTGATAATAAAACAAGAGTTAATAAGATTAGTACTGTCTTCTTCATTTTTACCTCCTTTAAAATGGATTAGATTGTTCTACTGCTTCTATCATTGAATCTATTATTCCCTCGTATTCGAGTTCTTCTCCTAGCACCTGTTGTACTATTTCGGGATAGTAATAGTTGAAGTCTCTCTTGTTTACTTTCTTCTTCAATTCTTTTAAACGTAATGTATAACTAAAATAATTCATCTTATGAACTCCCTTAAGTCTAATCCCCTTCCCGGGCAAAACTCGTGATGTCTTTCAAGATACTTAGTTCCTAGTTTCCTTAATAATTGCTTTAGACTATATTTCTGTTCCTCTGTGAATACATCATACCCGGTTAAAGCAATCCCAACCCAAGTATTCCTTCCTACTGCGTGTGCTCCTTTCTTGTTTAATGGACGTCCTTCTTCTATAGAGCCATCCTTTCTTATTATGAAGTGATATCCAATTCCATCCCATCCTCTTTCCTTATGCCATCTATCAATTGTCCAAGCACTTACATCATGGCTGGCAGTGTGATGGATTACTGCTTTAGTAATATCTATTTCTCCATAGTCGCAGTACTCATAAACATGTCCTGATTCATCGGTCCACAAATGAGAATACTCCTCGGAATAACACTTACCCCAGCCCATATCAGGATATGATATTTTTAAGGCCTCTACTGGAGTAGCACCCATTATATATATAGTTATTATATATAGTATTACTAGTGGGCCATAGGGACCTATAGCATCCTTAGACTCCTTAGAGCTAGAATATGGAGTATGGAGTAGGAGTATAGAATAGGAGTATAGAATAGGAGTAAGGAGTATGGAGTAGAATATAAGATAAGGAGTATGGAGTATAGAATAGACTATGGAGTATAGTATAGAGTATAGAGTATAGAATAGACTATGTAGTATGGAGTATAGTATTGTCATTTTCTTTCTCCTTCCTTATTTTATAGTAGCTGGAACTAAACTCGTTTGAATTATAACTCTTTTCATTATTATATAATCTCTTGAAGCATATTGTCCGACATGAGGAATTAAAGCTTTCCATGCTTCTTCTCTTGTATCGAAAATACCAAATACTTTATGCCATCTACCTTCCATATAATATGCAGCTTCATACTTTACTAACTCCTGTTGTGCTTCGTATAATGCTTTTCTTTGTTCCGTAACAGTTCTCATTTATATCCCTCCCTTTCTAATATTTTATTTACATCGTTAACAGCTTCTACTAACTCATCTACCTTAATAATGATCTCTCTGATACTAAAACTTCTTTCTTCATCTGGGCTGTCTCTTAATTTATCTATCTTTTCTGGCATGAGCTTCTCCTTCCTTAATATAAAGTTCCGTTTGGACAAGAACATTGGTTACAATCTTTTTGGGTGACTATTTTATCTAGCGCTTCGCAGTGTCCTTTTTTGTTAAGATAGAATTTTTTGCATTTAGTTTTTAGAGTGGATTTAATTTTGGTTGGTTTGTTCATTTTGTATCTCCTTTGTTTAGTGATTGTTAGGTGTTTGACCTTAATGCTATTCTATCACAATTAAAACCCGCCGTAAATGTTTTTTTAAATTATTTTATTTTAGCGTATTGCGTAAGTCTATATATTGCAATGACTTACAAGAAGAGATATAGAAGGGTAAAAAATATGTGTTTACAGGCAGCAAATGGTGTATGATATTATATAAAATGTAACAAGGAGGAACACCCAAATATGCCTAGCCCCAGGAAAAAAGTTAAACTAAAAAAGGTCACTAAAAAAGAATTCAGGAAGAATATTCGATCAGCAAGGAAAACCTCCTCTCCCTCCGAGGATCTGGAACGTGAATTTGGAAATAGCCATAGATATAAAAAGACCCCTCAAGCAATCAGTAAGGCTTTAGAGGCATTCCGTCAAGGTGCTACCTATAGGCAAGCAGCTAAGATCATTGGAGTATCAAGAGGTTGTTTGTTAAAGTGGAGAATGGAAGACCCAGAACTTGATAAAATGATAGAGGCTGCAAAGATGTCTAGAGTTAAGGTGGTGGAGGATGCTTTATTTAATAATGCAGCCATCCATAATAACACTGAAGCCCAGAAATTTTATTTAAAGAACAGAGCTGGAAAGAAATGGAAGGAAAAGCAAGAACATCAACACACTGGAGACATTTCATTATTGTATGGATATCGTAAACCAAGGAAAGGAAAAGAGGAATGAGCACAGATGTTCTCTTAGCCCCTTATGATGTTAATCAAGAAGGTGAAGCTAATTTACCTAATCCAACACAAGAGAAGGTGTTGAACTGGGTAGATGCTGTAAGGGCTACTCCATTTGATGAACAAGATCATATTCCTGTCCTTTATCTTCAAGGAGGCAATGGTAGTGGAAAGACTAGAGCTATCATGGCTCCTGTTATTGAATTACTCACACAAGTAAATAAGATTCGCATTCTGTGGGGTAGAATGGACTTCAAGGACCTCAAGCTATCAGTGATAGATAAGTTTTGGGAAGTACTACCACGTTCATTAGTTAAAGCCAAGAGTGAACAGTATCACTACTATGACATTCGTCAACCTAACAATGGTACAGGAAGGATATACTTCAATGGACTTAAAGATTTAGGAGGTTTTGGTTCTCAAGAGTTTGCAGTGATCGTAATTACCGAGGCTCATGAGATCACAGAACAAATATATAGAACTTTAAAAAGAAGATGTCGTCAGGCTGGTGTTCCCTGTATGATTCTTATGGAGTCAGAACCTCCTAATCAAACTCATTGGCTAGAAGAGATATTAGATCCCGAGAAAGAGAATTATGACCCTGATGTAGAAAGATGGCATGTAACAACCTATGAGAATTGGGATAATCTAATGCCTGCATATAAAGGTTCATTAGAGAGTATGCCCGAGGCAGCTAAGAGGAAGTATATTTATGGTAAATCAGGATTCTCAGTAGCAGGTAAGCCATACTACTCTGGATTCAAACCTCATATCCATACGGGAGAATTTGAATGGAACCCAGACAGGCCATTACTCATAGGATGGGACTTCGGGTTTCATTTTCCCTGTGCATTAATTACTCAACTAGACTTACAGGATAGATGGATATGGCTAAGGGAGTTCTTAGGGAGAGATATCACTATACAAAAGTTTGGTGATTATGTTAGTGAACAATTAAACCTCTTATATCCTAATGCAGAGAAGAGACACTTTGGAGACCCTGCATGTAAGCAATCTAATGATCAGTCAGAAGATACCTCTTGGCAAATCCTTAACTCTAAAGGTATCATGGTTCACATTAGGCAATCTACATATAGGGAAAGGAAGGAGATCATTGAGAGACGGTTATCTACACTTCATGGTGATAAACCTGCATTACTGGTAGACAGAAGGAATTGTCCTATTGCTTGTGATGGATTTCAAGGAGGATATCATTATCCGGAACAAGATAGTATGAAGGAGTATTCTGATAAGTTTGAATTACCTTATGCTGATGGATACTATGAACATGTTATGAACTCAGGGGAGTATATTGCTGTAAATGTATTTAAGGCATTTGAGAGAAAGTTCATAAGGACCAGGAAAAAGAAAGGGAGAGTATAATGGAGTACTCAGGGAGAAACGTTTTAAGGCATGGGAAGACCTTAACTCTAGGATTGGATGAAGATGATTACATTATTAAGCTATGGGTACAGGCTGGATATCTTCATGCAAAGAGTAAGAAGGGAAGGATCTGGAGATCAACAGAGGTACCAATTGAATTTTTTGATATGGTTGAAATAACAGACACGGGCACAGAGGTCCGTTAACCAAAAACAAGGAGGAACGAGATGTTCAAGAAATTAATTATCATTGCAATCCTACTCTTAATCTTTATCATACCTGCAGGGGCAGATGATACTGCAAGAGCAGTGGTAGGAGCTAAGATTGATGCTCCTGACTTGATTGTTATCACAGACAACTTAAGTATTGGCTTAGAGGGTGGAAAGAACTTAGCTAACAATGTATTCCAAGAAGATTCACATTGGGTAGAAGATGACAAGGGGTACTTTGGATATGTAAAGATTACTTACTGGGGTTCATTACTTGATTTTTCAAAATAAGGGAGAAGACCATGGGAGAGGAAAAGAGTAGTGGTATTATTAGTGAAAGTGGTAGACCATTAAAACTTGATGATGTAGTAGATACTGAGAAGGCTGAGAAGGTAGCTACTGATGATCAAGGAAAGGTTAACAAGATATTCATAAATGGAGAGGAAGTAGAAATAGTTAATTCTGTTACTATCATGGAGGTAGTAGTTCATAAGTTAGTAAATGGACAGGAAGTCCAACAACTAATAGCCCATGAGTTCATGATGACAGATCATAAGCCATATATGGTTAGACAGTTAACCGAAGCAATCAACACCGTAGTTAGAGCTAAAAGGAGGAAGTCTATTATTTCCGATGTAAGTCAGGCATTAGTAAACAAGCTAACAAGAGCTCGTATAAAAGATAAGTTCTTTAAAAGGAGAAAAAGAAGATGATTAAATTAGGGAAGAAAGAGAAAACATATTCTGATGGTCCTATCTCTCCATCTAAACAAAAGAATAGGGTTCATTACCCAAGTTTTTGTGTAGATGGAATTGATCTCCCCTTAGGTACTAAGGATGTAGGAAAGAAAATTGTAGCTAAAGTACTACTCCGAGTAAATAAGGCTGGATCTGAGATTGATGAATGGGGACCTAATCCTAATCAAAAGAGGTACAGAGCCGACTTTAGTATTTTAGGAATTGATATAGGTAAGAAAAAGAAGGTAGATGTAAGTTCTCTTTCTTCCTCTGATTTGGATATGCTTGAGAAGGCTGAACATGATAAATTATCTTTCTTAAAATAAAGGAGGTCTAGTATGAAGAAGCTAAGGGGAAAGAAGATGAATAACAAAAAGATGGATATGCAAAAGGGTCAGGATGCTATGGGATTACCTAACTCTAAAGCTCCACAACCCACTAAGTTTGGAGGAGAGACTAAGGGTAAATGTGGAGGACATGAATCGGGGTGGTTTTAATGGGTAGAGTTCCAATGAATGCTACAACCACAAAGGACTTGAGGGAGATAGGTAAGAAGAGAGACCATGATCTTTCTAAGAAGCAACCTGAGGGATATAAAGGTAAACCCAAAAAAGATGTTGATGGTTCTAAGGGAGTATCTGGACACGGATCAGGTTGGTTCTAATGTGGCAATGTAAAAAATGTGGTTCATGCTGTAAAATACTAAATACTCATTTACCAAAGCGAAAGGAAGATCAACTAGTGATTAAGGAATTAAATAGAGGAGATGGTATTTGTAGACATTTATCCGAAGACAATCTTTGTATGATCTATGAGGATAGACCAAATATATGTAGGGTAGATATCAATGATGTTAATCTACCTAAAGCCTGTGAAAAAGTAAGAACATTAAAAGGAGCTATCTCGTGAGTAATAAAACTGCACTAAGAAAAAAGCGGGATCTGGAAGTAAAGAATTGGATAGAACAGGAAGTAATGGTACATAAGGATGCACACAAAGCCTATTCTAGAAAGGTAGATAACTTTACTAAGAGGTTTGATGCAGTCCGTTCTATCCAGGGACTTGACTATGGAGATGATCCCGATAAATTTCCTAAATTAGAGCCATGGAAATGGTCCAGTGATGTTGGAGTACCCATCGAGGCTATTACTATCCGTGCCATAATTGCTAGATTCGTAAAAACTATATTCACTAAGCCTCTATGTAATATCACGGGAAGAGGCCATAGTGATAAGAAGGATGCTAAAACAGTTCAAGAATATAATGAATGTACATTACAAGATGAGATGAACTTCGAGAGAGTTTTCTATGATATTCTTATGGACACAGGCTTAACAGGAGATGGTTATGGTAAACTAATTGAGGCAGATGAGGAATATGAATGGGAAGAGACTTATTTTACTCTTATACAGCCTGGAACCGATAATGAACCTGTTATAGACCCCGAGAACGTAAATGAATATGATGAGGAATGGCCTAATGGATATCCGCTAGAGGTAGATGAGAATTTTCAACCAACTCCTGATGTTACTACTGGTTTAGTTCCTGAGGTAAAAGAGATAACTATTACTAAAACAGACAAGATCTATTTCGGTACTAAACTTATACCTGTTAACCCTAAAGACTTAATCCTTCCCGAAGATGCAGAAGACTATGACCTTGACGAGCTACCTTTTGTAGGACATCTTATGAAAAAGAACTGGCATAAACTCAAGGCTAAGGTTGGAGATGTAGAAGATGGGGGATATGATGAAGATGCTGTTAATAAAATAAAACCTAATGCTAAGAGTGATAAGGTTTCTACTATACCCAAGATTCAGCTTATAGAGGTAAGAGGAGAGGTAGAACTTTCAGAGAGTGTAGATGGAGATAAAAAGAGAGTAAGAGAGGTTATTGCTTTATATGCCATAAAGGATGGAGAACTCTTAGGTTGGATATTTAACCCATATAAAGGGAAGAGACAAATTTATCACTGGCAAATAATGCCTATGCCTCATAGGTCTAGGGGTAAAGGAATACCTGAATTTGCTAGAGGTATTAGAGACTTGGTGGATAGCTTGTTAAATAATATGGTAAACCGGGATACTATCAATAGTCATGCTCCGTTTATTTATGATGAGGAATCAGGCTTTGATCCCGAGATACATGAATTTGGACCTAATGAGTTTTGGGGAGTTAGCGATCAAACTAAATTAGGTAGACTAGAGATGGGTAATTACTCTGAAGCTAGAAGCCAATGGGTAATAGATTTTGTAATGGGATTGCTTCAGAGATTGTTTGGAGTTAATGATCAGAATCTAGGTATTGCAGATCCTAGTAATAAAACGGCTAGAGGTATTATGGCTTTAATAGGTGAGGGTAATTTCTCATTTGATACCATGATTGCTTTATTGAATATGACAAACAAGAAGTTCTTTGAAGGTAACATTCTTATGCATGCTAAAATGATGCGAGATGCAGGAATGGAAGATAAGGTATTTTATGTTACTGAAGAGGAAGAGAATCCTTTCCGTAAAATATCTCGAAAAACACTTTCATTCAAGTGGAACTTTATACCTAGAGGAACTAGCATCAATGATAATATTTATCGTAAGAAACAGGATGCTCAGGAGGCTTATGCTGTATTCCAAAAGAACCTATTCTTCTCTCCCGAGCTATCTCCTACTACTCTGAATAATCTTAGGGAGGTTACTCAGAACTTAGTAGATGCTTATCAGTTAAAGGGAGTTACTCTTCCAGATGCTGAAAAGCTACAACAAGAACAGATTAAGCAGAAGGCTATGGTGGAAGAGGAGATTAGGAAGAAACAACAACTAGATCAGCTTAAGACTGTTGCTAAACATAAAAAGGGAACACCCGAGGGTGAAGCAGCAAAGCAGGTAATTGCTGATATTGAATTAAGTCAACAGGATGAGAGAACCGACAAATTATTAGAGCACCAAAAGAGTAGAATGGAAGGGAGAAGAGAATAATGAAATCTAGAATCAAGAATTTATTAACCCGCAAGAAGGCTCTTTCCGCTGATGAGAAAGCCGAAGGAGCTAGAAAGCGACAATACATTATAGATGGTGCGGAGGCGATGAGACGCCTGATGGTCAATCCTGATTTTATCTTTTTCATGGAGGCTATAGAAAAGGATAAAGAGGGATTGGTATCAACCTTATTGAATGAGAACATTAACGTTCCAGGAAATGACGAGTTTAGAATTCGCCTAATAGCCCGCGTCAACCAGATAGATAGGGTTCTAAAGAAACCCAAACAATTTATATGGCAGTTGGAAAATCTTACAGAGGTAAGAGCTGCCATTAAAAAACAAACCCTCGAGAGGCAGGCTCTCGGTAATAAAACTGGAGGTTAAAATGTTAGTAGAATTAAAGAGATGGTTTTTAGGTCTATTAGAATTACTATTTGATCAAAGAGGTGAGGATCAGATAGAGATTCCGGCTGAGGATTCTGATGATGATGACGATTCAGATCCCGGAGACGAAGATGCAGAAGATGGTGATGAGGATGAAGATGAGGAGGATGATGAAGACTCTGATGAAGACTCTTCTCGCTCCAAAACTGTCCCCCGCAAAAGATTCGATCAAGTTAATTCTAGAGCTCAACAGCTAGAGGCTTTAGTTGAGGCTGGAGTTCTTATTGAGAATGAAGACGGTGAACTCGTTGCTAATCCAAAAGCAAATGATAGACGCAAATCAGATAGTAGCTCAGGTAGTGACTATGATTTCATTTTCAAAAAGGATGAAGTAGATAAAGATAGTTGGCCATTAGTTGATAGAATTAATAAAGGCTTTGAGCATTTTATTAATCTCTCTAATCAATTTGGCTATGTCATTACTTCACTTCGTGCTGAGAATGCTATTCTTAGGGATTACCCTGAGGTTCTTCAAAAAGAGAGTCCTTTAAGAAAGAAGGCTAAGGAGTTATTGAAGAATGACCCTGAGTTCAAGAAGAAATATAAACATGACCCCGAAAGAAGTTATTGGGCTGTTAAAAGAGCCAGCGAATTACTATCCGGTAAACCATCTAAGAAGAAGAAATCAAAGAGTAGTAAATTCGTTCTTGGTAAGGGAGACGGAGGAAAGACCGGAAAGAAATTAGTCGATATTTCTAGCTTGTCACCTAAGGAATTAGATGAACTAGAAAGACAAGAGCATGAAGGTCTGATGTCTGCTAAGACCAAGAAGTAACAGAGGAGACACAAATGGAATACATCAAAAGATGGTTTTTATCTCTTCTTAATCTTTTAAGCGATATCACTGGTACTAATGTAACATCCATGGTAGCAATGAATGATTCAGACAGTGATTTGGATTATAACATTCCCGAGATTTGGGAAAAGAGACTTCGCTATGATGCTTCGAGAAAATCCTTTTGGGGTAAAATGAAAGGAAAAGAAAGTTCTGAAAAGCCTATCATAGAGAAGACTGATTTCGTAAATCAAGCTGGAGACGTTATTCATATTCAAGTTATGTCTGAGCTTTATGGCCCAGGCGTTACTGGTGAGTCTACCTTAAGAGGTAATGAAGATAAGTTAAGTACTTCTCAATTCAATGTAACGGTTGATTGGTTGAGAAAAGCAGTTGCTGTAACTAAGAAGGTTAAGAAAGAAGTTAACTTTGACACTATCCAAGAAACCCGAATGAGATTATCAAACTGGTTAGCTAGAGAACTTGATAGACAGACTTTCTCACAGCTTCTAGATAGTACTCCTGATACTCTTTATGCTGGTAATGCAACTAGTTCTGCAACGTTAGGGGATGATGACACATTCACTACTCAAGAGCTAGATGCTATCAAATTAGCCTTGGATAGAAAAGGAGCTATTCCTTTATCCGTCGAAAGAGATGGGGGTCAAGAAACCTATCACTATGGTGTAGTTATTTCTGAAGTTGATGAATATAATCTACGCGGTGATGATAGATGGTTGGATGCAGTAAAACAGGCTGAAGCAAGAAGTTCTAAAAACCCAATCTTTACTGGCCGTCCAGTAGAGTGGAATGGTTTACTTGTTTATACATTACGTGGTGTAAAAGCTGCTGGATGTGTACAAGGTACTCCGCTTAGACCTGAATGTAGTTTATATACGGATGGAGCTGGTACTGCTCTAACGGCTGATGCAACTACTATTTTAGTAGGTGGAGCAGCTCAAACCAATACAGGGCAGCAAAAGCAGTATACTCAATTCTTTGGGTCAACTGGTACCATTACAATTGAAAGTGAAGAAATTAGCTATACTGGTAAAACTTACCGCTCATTCACAGGGTGTACTAGAGGTGCTAACAGTACTACAGCCACAACTCACGCAGAAGGCTCTCTAATTACACAAAGAAATGTATCAAAAATTATAGGCTTCGGAGCTGAAATTTGTGCTTTTGCTTGGGGTCAACAACCAAAGAGAGTCGAAGATACTGATGACTATGGTTTCATTACTGGTATCGGTATTGAAACTCTTTATGGTGTAAAAGCCATTGAAGACTCTGCAGCAAATAAACCAAATTATTTGGTTATGGAAGCTTATTCTAAGAACCCTGGTACTATATAATAAGGAGGTAAACTATGAAATTAGTTAGAATATTTCTAGTATTATGCCTATCCTTAATGTTATTGGGGTCTGGTATAGCATTTGCAGCAAGAGGAGATAGAGAGGCGTTAGACTTTGGTTATGTTAACGCAGCTTCTACTCAATCAGATGAAACTATGATTTCAGGACCTACATACGTTTATGGAGCTACAGTATTTGCTAATGCAGCTAATTCATTTGTTCTTTTATATGATAGCGCTACTGCTCCAGCCGGTACCGGAAAAGAAGTAAAGGTTGAAGTAGGTGAAGCTACTCAATATGGTACTAGACGTTATGATTTTGATCCTCCAATCAAGTTTGATGCTGGAGTTTATGCAGATGTAACTAGCGGTTCAGTAGTATTAGAGTATAGGTAAGAATAACAGTGGGGGAGGGATATACTCTCCCCCATTATTAAAGGAATATGCGATGAAAAAATTATATATTTTGATATTAACTCTTTTTCTATTCTTTTGTTCGATTCAAGCAGAGGCTGATAATGCTCAAAGGAAAATAACTACTGGAAAGCAGTCTTCCAGTGCTGTTATTGCTACAGTGGCTAGTACTATCTATGATATAGATATCGTGGCTACTTCAGCTAATGGATACGCATGTGTATTTGATTCGGCTTCAGTAACTACTTCAGGGAAGAATGAAGTAATAGAAATTAGAGAAGCAACACAATATGATTCTAAACACAAGTCTTTTGGAAGAGAGGGGCTTAAGGTATATGAAGGGATATACTTATATTTAAACAATGCAACGGCTACTATTACCTACTATTAATTTTGACCGTTGTTTACAGTTATTCCTTTTAGTCTCTCCAATTCTATGGCTTCCTGGAATGACTCAGAACGGTTTACAGTTTCTTCTATTCAACTATGGAGGGGTTATATTATTGTCATTAGCCTTATTCCTAGGAGTTAGAAGGAGAGCAGACAATCCAGTTCTTCCCTTAATATTGATCTGTAATACAATCCTTGCTGTTATTTTAAACCCAAGGGGATATCCACTGGGGTTTATAGCCTTGATAGCTGGAGTATCTTTGTATTATAGTATTATTTTAGGAGTGAAAAGGATAAAGGGAGTAGTTCTCATTCTACTGATTATGAGCTTAATAAATGTGGTATTTGCTCTATGTCAGAAGTTTGGACTATATTTAGTTTATGACCCAGGTAATACTTATGCTCTTAATCCTAGTTTTCATATATCTCATACCTCTATGCCTGGATTAATGGGAAGAAACTATCATCTAGCCTATAGTTTGGTTATTATTAGTCCGTTAGGGTTTATATTAAACAAGAAGATAGGGTGGATTTCTATCTGTATTGCCGGAGTATTTGTCTTTCTCATAGAATCCTATGCTTGTAGATTTGCTTTTGCAGTTATGTTGCTAATTTTATTATCTTCTAGAGTAAATAAGAAGGGCATCATAGTCTTATTAATACTATCAGCTATTACTTTGACAGTATTAAAGGGAGAAACCATTGTAAATAAGTTAAATACCCGAGCTAAGTCCTATGAGTACATTATTAAGGAATGTATGATAAATGTATTTATAGGAAGGGGTATTGGTTCCTTTGATCTTGAGGAACTACAACGAAGAGGGATTATAAAATTAGCTAGTTCATTCAATCAATATCTTAGAACGATGTTTGAGATTGGAGTAGTTCCATTCCTATTTTTAGCATGGAGTTTGGTTCGATATTTTAGGAGTTTTAAAAGAAAGAATATCTACTTTCTAGCCTCTTTGGGGGCTATGGCTATATACCCGCTGTTTCATGAAGTGTTGAGATTTGCTAGGTTTGATATATTAATTATAACCATTATTGCATTATTTGAAGTAGATTGTATAAACAAGAGAGAACAATTACAGGAGGAAGTATTATGAACACAATAAAAATACAATACAATGGAACTCGTTTTCCTAGAGTAGCTAATTTAAGGAAGGGAGGAAAGAGAGTATTTTTATTCGACAGAACTATTATAGAGTTTGAGGAGTATGATGCTTTACATCTATTAACTCTAAATAATAGATTGACTCCGATTAAGTGGGAGTTCACAGTAGTAAGTAGTAATATAAAGGCAGAGAAAAAGAAGGAGAAAACAGCTCCACCTCCTCCAATTAAGGAAGACGAACCAGAATCAATTTCTGAAGAATTGGAACAGGAAGAGGAAGACGAACCCGGTGAAGAAGTAGACCTAAACTCTTTAACTAAATCAGAGTTAATGGAACTCTGCGAAGAGAATGGTATTGAATATAAAGCCAATGCTAGAAAGGCTGATCTTATAAAACTATTAGAGGAATAATCTAAAGGAGGAAATAAGATGGAAATGAAAACCTTGTTAGAAGGAGCAGCAGGTCTAGAGAAGAAATTGAAGACTCTGGAAAAGGATGTATCTAATCTAGAAACTCGTAAAGTTAATCTAGGATCTGATATAAAGTCTTTAGAAGCAGAAAAGAGTAGACTTAATAAGTTGAAGAACGACTTAAGAAATACTCTACAAGCAGCTGTGAATGAAGCTACCAGAAATGAGCAGGCTAGACTGATTGAAATAGAAGAACAAAAAACATCAGAGTTAGCTTCCATTAAGAAAGAAAAGGGGTTGTTAGTAGAAGAAAAAGAGAGTTATCAGAGATTAGCGGATCAAGCCAATAAAGCAATCAAGAATAATGAACTTGCAGCTAAACAGCTTGATAGAGATAAAGCTACTTTGAAGTCAGAAAAAGATAAACTTGTTCAAGTAGTTGACTTAATTAAAGACATACTTAAATAAGGATAAAATTATGGGAAGAGGGTCTAGAACAATTAGGTTTACCTGTACTGATGCTGATACCTGGTATAAAGTCTTTGATGAATCTGATTATAATAATAGAAGGATTCAAGAGATCCGTATAAAACTCGAGGAGACTTCTACTGCAGATCATTTTAGATATAATAAGGATGGAAATACCTCTAACTATAATACCTCAACAAGTGGAGTCTGTCATATCAGAGACGCCAAGAAGGTATATGTTATGGTACCAACTACAGCAGCACAGGTTGTTGAAATAGATGTAACTTATAAATAAGGAGAATACAATGGCAGGTAAAGTCTTTTCGGATATTTATAATGAAAGCGCAAGAGATACGGGAGATACTACTACTTCGCATGTTACTTATGTAAAGAAAAAGGTAAATGATGCTCTCCGCGAAATATGTTCTTTGATGGGATTCTCCTGGTTAAAGAGAACCGTAAATTTAACTCTAACGGCTAGTACTCAATCTTATACTATAAGTTCATTTGCTAGTGATTGGGATATAGATACTCCAGTAGATATTTGGTATAGAGATTCTGGAAATCAAAGAATAGTACTAGATGCCTATGATGATGAAGAATGGAAGAACAAAGAGGATTTAGATGAAGGGGATTGTTTTGGATTTAATATTTCTCAAAGAGAATCCGGAGTCTGGAAGGTGTATCTTGTATTCGTTCCTACTAGTGCTTTTGTTTCATCCTATTCTCCGTTAAAGTTCGATTATTTTAAATATCCCACTGAGTTATCGGGTGATAGCGATGTTCCAGAAATTCCTACCTCACAGCATCAGGGGTTGGTATATTGGACTAATAAATTAATATGTGCAGAGATGGGAGATGATGCAGGATTTGCTACTTGGGAAAGGTTAGCAAATAAATCAATTGGACTTTTAAAGAAGAAACAAGTACATAGACTAGGACGTCCAAAGAGAGTATATCCTAGACCTAGTGTACAGGCTAGAGGTGGACGTAGTCGTAACCCAAGGGATTATAATTTATAATGTATACTAAACACACATGGACAAATGTTATTAGATTATTTGCTGGAATGAATACGGTAGATACTCCCGACGTTATTACTAAGAAGGGACAGGCTACTTATATTCTAAATTGTTATAATGCACCTGAGGGAGGTGTAGCAAAACTATTTGGTAGATCTAAACATAATTCTACAGCTCAAGGAGCAGCTGCTGAGATAACAGGAATTTATCAGATCCCACAAACCACTAACTTCTTTTCTATATCCGAGGCTAAGTTTTATAAGGATAATAATGGAACTTGGGAGGACAGATCCGGAGCTGTTACTATTACAGACAGTCAGGATAATCTATGGAGTTTCTCTAAGTTTCAAGATCAATTGATTGCTACTAGTCTTTCAAGAGATGCAGCTATAGAGCATGATGGAGGAGCAGGAAATGCAGCTGCTGTTAGTAATATGCCAGCTAGTAAATTTAATGCAGTATTAGCCAATAGATTATTTGCCTTAAATACAGCTGCTCAACCGAAATTAGCTTATTGGTCAGGACTCAATGATAGAACCAGCTGGGATACCACTAATGATTTTCTGAACTTTAAAGCTTCTGAGGCCGATGATGAAGCAATTACTGCTGTAGCTAGTCACTTGAATAACTTAATAGTAGGAAAGGATAATTCTATATACAGGGTATATCATACTGGAACTTCACCTCCTTTCAAATATTATGTTATAAGTAGAAAACATGGTATGCCAGCTCATTTCACAGTGCAGAACATACCTCCCGCTGGACCCTATCCAGAAAGACTAATCTGGATGGGTAATGATAATTTTTATCAGATGATAGGAGATGAAATAACTACTATAGGGGATGATATAAAGAATTTCTTTTCCCAAGGAGCTCCCTGGAAGATAAACTTTAATAGATTAGAATATTGTACCTCTGGAATTATAAAGGAAAAGAACTTATACTTCTGTGCAGTTACTTCGGGATCAGGAACTACTCATGATTATTTATTCATCTTAGATTATAAGAACATGCATTGGAGTATTAGTGATTTTGTATGTAATTCTTTTGGTATAAGAAAAGTATCGGGACAAGAATTCTTATACTCAGGAAACTATACCGGAACTGTTTGTAAACATGACCCGGCTATTTATAACAATTTAGGAGTTAAATATGAGTCTGAGATATATTTTCCATGGATCGATTTTGGGGATACTCAGAGAGAAAAGCAGATAAAATATATAATAGGATTGTTCGATGCCGTGGGTGCTTATGACTTAACCTTGGAGTATAGAACTAACCTAGAAACAGATAGTTTTACATTAACTCCAACTACTGGAGCAGATCTATTGGGTATAGATTTTGTATTAGGAACTTCAACCTTAGGTGGAGTTGAGCTGGTAGAGGTTTCCAATGAGGTTAACAAGAGACTAAAGCGAATACAAATAGTATTGACACATAACACTTTGGATGAGTATTTTAGACTATTTGCTTTAGGTATGCTATGGAAACCTATGAAAGGATATAGGATGGAATAATGATTTTAATACTTTTACTTCTCCTAGTCGTGATTAGTATAATCGATATAAGAACAAAAATTATATCGGATGGATTCACTGTAACCGGGATATTGATTGCTCTACTCATGGGAGTTTTTGCTCATCACTTTTTCTCCTCCCTGGTCGGTGCCCTAGTTGGAGTCTTGAGCATTAGATTACTTAATGACTTGAGACTCCAACGTCTTGGAGGAGGAGATGCAAAATTAGTTGGAATGATAGGAGCTTTTATGGGATGGAAGATTGCTTTATTAACCGCAGTCTTTTCTTCTTTGGCCTTTATACCCGCTAGGTTTATAAGAGTTAAAGGAATAGCTTATGCTCCATTTATAACTATAGGATTTGTATTGGCGGTGATATATGGAACGTGATATAATATTTGAGAATCTAAATAGAGCTCAGGATCTGTTCAAATTAAAGGAACATTTAAGAGAGCTTTATAGATTAGTAGATAATAGACTTATTACTATTACCCGAGCAGCTTCTATAACTCTGGATACCGATGAAGGAGAGGTATTCTATATTGAGTTAGATGGAAATATTACTGGAATCACTATTAAGAACCCATATCAAGGGAGAAAGATAACGGTTATATTCAAACAAGATGGATCTGGAAGTCATACAGTAGCGGGATGGGCAGCTACAGTAATGTTAGCAGGAGATGCATTTTCAGTAACTAGTACTGCCAATAGGTATACTACGATTACTTTCATATATGATGGAACTAATTGGGTAGAAGTAGGGAGAACAACAGATGTTTATTAAGATTATAATTATTTGTTTATTACTATTTAATACTATTCCGATAGAAGCAGCTAATTGGGTTTTAAGAATGCCAACCATGGAGCAGGTAGAGAAACTCTGTGTACCGGTATTATTGAATACAGATCATGATTATCATTATTTTTATTATAAAACTATAAAGAAATTTGATGAAACTGGTTTAGAGGTTAAGTATGGAAAACGTTTAGAGAATATTAATTCCTTTACTTCAGATATGATCTTAAATTATGAAGAAGCAAAACAAAAATATGAAAAACTTAAGAGGGAACAGCCATGAAAAAACTTTTATTATCTATCTTGTGTTTGTTTTTATTTAGTTCCATAGCTTTAGCGGGAGATGTTAGTAGAAGCCATGATTTCACCGACGGTGAGGTTTTAACTGCAGCTTTACTAGATACCGCCTTCGATGAAATAGTTAATGAGGTGAATGACTTAGATGGAGATAATTTAGCATCTAATATTGCCATCACTACCTCGGGTAATTTTACCTTATCCGGAAATTATTCTGGGACTGGTAACTTTTCTACAACTGGAACTACTAATACAATAGGGAATGGTGGATCAGATATATTAAATGTAGAAGTAGATGGAGGTATTCAGTTTGTTTCTGCTATGACATGGACTTTTACGGGGAATCAAACGGTATCGGGAACCTGGGCAGATTTAGGAACTGTAACTACGGTAGATATTAATGGAGGTACAGTAGATGGAGCTACCTTAGGTGGAGCGAGTCAGGTAACTATAACTGATGCTGATATTAATGGAGGTACACTAGACGGAGTTGTAATTGGAGGAGCTTCAGCAGCAGCTATAACTGGTACTACTTTAAAGGCAGATACCTCACTGGAATTGGCCTCTGGGGCTACTATTACCGCAATATTAGATGAAGATGCTATGGGAAGCAATAGTGCTACGGCTGGAGCTACTCAGCAAAGCATAAAGGCTTATGTTGATGATAATGTTTTTGGGGATTACTCGGGAGATGGATATAGGGAGGCCATTGCTGCTACCGAGAGAACTACTGGAGAAACAGGTTATACTAAAGTCAAAGAGATTGGACCTATGCCTCGAGATGGAACGGTTAAGGTAGCCTGGGAAGCAAAGGTAAGTGCTGGGACTGCAAACCAGAAAGTTTATATAGATGGAGTAGCCGAAACTGAGACTCAGGATACTACAGAGACTAGTTATACAGCCTATTCCGAAGCAAGTATTACGGTAGAGAAGAATGAATTTGTTCAGATTTAT
>Ga0180431_10004131_pt1 | contig 18297 bp, 12 predicted proteins | sample SS_ome_11_FD_132459 | JGI IMG/M metagenome (GOLD analysis project Ga0180431, IMG submission 132459) | Hypersaline lake sediment archaeal communities from the Salton Sea, California, USA - SS_1_MS_1 metaG | ecosystem: Environmental > Aquatic > Non-marine Saline and Alkaline > Hypersaline >... | reverse complement strand
AGCAATACTGGAGGTGCATTGGACATGTTAAATGGAACAGGTGACCCGTATCCACAAAATTACTGCGTAAACAATATCGTCGATGGCTCTCCAATATGGGATTATCGCGAACTGATGGAATACAGTAACAAAGGCCGGGCCAAAGGCGGTCTGTCGGAGTGGGTTTCTAGTCATATGTCCTGTAAAGTCTTTCTGTGAAAGCATTTATGTTTTTTCTGGTATGGGTGGCCACATCGTGTCCCTGTTGGCCCGGCCCGGGTGTGTTGGTTCTCAAGACACCCGTAGTAGCCGCAAGGCACATTAACTTATTGCTGTGAATGGACTTATGGCAATGTTGCGTTTTGGCAACGCCTGTGCCCGGAGCCAACAGTCGGTGCCTCCCGCACCCGGCGGCCAGGGTATTTGGGCGGTCCGCAAGGGGGTGCTATCCAGAAAAGTAAAATGGTAAGCCCAGTTATTGTAAGTGGTTATGGCGGTTTGTCGTGGGTGACGTCTCTTGCTATTTCTTCTTTGTGGTCCAGCAGTGTCTGGCGGGCGGGGGCGCTTGCCTCTTGCGAGGTGGCTTGGCCTTACCTTGGCTGCGGTGGTCTCGGTCATCTTCGCCATCACCTTGAGCAGTGCGTGGGTGGCTTTTCAGCCTGTTTTTCGCGACTGTTTGCTTGTCAGCGGCCCCGGTCGTGATTCACCCGGTTTTCAACCAGCCCGGCCTAACCGGTCCGTTGGGCGTGTGTCGCTTGCCTTGGCGTGGTCCGAGTATAATTGTATAGGTATGCGGGCCATGGTTCGCCCTGCGACGCGAGCTCAACTCGGGCGCGCCCGGGGCGTCCTTTTTTGGGCAAATTCCTGCGAAGAGTCAGCGGGCTCTTGGCCGATGCTAGTGGGGTAGGCCCGCGAAACAAGGTGGGGGTGAGGATAGGAATGACGGAACCAGCAGAGGCAATTGCAGGCATGGACTGCCAGCCGGACTCCAACCGTAACATGCTCCAGTACAGCATCTTGCGGATTGTGATTCGGGTGCGCGAACGACAGGTCGGCGCCGCCGGGCCCATTCGCGTCATGATTCGCACCAATCTCAACCGCGCCAGCCAGATTCGCCGCCAAATCATCGACCGCGTCGAACGGGGCCTCAACTACTCTACCGACTTCTATGATATACCCACCCGCTACGACGCCCAGGCCCGCGGCTACTGTGCCGAAGTCCTCCTTAGTGAGGTGGGCTACTTTGAATTCAAGGCCCGCGTCGAGTCTGCCCGCCGCGAGACGCCCTGGGTTCGTTGGGCCCAGGGCCCCAATATCGGCATTTCCGTCAGGCCCATCGAGTACGGCCGCGACAACTCCATCTATTGCGCCTTTATCCGCCAATACGTCAAAGAAAAGGATCGCGACAGTCTGGCCGATCCCGCCCTGGCCGAGACGATCGAAGAGCTCGAACAACGCGGCGCCTACGTCCTGCCGCCAGGGGGCAACTTCGAGAACTTCACCGAGGCCCTGCCCTTCATCATCGAAAAACTCGGCATGAAGATCGTTCATCTGCTGCCCATCAATCCTGTGCCCACCTCCTACGGACGTATGGGCATGTATGGCAGCCCCTATGCAACCACCGATTACTTCGGCATCGACCACACCTATGCCAAGTTCAGCCATTACAAGACTATCGAAGACCAGTTCGTCGACCTGACCAGCACTATCCACGGCCTTGGCGCGCGTGTCTTTCTCGATATGGTCATCAACCACACCGGCTGGGCCAGCACGATCCATTTCACCCACCGCGACTGGCGCAAGGTCGGCAAGGACGGCAAGATTATCTCACCCGGCGCCTGGGGAGTGGTCTGGAAGGACCTGGTCGAGCTGGATTACAGCCAACGTGCTTTGTGGCGCTACATGGCCAATGTCTTTCTCGCCTGGTGTCAACGCGGCATCGACGGTTTCCGACTCGACGCCGGCTACATGGTCCCGCTCGAGGTCTGGCAGTACATTATCAGCAAAGTCCGCCAGGAATTTCCTAACACCCTGTTTCTGCTCGAAGGGCTCGGGGGCCCCTGGGAAACCACCGAAACGCTGCTCACCGAAGGCCAGATGAACTGGGCCTATTCCGAACTCTTCCAGAACTACAACCGTTCCGAGGTTCTCTGGTATCTCGACTACGCCAAACGCGTCGCCCAGGAAAAGGGCGTACTGGTCCACTACGCTGAAACGCACGACAACGACCGCCTCGCCAAGAAAGGCAAGGTCTACGCCCGCATGAGGCTCCATCTCTGCGCTTTGACTTCCTTCTCCGGCGCGTGGGGCTTCACCAACGGGGTCGAATGGCTCGCCACCGAAAAGATCGACGTGCATCGCAACACCGCTCTCAACTGGGGCAGCGAGGACAACCTGGTCGAAGACATCGCCCGCCTGAACAAGATCCTGGCGCAGACCCCGGCCTTCTGGCCTTGCGACAACCTCTGCATGGAAGACGCCAACAACGAACACGTGCTGGCCTTTCTCCGACGCAACGCCGACGACACCAGTATCGTCGCCTGCCTGATCAATCTCGATACCGAAAAGCCCCGAGACTTCCTCTGGGACATGAAGGACAACTCGCTGGGCCCGCTGCTTACCGATAAGACGGTGCTGTGCGATCTGCTGGCCGAGCGGACGTCTTCGTTGCCGGCCGAGAGCGTCTTGCGCGGCACGCTTGCGCCGGGCGACTGCCGACTCTACCGCGTCGACCTGGCCGGCGCCGCCACGCCCACCGTGCCGGCCATCTACGAACTCGATCAGGACCGCATTGCCCTGATCTATCGCATCTTGCTGAGTCGCTGGCGACGCTACGAAATCGGCCGCATAGAACAGGAACAGTTGCTCCGCAATGTCTATGACTACCGTAAGTTCATCGTGCTGGTCAACCAGGTCAGCCTCGATCGCCTCATTCGTGAATCCGTCGACAAGCTGCTCTGGGATGTCGGAGACGAACTTGTCGATCGCTACTCAGCCGTCTGGACCTTCAGTGCCCGCAACAAGGAATTCATCATCTCCGGCGAGCAGTGGCTCGTCACCAGAACCTACCTGCCTTGCACCGCCTATTTACGCACACGCCGCGGTGTCGTCCGTGCCGAGTCCATCGCCGGGCCCGACGCGGTCCATCACTGGTGCTTCTTTCCGCCCCAGCACGAAAACGAACGTGCTTTGCTCACCTTCAACTGGAAAGTCGCCCGTAAGGGCAAAATCGAACGCCAACCCCACCGCCACGACTACCCCATTCTCTGCATTCCCTCCGGCCGGCGGCGCGGTCCCGCCCGTCGCATCTATCCCCTGGCCCTCGACAAACCCGCCGCTTTGCGACCGCACAACACCATCGCCCTGACCAACGAAAAGGGTGGCCTCTGCCAGTGCCCCGTACGGCCGGGCGCCCTGGAGACCAAGTATGACACCCTGCTGAGTCTGCCCCTCGATCCACGCCGGCCCGCCGAGCGGCTCTCTCTGGTCAAGATGCTCAAAGAAACCGTCCAGGTCGCTGATCGCTACTTCGACCTCGACGAAAGTTTCCTTGTCAGCTTCACTCGCTACCCCCAGCCCCTCTGGGAATTCGTCTACGACGACGGTGAATACTTCCTCCGCATCGAACGCTCCATGGTCCTGGCCAAAGACGAAAACACCCTTTACGTTCGCTACAAACTCGCCGAAGCCAACGCCCCTGTCACCCTCACCAGCAAGGTCTACGTCGAGTGCCGCTCTTGTCACGACCAGCTCCAGGCCAGCGACGAACTGCGACGCCGTTATGCCGATGCTTCGCACAGACTGCCCGGCCAGGCGGGCCTCGCTTTCCGCGCCGGCTCCGAGCTGGCTCTGACCGTGGTCAGCCGTCACGGCGCCTACACCGCCCAGTCGCACTGGATCGAAAGACTGCACCATAGCCAGGACGAACAGCGTAACCTGTCCGCACGCGGCGACGCCTTTTCGCCCGGCTTCTTCCGGTTTGAATTGAGCAAAGGACGCCGCGGCGCCCTCATCCTCAGCACCGATCGACGCTCCGCCCACGGTGCGTCGGCCCAACGTGCCATCACGGCACAGAACAAACGGCTCAAGACCTGGCTCGCCCTGCTGCCCGCCCCCAGCCGTAGCGACCGCTGCGTACGCTTGCTCCTTAACGCCCTCGACCAGTTCATTGTCCGCGACGACAGCGAATGGGTGTTGCGCACCGGGTTACCCTGGCTCGGCGCCAATGTGCGTGAAAGCCTCCATTGCGTGGGTGGTCTCCTCGCCGGCGGACGCCACGAAGTCGCCCACGACGTCGTCCGACACATCGCCCGCTCCGAACGCGACGGACTCCTGCTCGACTGGCTCGACGGCAACACCGCCCGCACCTGCGTCGAATCCTCGCTGTTGCTCTTCTACGCCGCTCGCCAACTCGCCGACCTGGCCGTGGGGGACACCCTCTGGGACCGCCCCGTGGGCGACGGCCGCTCCCTGCGCGAAGTCCTCGTGGACATCTTCGAAGCCTTTTGCGACGGCCGAAACCCCCTGGTCCGCCTCGACGAAGAAACCGGCTTGCTCTTCTGCCAGGCCGGTTCAACCTGGATGAACACCACCCATCCCCAAGCCACCCCCCGCGCCGGCTACCCCATCGAAATCCAGGCCCTCTGGTACGTCGCACTGGACATTCTAGCAAAGCTCTATCCACCCCATGACGCCGCGTGTTGCCGCTACCGCGAGCGCATCGAGCAAAAAGGCCTCGACCTCTTCTGGGACGAAACCCAAGGCCGCCTCGCCGATGTCCTCGCTGCGCCGCACTACCTGACCGCCGAGCAGGCCTCGCCCGATTTCGCCCTGCGCTTCAACCAGTTGGCCGCTCTCCACGCCGGCTTTATCAAGCCCGACCGCGCCCGCAAGATCCTCGATGCGATCAGCTACAAACTGCTCATCCCTGCCGCCCTGCGCTCCCTGTCTGAGGACCCGCTCACAACGCGACTCGATGTCCTCGACCAACACGGCCACGCTCTGCTCGACCCGCGCCGGCCCTACCAGGGACACTGCACCGGCGACGAAACCGCCCGACGCCTGGCCTACCATAACGGCACTGCCTGGCTTTGGCCCTACCCCCGGTATATCGAAGCCTGGGCCTCCCTCCAGGATGACACAGCCGACCGGCAACGTAAAGCCCTGGCCTTTTTCGAACCCATCTGGACGGAACTGGTGCTCGAAGGCATCGGCACCCTGGGCGAAATGAAGGACGGCAACCTGCCCCACACCGGCCGAGGCTGCTACGCCTACGCGCCCAGCGTCGCCGAGGCCCTGCGCGTCTACATGACCCTCAAATACCCCACGCACAACACCGCTGCCGCTTCCGCATCGCGAGCTCACCACGCCAGACCCTAGCTCCTGCCTGGCCCGCCGCTACATCGCAAGAAACGCTCCAATACCGCTCTGTCCACGCATCCTGTTGTTTGACTGTACGTGGCGTATGGCCTACGATACACTGAAGTCTCTGTCCGTCCATCAACTAGAAAAGGAGCTACCTCATGCAGCGTCGCGATTTTCTCAAAAAGACACTCTGGTCCGCCGGTGTCGCCGTGCTGGGCGACTCGCTCAGCCAGGCCGCTCACGCCGCCGAGGCTGCGCCGTCCGTGCCTGTCGACCAGACAGCCAACACCAATGCCCCCCGCCTGGTCCGTCGACCCTACGGCAAAACCGGCCTGCAACTCTCCATCATCGGCTTTGGCGGGCTCACCCTCAAAAACACCGAGCAGAAATTCGCCAACCGCCTCGTCGCCCAGGCCTTCGAAAAAGGTGTCAACTACTTCGACGTCGCCCCCACCTACGGTAACGCCGAAGAACGCCTCGGCCCCGCCCTCGAGCCCTACCGCAAAGACGTCTTCCTCGCCTGCAAAACCACCCAACGCACCCGCCAGGCCGCCGCCGATGAACTGCAAGCCTCGCTCAAAAAACTACGCACCGACCACGTTGAACTCTACCAGCTCCATGCCATCACCGACGTCGAAAAAGACGTCGACGCCGTCTTCGCCAAAGGCGGCGCCATGGAAACCTTCATCGAAGCAAAAAAGACCGGCCAAATCCGCTACCTGGGCTTCTCCGCCCACTCCACCGCCGCTGCCCTGGCCGCCCTGGACCGTTACGACTTCGATTCGGTCCTGTTTCCCATCAGCTTCCCCACCTTTTACGCCGGCAACTTCGGCCCCAAAGTCGTCGCCCACGCCCAACAAAAAGGCGCCGCCCGCCTGGCCCTCAAAATGCTCGCCCGACAGGACTGGCCCGCCGACGCCCCCGACCGCAAGAAATACCCCAATTGCTGGTATCAGCCTGTTACGGACCCGCAAGAGGCCCTCTTAGCCATGCGCTTCACCCTGAGCCAACCCGTCACCGCCGCTGTACCGCCCGCCCATCCCGACATCTTCCTCAAGGCTCTCGACCTGGCCCTGCAATTCGAACCCCTCACCGACCAACAGCAAGCCCAACTCAAAAAACTCGCCACGACCCTCAATCCCGTCTTCAAAAACAAAAAAGAGGTAAAAACTACTGTGTAGCCCGCGACTGTCCACGCCATACGCGATTTCTCTTCTTGCTGTCTTTGTGCCTTAGTGGTGACTGCGTATCTTAAACACTCTATCGCCCCGCACAAAGAATCGCCACAAACGCAATCGCCGCCGTTTCGATCCGCAGCACCGTCTCCGTCAAACGCACCCCCTGCGCCTGCCGCTCGTTCAGTAGCTGCACTTCCGCCTCTGTCAGCCCCCCTTCAGGCCCCACAAACGCCACCACATCACGCCCCGCAACGTCCACCTCCGTCAGCTTGGCCGCCTCGCCCCGCGCCCTGCCCGTCAGCCACAACGCCCCCGGATACTGCCCCTCCAACGCCGCTGCGCAATCGCCCAGCGTCGCCGGCTCGTCGATCGTCGGCAAGAACACCCGCCCGCACTGCTTGGCCGCCGATACCGCCACGTGCTCGTAACGCTGCGCCGCCTTGTTCGACCCGCCCTGCTTGACCGTCCGCTCGAACCGCACCGGACAAATATGATCCACCCCCAGTTCCGTACACTTGCCGATGAGCCAATCGAACCGCTCACCCTTGGCCAGACTCGCCGCAATCACCACCCGCCCCCGCTCACGAGCCTCCAGACGCTCCAGCGACCGCACCGCCAGCTGCGCCCCGCTCCGCTCGATCCGCAGCACCTCCGCCTGCGCCACCGTGCCCGCTCCGTCAAACAACTCCACCCACTGCCCGCACCGCCCCCGCAACGCCTGAACCAAATGGCGACCCTCAGGCCCGGTCAACTGCAATTCGCCCTCCATTATCGGACGCTGGTAAAACCGTCGTGGCCTTGTCCCTGAATCTTCACTCGCCATAACCCCGTCTCCTCGCTTGTCCTCAACATCACTACCACTGCCGATATTACCAAAAACCGCCCCCCCTCGTCACGCGCCAGTTGGCTTGTCCATACCCCGGCGATGGTTATCGGACATTCAATCCTGCCCCCGTCCGTCCGTCCCCCTGCAAGACATCTGATTTACGCCGCCTGCTTCCGCTTGATCGGCCTTTGTTGCCTGTCGATACCACTATAGATGAGTCTCGTTAGACTCCGCGATCAAACCATTCGCCCGGCAGAGGCCAAGAAATGGCTCAAGAAACAAAAAACGTAGAGGCTGCCAACGACGCCGCCGAACAGGCCCAAACTCAACCGACCGAGCCCCCCCCACCTGCCGAGTCGGCCGACCAGACCACACCCGCCGCTGACAGTCAACCGGAGGACATCGTCAACGACGTCGACCAGACACTTGACGACCTCGATCAACAGCTCCAGGCCCTCGACCAACAGGTCGGCCAGTCATCCGACCCGGACGCCCCGGCCGAAAAGGATACCCCACCCCAACAAGACGCCTCTGCCGAGCAGGACTCGCCCCAGGACGTCGATGGCATGTTTGCCGCCCTTGCCGACGAGATCGGCGCCGACGACGTCACCGACGTCCCCCCGCCCGATCCTGACCAGCCCATAACCGCAACCTTCGATCTCGACGACATCGCCGACGACGCCGTCACCCAGGAAGAGCTCGACCAGGCCCTTGCCCAGGCACAAGCCGTCAATTCCGCCCAGGACGATGACACCTCTGCCGATGCCCAGCCTGCTCTCGACGACGCCGACCAGCTCCTTGCCGCCGTCTCCGCCCGGCACGAACAGCTCGAGCCTACCTCTGACGCCGTCGAACCCGAAACGGACACCGCCCAAGCCGACGCCCCCAAGGCTGTTGAAACAGACGGCGCCACGCCAGACGAATCAATCCCAGACGAATCGGCCGATGACGCTGCTCCCGCTACCGACACCCAAACCGCCGAAGACGCACCAGCTACCGAAGAAGCTGAACCTGTCGAGACGCCCGACGATGCCGCACCTGCCGACGACACCACCTCTGCCCCGGGCCCCACACCCGAACAATCTGAAAACCCACCCCAGGACAGCGATTCACCCGCCGAGCCCACCCAGGCAGACACCCAGATGCAGCCCGAACCGACCGCGGGCCCCTTCGCCTGCCTGGCCCTGCCTCAACGACTCCTCATCAAGACCTGCCAAATCTCCAATAAGCCCTTCGCCTTTGTCCCCGATACCGCCAAAGATACCATCGGCCTCGTCGCCCTCGTCACCACCCTGGTCTGCTTCATCGCCGCCATCGTCCTGCTCCTCATCTGACCCCACGTCACCGACGCCCTGCCCCTTGACCAACCTCCCGATCCCGGTTAAAGTCTCTCGATATGTACGATCAACAAGACATGGATGACGGCTCCGCCCCCCTGATCCGCCAACGCCTGAGATTGGCCATGCTCATGGTCGCCGCCATGCTCGTCGGCGAAATAGCCTTCCTTATCCTTATCCTGACCCTGCGAGCTTCCTCGCAGCAGTTCTTCACCTCGACAATCGACCTGCCCCCCTTGCTCCCGCTCGGCCTTCTCCTGGTCGTGACCGTCATGGCCCTGCTCGTCCGCAGCCTCTTCGGCCGAAAACTCGCCGTCGCCCACGATCTCGCGCAAACACTGCAGGTCTATTTCACCATGACTATCGTTTCCTGCGGCCTCTTCGAAGCCGCCGCCTTCTTCTGCATTATTACCCTCTTGCTCGCCAGCCCTTCCGTGCCGCCCCTTATCGGACTGGCCCTGGCCCTTATCGCCCAAGGCTGCTTCTTCCCCACACCCGCCCGCTTCCACCGGCTACGCCAGCAAGCTACCCAACGTCAGCAGCTCCGCCACACCCCAAAATAACCAACCTAACGCGTCTCCTTCCAGTACAGCACCGTCGGCCCCGCGTCCGTCCGCGCCACCACCGCCTCTATGTAATGGGCTAAACCTGTCCGCGACGCACGCCCGCAACTGCGAATCGTAAACGCACTGCTCCGCACCGTGATCTCCCCCACCATTTGCTGAAATATCTCCACCGTCATCCCCGGCACCAACAGCACCTCCGCCACGCTCGTGAACCCCTGCCCCAGCGTCTGGCGATACGGCACCATATTCTCCGCCAACTCCTCCGTCACACCGCTCAGCGTGGCCAGCACGGTCGCACTGGCCGTGTTCACGTTGATTCGCCCACGTATCACCGACTCCTGACGCGTCGTGATCCGATCCGCAATCCGCCGAAACGTCCCCCAATCCAACGGCAACGCCCCCGCCTCCTCCGTGCACTCAGCCGCCGGCCCCTCCGAGAGCGCATCGTCCATCAGTAACGCCCCAATGTTGCTGAATCCACTGCCCCGATGTTCCTCGATCCACTTGATCTGACACGGATTCAAACCCAACTCCTGACCCAACTCCGCCGCACCGGCCGTGTTCACATTCACCCGCCGACGTCCCAAACCGTCCCGGTTATACTCAAACGAATACACCGTCACCATCCCCAACAACCCACGATCCAAAAGACCGTCCCCATTATCCACCGGCGCCGACGCCTCCCCGTCGTCCTCGTTGGCCTCCAGGAGCCCGTTCAAATTCAGGTCCTCCCCGTAAAACACCCGCCCCGTAACCTCCGGCACCAACGCCAACTCCCGCACCGTGGCAAAAGCCTGCGCCGCTGCACCCGTGCCTTCTTCTGACGCCGCCGGCTTGGTCGTCATCGCCATCGCCTTGGCCTCGCCCGCCCCCTCCTGGCTACGCCAACGGACGATCCCATCCGCCATACTCTCCGTCATCCCCGGCAACGCCAGCAGCATCGCCCGTGACGCCGTGTTCAAATTCACCTTGCTCGCCTCGTCCTCGATGCCATAACCACCATGCCGACTCCCCGCTGACTCCCCCTGTGCGTACACCGTAAACGTCCCGTCCTCCAGACTCACCTCTCGAAACGCCTTCTCATTGTCGTACCACGTGTCCAGCATCGTGTCCGTTGGCCCCAGATCCCTGCCCACCTCACTGATCGCCCGATGCACCCCCGCCCGCGCCAGCCAACGCGCCGTCACCCGGTCCGCTCCCGCCACGCGTACCGCGTTGTCCAGACGCGTCGTGTGCGCCAACGCCAACGCCAGCACCGTCACCAGCATCAGAATCCACAAAATCACCACCAGCACTATGCCCGTTCGCCTGCTCACTGACGCCACCCTGCCCTCATCCACCCATCCGCCTCTCTACGCCATCACTCATCACCCTTCTCACCCCCCGTGCCAATTGCTGGTGAGTCCCCCGACGCCTCCAGCAACATCAGCCCCACGTCCGGCAAGGGGCCCAACGCAATCTCCTGGCTCAACGTGATATCCCTGTCCTCCGCATCCGGCCCCGCTAACCTCACCGTCACCCGTACCAGTGACGGATAATCCGCTCGGCCACCCCACGTCCGCCGCCACGTCCGACCGTCAAAATAGTCAAACTGCAACACCTGCACATGGCGGCTCACCTCGCTGAGCAGCCCCCGATCGTTACCCACTGCCGTGTTCGACACCGGCGCCACCCGCCGCGTCAGATACCGCTGCTCACCCCCCGCCTCCTCCCGCAACCCATACTCCACTTCGTACACGTCTCCCTCCCTTAGTCGCTCGCCCACCGCTCGGTCCGACACCACAAACGCCCGCAGACGATCTGCCGCCATCGCACCGCTGCCCCCGCTGCGACCCTCCAGACACATCTGCCTCGCATCCAAACACCGATAAAAATTAGCAAGATCATTGCGTATCTGATTTATCGCATAACGCCCGTGCGCCAGCATCTGCGAATAATACTCCGCCTGCTCTCGCCCTCGCGCCACACTCCGCAGCGTCCCCACCGCTACCGCGATCACCAACGCCCCGATCACCGTCGCCAGCAGCAGCTCCACCAATGTGAACGCCCGACGGGGCCCAGCCTGCCTCGCCCTTGCCGTACCGGCCTCGCCGCCCTCAGAATACCCACGCCGCGTTGTCACGCACCTCATCAACATAGTGGCACCGGACTCTCAAAAACTCTCTGGTTTCATGGTCAGTCCGTCGATCCCGTGACCTCTGCCTCAGCCGAGCTCGCCACCGGCTCGAGCACATAACTCACCCCCGCCTCCGTCTCAAATTCTACCATGCCCGCATCCATCCTCAGCACCGCCAGCGACGCGTTCGCCGTGCGTATCTTCATCGGACGCTTCGTCCGCACCCGGCACGTACGCCCCGCCAACGACCGTATCGTCGCCTCCGCCAGCTGACCCTTCTCCCACCGCATCGCCACCTCAAAGCCCCCCCGCGCCCGCAACCCCTTCACACTGCCTCTCGACCACGCCCCAGGCAACGCCGGCAACAATGTCAACCCACCATCATGACTCTGCAGCAGCATCTCCGCTATCCCCGCCGTCCCCCCAAAATTGCCATCAATCTGAAACGGCGGATGAGTGTCAAACAGATTCGGCAACGTCGATTTGCTGAACAGCACCCCCAGGCTCTCATACGCCCGCTCCGCCTCGCCCAGCCGTGCCCAGAAATTCACCACCCACGCCCGGCTCCAACCCGTCCCCCCTCCCCCGTGCGACAACCGACGCTCCAGCGACCGCCGCGCCGCCCCCGCCAACTCCGGCGTCCCCTCCAGTGTAATCTGCCGACCCGGGTGCAGACCAAACATGTGCGACATGTGCCGATGACCCGGCGAAGGCTCCTCGTAATCCTCGATCCACTCCTGAAGGCAACCCGTCCGCTCGCTGATCTGCACCGGCGCCAGCCGCCCCAATGCCCCCTCCAGCTCCGCCCGAAACTCTACCTCAAACCCCTCCTGCCCCTCGCCCAGCACCGCGATCGCCTCCAGGCAGTTCGTAAACAAATCATGCACAATCATCAGATCCATCGTCGCCGCATACGTGAACGAAAACTTCCCGCCCGTCTTCGTCCGGAACACATTCTCCGGCGAGTGCGACGGATTCGTCACCAGTCGGCCCGCCCCTGCTGCCCCCGCCGGCGCCTCCACCAGAAAATCCAGCACAAACCGCGCCGCACCCTTCATCAGTGGATAACCCCGCTCCGCCAGAAACGCCTTGTCCTGCGTAAACGCGTAATGCTCGTACGGATGCTGCGCCAGCCACGCCGCCCCCATAGGCCACACACCCCAGATCCCGTCCGCCGGCACCGTAAAGCCCCACACGTCGCTCAAATGATGCACCACCCAGCCGCCGCACCCGTAATGCACCTTCGCCGTGTGTTCGCCCGAAGCCACCAGCGTCTCCATGTAATCCACCAACGGCACATGGCACTCCGACAAATTGCCGACCTCCGCGGGCCAGTAATTCATCTGCAAATTGATGTTCGTATGATAATCACTGTTCCACGGCGCCCGCATATGCTCATTCCACACCCCCTGCAGATTCGCCGGCATGCACCCGCCCCGCGAGCTGCCCATCAGCAGATACCGCCCGAACTGAAAATACAACGCCGCCAACTGCGGATCATCCTCACCCGCCGCCACCCGCTTCAACCGTTCATCCGTCGGCAGATTCGCCGCCTCCGTACGCCCCAGGTCCAGATCCACCCGCCCGAACATCGCCCCATGCTCCGCCTCGTGCGCCGCCTTGAGCTCACCGTAATTCTTACCCGCCAGTTGCGCCAGATACCCTTCGCACAAAGCATGCCCGTCCGCCGACAAGTCCCCCGGCCCCTGGTAATTCGTCCCTGCCACCACCAGCACCGTCGCCGCGTCTGCACCTTCCACCACCAACGCGTGCTCGCCCGCCTTGACCGTCCCCCCTTCCGCTCGCACTTCCACCTGCCCCTCGAACGCCACGCCCTTCGGATTGCACACCCCCCGCAAGATCAACCGGTTACTGCCCGCCACCTCACACGCCGCCGTCTCAGGCCGCGTCAAACCCACCGTAAAACTCACCCGCCCCGGCTTGCTCCCCTTCATCCGCCACACCACCGCCTGATCGACCGCGCTGACAAACGCCTCTCGCACAAACTCTGCCCCCCCCGCCTCGTAACGCACCGTCGCTACGCCACGGGACAGGGCCAGTTCCCGCCGATACCCCTTCACCTCCGACACCTCCCCAAAATCAATCATCAAATCCCCCAAAGGCTGATACGACTCGATTTTCGCAGGCCGGCCCATCATCGTTCTGCCCGCCAGCGCCTCCGCCTCCTTGTTCTTGCCGGCAAACAACAACGCCCGCACCTTGGGCAACGCCTCCAACGCCGCCGGATTCGTCCTCTCGCTCGCACGACCCGCCCAGATCGTCTCCTCGTTCAACGCCAGCCGCTCACGCTCAACACCCCCAAACACCATCGCCCCCAACCGCCCATTCCCAATCGCCAACGCCTCCACCCACTTCGCCGCCGGCTGTCGATACCACAACACCCACGCCCCCTCAAGCCGCGACGTAACGCCCTCCACCGCCACCGTCGCCCCGATGCCAGGTCCCGCCCATACCCCCATCATAACAGCCAACACCACTGCCACTAACAATGCCGATCCGTTCTGCTTAGCCCTGCCCATGCTTCACCTCGCTGTGTGTCCCCTGTCCTTGCCTGCTCATGCTACCGCCGCCAATCATACAATAACGTCATCGCACTGACCTGCTTCTCCGCCTCCTCCGCCCCCCAAACCACCGTCGCCCTCACCTCCCACAGATTCACACCCCCCTCCCGCTCCTTCACCTCCACTTTGTACCGGTACCCCTCGTAGCGCTCGCCAAAATCCCCCCGGACTTTCGTCTGCTGCTTGTAGCCCGCCAGGCCCATTGCCGCCACCCGATCCAGACACTCATCCACCAGCCGATAGGCCTGCTCGTATTCCATCCCCTCGCGACTGTTCACCAGACACCGACGGCTCAAACCGCACACCACCACCGCTCCCACCGCCAGCAGCAGACAGCTCGCCAACGCCTCCACCAACGTAAATCCGCCTGTCGATCTGCTCTTGAACATGCCCCCATGGTACGCCTTGCCCCCACCCCCGTCAACGCCCCTCCCTTGCTCACCTCCCATCCACCCTGTGCACCCCACACCCATTGAAGCCCCCCATCTTGATGGGGGGTTAGACTCCCGACCACATTGACCCTCCGCATTTACCTTCAAAACCCCAACAAATTGAAGCCTTGCGATATCATCGCGGGGGCAGACCTCCAAGTACCTTGTGCGAACAATATGCCGATATCCAATAAGGCCCAGCCTGGAAATGCTGACAAACCCTCCTAAAGACAGCCCCCCCTTGTGAATCGCCTATCCGAAGGGCGGGCGATAATGCAAATACACCACAAAAAACGACGTCATTGCGGCGGTGCCATTTTCTCAAATGCACTACTCAGGTTTTTCGCCATGCATCGTGAAATCCGGGCCCCAGGTAATGCGTGTCTATTACGCACAGACTTCAGCCATGTGAACCTGTCAAAATAGAATACCCCAGCATAATTCCCTACACAACCCTTGCCCCCGTACTTACCAAGGTGATCCCTCACGGCAGACAAACCACTCTCGTGAAATGGCAGACAACTGTACTGGCTCAATACGAGGACGTTAGGTGCGTCGTGAGCGAAACGACGGAACTTTTCTTCCATCTTCTGCACTACTCTGCCTTCCCCTGTCCCTGGAAGCCCTCCGACTGCTGTCCCCCCGCTTCTGTACGCTGCCTCAAAGATTTTCTTGTCCGCGTCGCTGAAGCTTATTACGCTGGCCTCAAAATATATCCTCATTCCTTTCTCATTTAGGCGCACCTCCCCACGTTGCCCGTTGGGCAAGCTGGGGTACGCTGTTACCGCCCGCTCTCCAAATCTTTCCACCAGTGCCCCGATAATCGCCAATTCAAAAACGGTCCCGGTGCTTCCGATGTCTCTCAGCCGACCAACAAAATCGCTTCTCACTTGCCCTTTGGTAGTGTTCGATGCGAATTCTAGACCACGCTCTAATGTCATCAAGTTGACTCGTGTGCCCTCAATCAAGCAACAGTATATTTCAGGCACTTTCGGCCATTTGTCTCCTGCTTCCTCTATTTCACCCTTAATCCCTTCGAGCATTCCCTCGTCAAGTACGTTTTTGAAGACAGGGTGCCCCTCTACGTAATTAACAACCTCGTCGTGTTTACATATCCGAGCCTCCGTATCCATGGCTACTCCTCGAATGACGCATCACTTGTGCCCTTATGCTTGATGGCCTCCCTGATCTGCGCAATCCGTCGCAACTCATTGCTCGGCCTTGTCTTCTCCGACTGTTTCTGCCTCGTCGTCCTTGACAACCCGCGCCACCGCCACCAGCTTGTCCCCGTCGTCCAGCCGAATCATCTTGACTCCCTGCGTGTTACGCCCGATGGCTCGCACCTCATCCAGACCCGTCCGCATCATGATACCCCCACCACTGATCAGCATCAGGTCGTCCCCATCGTCCACCGCCTTGAGCGCCACCACCTTGCCGTTACGCTCCGTCGTCTTGATATTGATCAGCCCCAGCCCACCACGCTTCTGCCCCCGGTAGTCCTCCAGGTCCGTCCGCTTGCCAAACCCGTTCTCGCACATCGTCAGCAGCGACCCCCCCTGACGCGCCACCACCATGTCCACCACCTTGTCGTCCCCTTTGAGCTTGATCCCCTTGACCCCGCGCGCCGTCCGACCCATCGCCCGCACATCCTGCTCGTTGAAACGAATCGCCATCCCCTCCTGCGTCCCCAGAATAATCTCGTCCTCGCCGCTCGTGATCTGCGCCCCGATCAAGTCGTCGCCGTCGTCCAGCGAAATCGCGCCGCTCTGCACCTCGCCAACGCCAAACAAAAGGTGGCCCTGATCGAGAACAAGCACCTCGGCGGCACCTGTCTCAATGTTGGTTGTATCCCCACCAAGGCCCTGCTCCACGATAGCGAGCTCGTCGCCGGCATCCGTAACGGGGCGGCGCGTGGCGTCAACGTCGCAAAGATGACCATCGACTTTGCCAAAATGATGCAACGCAAAAACCAGGTTATCCAGCGACTGCAGGGCGGCGTGCGCAGCCTCGTCAAGAGCCGCAAGATCGACCTGTTCGAAGGCACCGGCAAGCTCACCGGGACCAACCAGGTTGAAGTGACCACCGCCGACGGCCAAACGCAAACCCTCGAAACCGACAACATCATCATCGCCACCGGCTCCGCACCGCGCGTGCCCGGCGTCTTCCCTGCCGACCGCACCAAGGTCATGACCAGCGATGAAATCCTCAGTATCAACGAGCTGCCCAAAAAGCTGCTCATCGTGGGCGGCGGTTACATCGGCTGCGAATTCGCCACGCTCTTTGCCGAGCTGGGTGTCGAGGTGGTTGTCGTCGAGATGCTCGATCGGCTCCTGCCCATGCAGGATCAGGACCTCTCCAAGGCCCTGGCCAAGGTTTTCAAAAACGCCGGCATCACCGTCCACACCAGCACCGGCGTTGAGAAGCTCGAAGTCACCAGGAAAGGCGTCCAGGCCACCCTGTCGGGCGACGTGACGGTCCCGGCCGACCTGGCCCTGGTCTGCACCGGACGCGGCCCCGTCAGTGGCGATATGGGTCTTGAAGCAGCCGGCGTCGAATCGGACAACGGTTTCGTCCTGATCGATGAGCAGTGCCGCACGAACGTCGCCAACATCTACGCCATTGGTGACGTCACCGGCAAGGTGCAGCTGGCCCATGTCGCCAGTCGACAGGCCGCCGTCGCCGCCAACACCATCGTCGGCCGACAAGACAGCGAAGACTACGCCATCGTGCCTTCAGCCGTGTACACCCACCCCGAAATCGGCATGGTCGGCCTCAGCGAAGACCAGGCTCGCGAACAAGGCCTCAAGTTCAAGACCGCTGCGTTCTCCATGCAGGCCAGCGGCATGGCCACCGCTTACGGCGAGACCGAAGGCTTCGCTAAGCTCATCGTCGGTGAAGAGTTCGGCGAGATATTGGGTGCCCACCTGATGTGCCCCCACGCCGCCGACGCCATCCACGAGATCGCCGTCCTGATGAAATCAGAGTGCACGGTTCACGAACTCGTTGCGACCATCCACGGCCACCCGACCTTCTCCGAAGCCCTGGCCGAAGTCGCCGAAAAAATCACCGGCCATCCCATACACGGCTAAGCCCGCATTTTTCACCACCAACACACCAAGGCACTAGCAAGGTAGGGCCGATGGTAACATCCGCCTAGGAAAAAGTATAATCTGATTGTCGGATGTAACCATCCGACCTACAAATTGACGGGAGGTGGCGGGGCTTTGCCATTGCCTGTCCTGCACGACACTGGCGTATCAAACGGACGCTGCCGCGCGTCGATTGGGTTAGAGTTCACACTTTAGTGTGCAGTAGGAACAAGGTGAAACCTGAATTCTTACCTAACGCTAAAGCGTGAACTCTCACTCGATTTTTTCGAGTTTTGGATATCGTACTGGGGGTTTTCAGCCCAGGCTACCCCGCCGCGCGTTGGGCAGCCTGGAGCGTGTTTAGCATCAGCATGGTAATGGTCATCGGACCGACGCCGCCGGGCACCGGTGTGATGGCTGAGGCTATTTCCTGCACCGGCTCAAAGTCGACATCGCCGACCAGGATTCGCTTGCCCTGCTCGGTGCGGCCCATTTCGTTGATGCCCACGTCGATGACCACGGCGCCGGGCTTGACCATATCGGCCGTGACCGCCTTGGGCCTACCCGCCGCCACGATCAGGATGTCTGCTCGCTTTGTGTGCGTGGCCATATCCTTCGTACGCGTATGACAAACCGTCACGGTCGCGTTGGCACCATCGGCCTTCTGCAAGAGCATATTCGCGATGGGCTTGCCCACGATATTCGACCGGCCCACCACCACCACTTCGGCCCCCTCGGTCTTGGCGCCGGAACGCATCAGCATCTGCTGAATCGCATAGGGCGTGCACGGCACAAAGCCCGGCTCGCCGATCACCAGCCGGCCCACGTT
>Ga0180431_10004128_pt1 | contig 18301 bp, 16 predicted proteins | sample SS_ome_11_FD_132459 | JGI IMG/M metagenome (GOLD analysis project Ga0180431, IMG submission 132459) | Hypersaline lake sediment archaeal communities from the Salton Sea, California, USA - SS_1_MS_1 metaG | ecosystem: Environmental > Aquatic > Non-marine Saline and Alkaline > Hypersaline >... | reverse complement strand
GAGTAAAAATACAAATTGTTTGGTAATGTGGGAACCACATATTCGCGCTTGCGTGGGTGGGGCTTTAGCCTAGCCTACTTCAGCACATAAATATCTTCTCGTATCTTGGTCAGATCGGGATTGTTGCACTTTCGCCAAGTATAAACAATGGATATATTTTTATTCTTCAAAAACTCCGTATCCGCACACCCGGAACTCAAAAAGCGGTGAGTATTTCTTGCACGCTGATCATTGGTTTCAAACATTGAACTGTAAACCTTTCTGCCTGTAAGCGCAGTAAAGGCTACGGCCTGGAACGGGTCCAGGATGGCCTTATCGTATTGCTCACCAAGGTTCTCATCAATCCACATAAACGCCTTATAGTCATCACCATCGATCTTGTGATAATAGTCCGCGCCCTGACGCGCCGGGATGCTCAAAGCAAGTGTTGCAGCAATAAATATAAAGCACAGTATATTTCCAGTGTTCCTGCCTGCAAAAGCAGGGCGTATCTTTGATGAAAGCTTTTCCGGCAATTGCAGGTTGCCCGTTGCTGCCAGCCCGTATCCACCAATCAATCCCATGCCCAACATGGCGTAAAGCAGGCCCCGGCTATACATTATCTCCAGTCCCATATGAAACTGGCTGTAGGTAACCAGCATAGCCAGCAGCAGCGTCAGACCGGCAACCAGCCCGTATCCCCATCTCTTCCCGTCTTTCACCAGAAACAGGACCCCCAGCACGCACAATATAGCGACAAGGTACCCGTAACCTTCGATCAAATCCGGCCATGCTATTGTATTCTTTATCTCCCCATCGAACATTGGACGGAGTATACGCTCAATCTTTTCTCTGTCTGCTACCAGCACCACCGGTAGAAATGGCAAGGCAAGGCTCAATCCGGTTGCCAGTCCATGCTTCCACTCATCTTTGAAACTTAGAAGTATATAAGGTCCAATAAGCAAAACAAGGGCCGCTGCCGATGGAGGGTGCATCAGGAGCAGGAAACACATCAGCAGAAATAGCGCAACGTATCCCGGGAGGTGACGAAAGGTTAGAGCAATGTACAATAACAGCAGGACTAAGGGAAGGCCCATTGCCACCGGGACAAGGAAGCCCGGCCCCAGTATTCCCACTGAAGTAGGAATGAGACTGACCATCAGCGCCGCCTGCCAGCCAAAGCCTTTCCGCCTGCCTAAAAGGAAAGCGGTAATGACGTCTATCGCAAAGATCAATAATGGAAAGTACCGGATGATTGTCAGCCAGGAAAGCCCGCTTATTTCGTGGAATAATCCCCAGAACATGCAGAACCCGGCTTCAAGTCCAGGTGCGTTGCTGGCTTTTGGGGGGGCATAGAATGGATCGGTGGCGGTGACATCTTCGATTTCCATCATGGCATTGGATTCTGCCATCCGCCACCACTCATCGAGATGCACCGGGTAGGGATCGCTGCTATGCGGGATGAAAACCAGATACATCGCCAGCCCCAGTATAGCTGCCAGCTTGAGATAATCGGAGCGAAGCAGGTTAATAGTTATCAGTCGATAGTCCATAGTCAATTCATTGAATCTCTGACTATTCATACCCATTCGGATTCTGCGATTGCCAGCGCCACGTATCGGCACACATATCATCAACTGTTCTTTCGGCTTTCCAGCCCAATTCTCTATTTGCCAGTGAAGGGTCGGCATAACAGGCAGCGATATCGCCCGGACGGCGCCCCGCGATTTTGAAAGGTATCGCTTTGCCTGAAGCCCGTTCAACCCCTTTTATCATTTCCAGGACACTTTGCCCTCGGCCTGTCCCCAGATTGTATATCATCACCCCTTTGTTCTCCATTAGCATGGGCAATGCCTTTACATGGCCAGCAGCCAGATCAACTATATGAATATAATCCCTGACTCCGGTGCCATCCGGGGTCGGATAATCATACCCGAACACGGATAGCTCGGCAAGTTTACCCACGGCCACCTGGGCAATAAATGGTAGAAGATTGTTGGGAATCCCATCCGGGTCCTCTCCGATCCTACCGCTGGGATGCGCTCCCACCGGATTGAAATACCGCAAAATGGATATACTCCAATCATTGTCTGAAACGTAAATATCCTGGAGAATTTGTTCTATCATCAGCTTGGTTTGTCCGTAAGGATTTGCTGGAGCCAGGGGAAAATCCTCTCTGATGGGAAGCTCGGGAGGATCGCCATAAACCGTCGCGGACGAACTGAAGACTATGTTTTTCACCCCATTAGAACCCATCACTTCACACAGAACAATGGTTCCGACAACATTGTTATGATAGTAACTTAATGGGAAAGCAACCGATTCACCGACAGCTTTGAGACCGGCAAAGTGGATTACGGCATCAATCGGATTTGACTTAAAAATGAGGTTCAGCGATTCTTTATCCATCAAATCAACCCGATGGAACTGAAGGCTTTTTCCGGCAAGTTCCTGCACACGCCTCAAGGATTCCTCTTTGCTATTGGCCAGGTTATCTATTGCAACTACCTCATACCCTGCCTGCAGAAGTTCAAGGCAAGTATGGCTGCCAATGTATCCCGCTGCTCCGGTTACCAGAATTCTCATAAAAACCTCGTATCCCTATAATTCCACTATCGCGTCATCGCCAATGAACAGTTTAGTCCCCTGAAGCCCTTTTTCGTTTTTGACCACTCTGGTATTTCTGCCAATGACACTGTCGTGAAGGCGCTCCACGTGTTCGAGCCGACAGATCTCGAGTATCACCGAGAATTCAACGGATGAACTTTCAACCAGTGTTCCTGTGCCAATGCTGGTAAACGGCCCGATGAATGAATCCACAATATGGCAATCTTCGGCAATAGATACCGGTCCTCGAATCACACTGTTCTCAATGGATGACCCTCCCCGAATTTCCACCCTTCCCACTATCTGGCTTTTTGCATCAATATCACCCTCAATCCGGTGTTTCAAATGGCCATCAAGTACAATTCGATTGGCCTCAAGCAGATCATCTTTTTTCCCGGTATCAAGCCACCAGCCATCAAGGATGTGACTGCTGATATCCCTGCCCTGGTTTAGAAGCTCCTGGATCGCGTCCGTTATCTCAAGTTCGCCCCGCCAGGAAGGGGAAATCTGTTCGATTGCATGATGTATTTGGGGAGTGAACACATAAACTCCGATAATGGCAAAGTTGCTTTTAGGCTCTTTTGGCTTTTCCACCAGTTGGACCACACCACCGGAGCTATTCAATTCGGCAACGCCAAACATACGAGGATCAGCAACTTCCTTCAGCATGATCAGTGCATCCGGACTGTTCCTTTCAAATTCTCCGACGATATCCTTCACACCACCTTCGATCAGGTTATCTCCGAGGAACATCAGGAACGGTGATTCCCCCAAGAAATCCCGTGAAACCTGCACTGCATGTGCAAGTCCTCTGGCTTCGGCTTGCACGATATAGGTAATTCGAATTCCATAATTCGAACCGTCTCCAATGACTTCCTCTATCTCATCCCCTGTTTCCGGGGAAACCACAATGCCAATATCCTTGATACCGCTTTCCAGTATTTGATCGAGAACATAGGACAAAACCGGTTTGTTGGCAACCGGTATCAATGGCTTGGCTATGGTATGGGTCAGCGGTTTAAGCCGGGTCCCTTTTCCGGCGCACAAAATCAATGCTTTCATCACACTGCCTTTCACCCGATATATTTCTTCAGGAAATTTATAGACTCAACTGGCGTGGGGTCGATATCATTCAGGATCGCCAGGTAAAAGCTGACGTAGTCACCATAAAAAACAGCGCTCATCATTTGTGCCAGCGGGGTCTCTCCCTGCGCTTCCACCTGCTCAAACTCTATCCCGAATTTGCTAAAAATTTCAACTATGGCTTCATATCGAATCGAAATGCGTTGCGGGAAAAGGTTCGGTGCATGCAGCAAAATCACGAATCCTTGGTCCCTCATTTGCCGGGGAAACTCATACCCGACGATAGCATTATGGCACAATTCGGGAATGACCTCAAAAAAGGCTGCCGATTTACTGTTCTCGTTGAATTGTGCCTTCCAGCGCTGTGCCACTTCCGAAAGGAGACCGGCACCATAGATAATCGGCAATTTCCCGTGCAGGCATGAAGCCAGCTGCTTGGCCGAATTGGATTCAAACGGGTTCTCGTGGTCAATTACGGACTGAAGCAGGCTCAGGACCTCGATTGTCTCTGTGAGATCAGATCGATCAATATGGAGTAACCCCAACCTTTGAAGCATCCCTGCCACCGGGAAAAAAATGTGAGCCAGGGCAACCCGGGGAGGCGAATCGTAATCGATATGAAAAACAGGAACGCCAGAGTTTCCTGCCAGTTCACCCAGCTTGCCGCCGCAGGTGATCGCCAGCTTTTGGGCCGGAGTCTTAAGCGTTTGGGCAAAAGCGGAAAGTATTTCCTCTGTGTTACCGGAATAACTGGAAGCAATAACAAGCGTATTTTCGGTCATAAAAGGGGGCAGGCCATAATCCTGATGAACCCATACAGGGATATTCCCTTCGAGTATGGCAAGTCGGCGAATCAATTGTCCGGCGATGCCGGAACCGCCCATCCCGAGTATGACGATGCTGTCGATTTGAGCGTAATCCGAGGGCAATTCAAACTCCAGGGACTTATCCCATGCATTCTGACATTCCTCCGGGAACCGGCGAAGATGATCTCTCATACCGGAAAGATCGAGGCGTGAGTACAAACCGGTGTTATTCAGCTTATCTCGGTTGTTGTCCATCTCTAAACCTTGAGTATTTTCTTTCCTGCTACCACCACTTCCTGTGCTCGTTCAAGACTTTCCGCTTCAGAGTAGATGCGAAGGAGCGGTTCGGTGCCCGAAAAGCGGATCAGCAGCCAGGAGCCGCCACTAAGTGTGAAATGATAACCATCAATGGTTTTTATCTCCTCCACTGTAGACCCAGCAATACGATCGGGCATATCGCTTACACGCTGTAGAATGGAACCCCGTTCTTCAGGAGGGAATTCCACGTCAGCACGATGGTAATGATGCGGGCCAACCAAAGAGTAAAGATATTCGATAAGTTCGGAAGGTTTTTTATTCATTTTAGCCATCAGGTCCAGAAAGAACAGCCCTGAGAGTATCCCGTCACGTTCCGGGATATGACCCCGGTACCCGAATCCGCTGCTTTCCTCACCCCCGATCAGGGCATCCTCGGCAAGCATTATCGGCGCCACATGTTTGAATCCTACTTTTGTTTCAAATATGGGGACACCATACAAATCAGCCAGTTTGTTGACCATGCTGGTGGTAGTCACGGTTCGAACGATAGCGCCGCGTTGACCTCGCACTTCCAGTAAATACAGCGCAAGCAAAGCAAATATCTGTAATGGGGTCAACGGCCGTCCTTTTTCATCGATGACGCCTATTCGATCGGCATCTCCATCAGTGGCCAGTCCAACACTTGCGCCATTCGCCGGTACAAAAGAGGAAAGAGCGGCAAGGTTCGAAGCTATCGGTTCGGGCTGTTTCATCCCCGGAAAACAGGGATTGCGTTCCCCGTTTATCTCCAGCACCGTGGTATTCCCCATACCAATCATACTTTGGAAATATCCGGCCCCGGCCCCGAACATGGGGTCCACAGCCACTTTGAACCCGGCGGAACGAATGGACTGGAAATCAACCAGACTGCCTAATTGTTTTTCATATTGAGGGAAAATATCCACACTTTCAATGATGCCTTTGTTCAAACCTTCTTCAAAAGAAAGTGCCTTCACCCGATTTTGTTCGATAATCTCCGGGATACGCTTTTCCACTTCGCTCTCGATTTCAATCGGGGCGCTGGCGCCGTGGGTATCTTTGATCTTGAATCCATTCCATTCCGGGGGATTATGGCTGGCGGTAATAACAATTCCCGCGGCTGCTCCGTAATGCCGAACACCAAAGCTGACTACTTGGGTGGGAACCGTCCTGACGCAAAAATATGTATGGATTCCGTTGCCTGCCATTACCTCTGTCGCTGCCGCCGCGAATCGCTCCGAGGCGAATCGGGTATCATAGCCTATTACAACTCCAGGGTCAGCCTGTCCATCGCGGAGTATATGCTCCGCCAGGCTCTGGGCACAATAGCGAACGTTCTGCACTGTGAAGTCATCGGCAATAATAGCTCGCCAGCCATCGGTTCCAAACCTAATCATCACGTCACAACCGTTCTGCTTTCCCTATCGTTGTTTTCAATGTGTATCACTTGGATAAAGTATAATGAAGAAAATTCCATATAGCAACAGAACCTGCGAGCGGTGGCTCAAATTTGAAGTCCCTGTTATAATATCCCCAAATAGTAAATGCAGCTTGACTGTAGAAGCAAACAGGAGAAACCCGTCAATGAAGGCAGTTATTCTGGCAGCCGGCGAGGGGAAGAGGATGCATCCCATTACTTACACCAGGCCCAAGGTGATGGTGCCTCTGGCAGGCAAGCCTATACTGGAACACCTGATTCTGGAGATCAGACAGGCAGGTATCACCGAATTCATTATTGTGGTCGGTTACTTCGACGAAGCGATACGCAATTACTTCGGCAACGGTGAGCGCTTCGGTATATCAATTGAGTACCATACTCAACGTAAGCAACTGGGAACCGCCGATGCTATCCGTGAACTTGACAAGCTGACGCAAGGCAACTTCCTGCTCGTCAATGGTGATGCAATCACTCAAAGTGAAGATATGAAAAGGATCATCGCCGGAAACCAGACCGCAATGGGCCTGATAGAAATGGAAGATACCACCGATATGGGCGTGGTGGAAGTGCAGAACGAAAGGGTAGTACGAATCCATGAGAAACTCAAAAACCCCCCTTCAAATCTGGTTAATGCCGGCGTCTATCTGATTACTCCCGAAATATTTCCCGCCATTTCGGCAATCCAGTCATCTCCGCGAGGGGAATATGAGCTCACCGACGCCCTTCAGTGGCTGGCAGACAGGAACACTCCGATCAAGGCTGAGATGCTTGGCTCATGGCTCAACATCACTTATCCCTGGGACATGCTGGAAGCAAACGAGAAGCTGCTTAGCGGGATAGAACCTCAAAACTCCGGCACGATAGATGAGAATGTTGTTCTGCGAGGCCCTGTCTCTGTGGGCGAAGGAACTACCATTCGGGCAGGGGCTTACATCGTGGGCCCCGTGATTATCGGAAAGAATTGCGAAATCGGGCCCAACTGTTACATCCGTCCTGGCACTGCTATAGGTAACAATTGCCACATTGGGGCTTCGGTCGAGGTGAAAAATTCCATTGTAATGGATGGAAGCAAAGTTCCCCATCACAATTACGTCGGTGACAGCATAATCGGGGAGGATTGCAACCTGGGGGCAGGCACCAAGGTTGCCAACCTGAAGCTAAACAAGCAAAATATACATGTGGGCGAGATCGATACCGGACGACACAAGCTGGGAGTCATTATGGGAGACAGGGTGCAAACCGGGATTAATTCCTGTCTCAATATTGGTTGCAGTATCGGGAACGACAGTATTATTGGACCCGGCATGATAGCTAAAGGGATAATCAGACCCAGAGCAAGGATATTCTAGCAGGGTCATTTGCAACCATCAAAGCTATGGTACTTGCTCCACTGAGGGAGGCAAGATGGAAAGGATAAATCAGGCGATCGTTCTGGCTGCCGGCGAAGGGCAAAGGTTGAAACCGTTCACTGCGCTGATGCCCAAGGTGATGTTGCCCATTGCTGATAAGCCCATTCTCCAATACGTGATCGAAGCCCTGGCAGAGAACGGGGTTCGCCGCATCGTGATGGTAGTGGGTTACAGGAAGGAACAGGTGCAGGATTACTTCGGTTCGGGGCGGGACTACGGGGTAGAAATAGAATATGTAATTCAACCACAGCAACTGGGCGTTGCCCATGCCATAAAGCAGGCTGAAAATCTGGCAGACGAGAGATTCCTCGTCATCATGGGCGATAACATGATTGATCCCGATACCATTGCTCCGCTGGTTAATGAATCCTCAAACATGATGTTAGTAAAAGTCCAGGAAAACACCATCAGGTACAACATCGTTACAACACGAAACGGCATGATAAGCAACATCACCACTAATTTAGCAGAAAAGGCGGGCGGACCAATAGATGTTGGGGCCTATCTCTTCGGGAAAGAAGTGTTTGATTTTATCGGTGATGAAGTCAATCTGACGCCGGTCATCCAGAGGATGATAGCTGAGGGGCGCGAGGTCACCGCGCTGCAAACGGAAGGATTCTGGCAGGATGCAGTATATCCCTGGGACATCCTGAAGTTGAATGATTCATGCCTGAGCACAATCTCTCCCGGACTGGGAGGCACAGTCGAAGAGGGCGCACAGATAAAGGGACCGGTCTCAATCGGAGACGGTACCATCATCAGATCGAATTGCTATATTGTGGGGCCGGTTGTCATTGGCGAGAACTGTGAGATCGGTCCCAATGCATGTATTTTTCCCTCAACCAGTATAGGCAATGGAGTAGTTATATCCCCCTTTGCTGTACTGAGGAACAGTTCCATCAGGAACAATGTATCCATCAGGCCGGGGGCTTCTATATTCGATTCCATTATCGAATCGGGAACACAGATAGGCACCCACTTTGCTGCCCGAAGCAGCGCCTGTACGGTTCAGATCGAAGGTGAATATCACCAGGTGGAGATGGGAGCGATCATCGGAAGCTATTGCGAAATTGGTGATAATGTAATCGTAGAACCCGGTTCCATCATCGGCAACAGTTGTAAGATAAAATCGATGAAGCTGATAGGCGAAAATATACCCGATAACGGACTGGTGGTATAGCGCATGTGCGGCATAGTTGGCTACATTGGCTACAGGGAAGCCCAGCCAATCCTGCTTGAATCCCTTAAACGAATGGAATATCGGGGATACGATTCCTGCGGTATCGCTATTTCCACCGATAGCTGTATCACACTCTACAAAGATGTGGGGCGAGTGGTGGATTTCGAAAAAACCATCCCCAAAACGCAAGGAACGATAGGCATCGGGCACACCAGATGGGCAACCCATGGTGGGGTCACCGCCGATAATGCTCATCCTCATACGGATTGTAACGGTAAAATTGCGGTGGTGCACAACGGCGTGATCGAGAACTTCCAGAAACTCAGGGAGCAGTTGACGAACGAAGGCCATCAATTCAGTTCGGATACTGATACCGAGGTTATCGCTCATCTGATCGGAAAACACTATAAGGGAAACTTGAAAAACGCGGTAGTCGAAGCGCTAAAAGGAATTCAGGGAACCTATGCTGTCGTGGCAGTATCTGAAGTTGATAAAGAACTCGTTGCTGCCCGGCATGAGAGCCCGTTGATACTTGGGATAGGAGACAGGGAAAATTTTGTTGCTTCTGACGTGGCAGCGATCCTCGATTATACCGACAGAGTGATCTATATCGAAGATGGCGATATCTGCGTGATAACGGAAAACGGATTTGATATCACCAATGAAGGAGCACAAGTTCAAAGAGAAGCCCAGATAGTTCCCTGGACTGTTGATGAAGCTCAAAAGGCCGGATACGAACATTTCATGCTCAAGGAAATACACGAACAACCCAGAGCAATCGAGAATACTCTCAAGGGGCACATTTCATCTATAGAGCCCATGATTAAAATGGAGCTCGATAGAGCGGCCCCTCTGGAAGACCTGCTCCTTTTGGCCTGTGGAACTTCGTACCACGCTGCATTGATAGGTGAATATGTCATTGGCAAACTTTGCCGTATTCCTGTAAGAACAAAAATCAGCTCAGAATTCCGCCATATTGACATGGTACTGGATAAAGCATGGGCGCTGGGAATCAGCCAGTCCGGGGAAACCGCTGATACGCTGGCCGCCTTGAAGAAAGCCAGGGCCACCGGATGTTCCACTCTGGGAATCACCAATGTCCGAGGAAGCACGATTACCCGGCTGGCAGATCAGGTCTTTTACACCGAGTCGGGGCCCGAAATAGGGGTGGCGGCAACTAAGACCTTCCTGACCCAGCTAGTCTCGCTCTATCTGTTTGCGGTCTCTCTCGCCTCATTAGATCAACGATCTTTTGAAAGCTTTGCCGAAGAATTCCGGTTACTTCCCGCAAAAATACAGCAAGTCCTCGATAACGAAGAGGAGATCGCCAGTCGGGGAAAAGGCCTCGCCGAATACGATAATGCCTTTTTTATCGGAAGGGGAATCAGCTATCCGGTGGCAATGGAAGGTGCGCTGAAACTGAAGGAAATTTCTTATATCCATGCGGAGGCCTATCCCGGGGGTGAAATCAAGCACGGCCCCTTTGCCCTGCTTCGGGCCAATACCCCGGTGATCGCCGTAACAACCCGCGATGACGCCTACGAATCGATGCTTATCAGTATCAAAGAAATCAAAGCCAGGGGCCCTCAGGTTATAGCTATAGCGGAAAAAGGCGATGATGTTATCGATCAATACGTTGATGCCGTTATCCGGGTGCCGAAAACCAATCCCCTGTTTTCGCCTTTTGTCAACACGGTGGCTTTGCAGCTTCTGGCCTATTATGCTGCCAAAGAGAGAGGATGCTCCATCGATCTTCCGGCCAACCTGGCCAAGAGCGTCACTGTTCCGTAGGAGGATTGTTCAAATGGTGGTCTGAGCCCACCGTCTTCTATTCACTTCCAATCGCTCCCTCAACCAACCTCATCCCTTTTTCAACCAGCTCCTGCGTTGTGGCTTCGCTGGTCGCTTCCACCATCACCCGAATAGCCGGTTCGGTTCCGCTGGGACGGATGAGCATCCATGCATCTTCAAAATCAAGCCGGATGCCATCTAGGGTGTTAGTCTCATTCGGGTTGAGTTCAGGAACCCTTTCACGGAGCTTTTCCATAATCATTTCTTTGAGTTCATTCGGGCAATGGACTTTCTTTTTCCCCGGATAAAACCGGGAGAATTTGCTCAGGAACTCTCTGATTTCTAGGGGAGAATCAATCTCGCTGAGCAATGTTAGAGCGGCAAACATTGATTCCGGGTAGCAGCCCATTTCCGGAATGACGTAGACTCCCACATCCTCCACGCCAATGGCAGCGTTGTTTTCTCGAACCAGATGGGCCAGATACACATCCCCCACTTTTCCTCTGACCACAGTGGCCCCCAAATCTTCAAGAGCCAGATTGAGCAACTTGCCAACCTCGATAGTGGCAGCAATTCTTCGGCTGCCGCTCTTTTCCACCATCAGTCGGGAAATGAAAGTCACCATCTCCGTGAATCCTAAAAAGCCCTCTTTATCGCAAAAAACCACCCGATCCGCATCGCCATCAAAACAAACGGCCAGATCGGCCCCAGTCTGTTTCAGAAACTCAACCGTGCCTTTGAGTGTTTCTCCCGTCGGTTCCGAGGACCGGCCCGGAAAATTGCCGTCCGGTTTATCATTCAAAGGGAATACGTTTAATCCGAGACGGGAAAACAAGTCGCTCGCGAATCCCGAGGCGGCTCCGTTGCCGGGATCGACCACTATCTTCAAATCTTTGTTGAACTGCTTGCCGGAAAACTCCTCAAGCAGACGTTCGGTATATCTCTCTCTGGCTTTTTCTTCCTGAGAGACGGTTCCCGATGAAGTGGAAGTGCGGAAATCCTTTTGCCGGTATACTTTCTCTATTTCGTCTTCCTGCTCAACACTGTAGCCGATGGTATCGCCATTGAACACTTTTATCCCGTTATATTCGGGGGGATTGTGAGAAGCTGTTATCATCAGCCCGACATCGCAGCCCATTTCACGGGTCAAAAATGCAAGCGCAGGAGTAGGAAGAATCCCAAAATGAACCACGTCAATCCCAGTGGAAATCAGGCCGGAAGTGACCTCATCCCTGACCATTTCCCGGCTCACGCGGGCATCGGTGGCGATGCACACTCTGGCATTTTGAGACAGTGTGCTACCCAGCGCCTGCCCGATCTGGCGGCAAAAATCCGGGGTGAGCAGTTCACCCACAACACCCCTGATCCCGCTGGTTCCAAACAATCGCATGCGAACTTCCTTTTCTAAAGCCTTGCCGCATGTTGCGGCGTGCCCCGGAACGTGATCTGGGCACTGGGGATATCCTTCCTCTCCCAGTGCTCGTGGAAGATCTGCCGGCAAATTACCGATTTCATCTTCCATTTTCCATCCACTTTGACGTATTCTTCGTGATAAATACCGCCGACACGCTGTGCCCAATCGCCTTTTTTATCGACCAGGAAATTGTACAGTCCCCACGTGCCTCTGGCGGTGATTTCACTGGTAATCTCGATCTCGGGCTGATGGGCATGATGGATGGCAACAATATCATCGATCAACCCCATTCTGAAAAACTGCATGGTGGCTTCTTTGCCATCGGTTTTGATTTCATCGTTGAAGTAGCTGGTTTTGACGTCATCAACAAAACAATCTTCCATCTCATCCCAAAGCTTGCCGTCAAGGCAGCGCAAGTACTTGTGTTTGAGCTTCTTGATAGCTTCGATATCTTCCAGAATCCCGATTCGCGCTTCCAGTTGAGCCAGGTCCGTCATTGTGACAACCTCCTTTTGAATAGTAAAACTGTGAAAAGGTTTTGTTGCAGGAGGGGTAAATTGAACGAGAAGATCATGTAATATAATCGCGTCTCTTCATTGAGACATTTAGAACTCTTTAGTATAATACCACCACCTCAAATGAAAGTCATGTTTGCCCTGCCCCCAGTCGTTTTACTGCTACCAACGTTAGATATAGGATGAAAACTTTAGGAATAACACGTTTCGGACGGACTCTATGGCAGTACCACAAAAAAGAGGCCGGGGAATATCCCGGCCTCTTTCTCGATCTTCCGTGTTGAGGCTATCGCCTGTTTGCGGATCCAACCGTGCTGTAGCACTCTCGACAATACACCGGTCTGTCTTGTCGAGGTTCAAACGGCACTTCAGTATCGATGCCACATTGGGCACATACCGCGGGATACATCCTTCGCGGGCCGCCGAAACCTTCGCCTCGTTCCGCTTTTCTGGCAGAACGGCAACCGGGACAACGTTTGGGATCGTTAGTGAAACCTTTACCAGCGAAGAACTCCTGTTCATTAGCACTGAAGGTAAAGGTAGCCCCACAATCGACGCACTGCAATTCCCTGTCTGTGAAACTCATTGGATGACCTCCTTTTTCAAGAATTGTGAACTGAACTTCGGTCATCCAATAACTTGAGGAAACTTGCCTTGAAGAGACCTTTGTTGGGGAAACTCTAAGGGGTTGCCGATGGAACTGGTAACCTTGATCAAACCACTGGCATCATTGTACAGGACAATCATAATACTTGCAAGTGAAGCAGGTCGCTGCATTATCAAATGAAATCTACTTGACAAGTAAGTTATTCGTGTTGTATTCTTCGGGAAAAGGGAGGTGCCTGATGACAGCATATTGCATGAAGTGCCGAGCTAAGGTGGAGATCAAGAACCCGAAGTCCATTAAGATGAAGAATGGCAGACCGGCAACTCAGGGTGTCTGTCCCAAGTGTGGGACAAAAGTCTTCAGAATCGGCAAGGGCTAGCGATATCTGCTTGGGGTAAAGAACGGTTTCTTGAAAAAAGGCTGGAGCCTATAATGATATGGGCTCCAGTCTTTCTGTAATTGGTAATTGAAAGAATAGTCTTTTAGCTGCTTACCAATCTTATCCGCAGCGCAAATCGAATTTGTTTATTTGCGTCCACAGTGTGTGATTATATCGAAGTGGAGTGAGGGGAAAGTGATCTTGGAAGACAAGTTTGTATAAGGTGAAATTTGAAATGGTGAGGAAATCATGGCAAAGAATCCGTGGTGGGCTCCGTGGGCTCTGTGTAATTTGATCGAACCATCGATGCGGAGTCTCGCCACACAGATTCCTGATATAGCCGGAATGAAAGCAGGTGAGAGGGTGCTGGATGTCTGTTGCGGGACTGGAGGGCTTGCCTTGATTTATGCCCGGATGGGCCTTATCGTCACCGGGATCGATATAGATCACCGGGTGACAGAATTGGCTGAAAGAAGGGTAGCTCAATTGGGCTTGCAGAACGCCTCATTCAAAACAGCAAGCGCCCTGAAATTGCCTTTTGAAGACAATTCCTTCGACCATGTTTCCATCGTCTTGGCAATTCATGAAGTTAATAGATCTCATAGAGATACGATTATCTCCGAAATGAAAAGGGTGGTCAAAAGTCAGGGCACTTTGATTTTTCTCGATTATATGGCTCCCATGCCTCGAGTGCCGTATTCCTGGCTAGCCAGATTCACGGAGTTCCTTGCTGGTAGGGATCACAATGGTTGCTTTAAAGATTATCTTAAGCAAGGCGGACTGATGGCATTACTGGAACACCATCAGCTTTTAGGGGAAAGGAAGAGTGAGCTTAGTCTCATAGAGATTGTACTGGCAAAAACTGTGGCGGCAGACAAATGAACAGCCATGTTGGAAAAATTCTGAAAGCCTGATGGAACAATAACTGGGGGCAGGTCATTTATTTTACTTAACGAAAACACAGTTGCCATCATGAATATAAGAGATTTAATTCTAACGGTTATTCTTACCTTCGTAGCAATAGGGCAGATTATATTAACAATCCTTCTCTATTCGGATCACGCTAATGATATCGTTAGAAACACCGGGTGGGGAATACTCTGGCTTTCGGCTGTTTTTGGTTGGCTCCCCATTCTAACGCTTAAGAGATGGGGTAATGTGCCCAAGAAAAAGAGCTACATCAATACGACTCAATTAGTTGATAGAGGTGTATATTCAATTGTGCGCCATCCTCAGTACCTCGCAGGTGTTCTCATGGGAATAGCACTACCGTTAATTGCACAGCATTGGATTGTTGGAATCCTAGGAGTAGTCGTAATTATTATCTACTATGTCAATACCTTTGATGAGGAAAAGAGGGTGATTGATAAGTTTGGAGATGAGTACTTGGAATATACACAAGAAGTCCCAAGATTGAACTTCCTCCGAGGCATTGTACGCGCTATCAGAAATAGAGCATCTATCTAACGTAATTACCCGCAGTACATTAGGTTTTCAAATTGTGTTAATTCCAAAATCTCAACAATCCGTCAGATTGTTTCATAACCACGAACAAAAAATGCCAAAGTCGTTAAGCAAATTTCGAAAAATGGGGAGAATTAAATTTTGGGCTTACGATGGCGTCCCCGCTGAGACTCGAACTCAGAACCTACGGCTTAGAAGGCCGTCGCTCTATCCATTGAGCTACGGGGACATCGGAATTAATATAGCACAGGAGTTAAAACATCTCAATCTGTGAACTGCTAAACAAACAGGATACTAGGCTAATCGCCCGCAGCAGTGCTTGTATTTCTTCCCGCTCCCGCAGGGACACGGGTCATTGCGCCCGATTTTGGGCCCTTCTCTCACGAATGTTGCCGGCTTGACCGGCTCCCCTTCCACGTAGTACCAGGCATCTTCCTCTTTGCTGAAATGGGCCAGTTCGTGATGGGTTTCCCTTTCGCCCTTGTGGGTATAGCTGGCCCGAAACTCCACATCCCCTTCATTGTCTTCAGGCCCGCCATCCTCGATTTTGATTATCTCCAGCCCGTGCCACTCGGCATTCTCTGCCCAGTGTCGGGTGCTTTCCGGATCGTGATCATCTTTTTTATCCGGATGAAGGGATGCCTGCAGATAATCGGTTTCAACCTTGGCATAGGCAGAATAGCGCGCTCGCATAACCTGTTCCGGTGTTTCGGCAGCCCGTTCACCTTTGATTATTGGCTCACAGCATTCCGAGTATGCCTGACCTGACCCGCATGGACATTTGTCCATAATATCCACCTCCGGTTAATCAGTTACAGTATATCAAAATGCCCCCGCCTGATTAAAGCGGGGGCATTTTATCAGAAGTGTTTTTTTGAAAACCCGGTTATCCCTTTAGATAAGCATCTATGGCTGCGGCGGCGCGTTTGCCGGCGCCCATAGCACTGATCACGGTTGCTGCGCCGGTTACAATATCTCCTCCGGCCCAAACCTTGGGCTTGGAACTCTTTCCGGTTTCATCATCAGCCACGATGGTTCCCTTCTTCGAAACTTCCATATCCGGTGTTGTTGAGGGGATCAGGGGATTGGGCGAGGTGCCAAGAGCAGAAACCACCGTATCCACTTCCATGGTGAATTCGCTCCCCTCCTTCATTATGGGACGGCGCCTTCCGCTCTCATCCGGCTCGCCGAGTTCCATTTCATAGCATTCCATAGATGTAACCCATCCGTTCTCATTGCCGGAGAACTGCTTGGGATTGGTCAGGAGCTTGAAGATAACGCCTTCTTCCTCAGCGTTTTCCAGTTCCTCTTTCCTGGCTGGTATTTCATCACGAGAGCGCCGGTAAATGATGTAAACCTCATCCGCTCCCTGCCTTAAAGCGCATCTGGCAGAATCCATGGCCACATTGCCTGCCCCGACTACCGCCACCTTTTTCCCCACCTTTATCGGTGTGTCATATTCGGGGAAAAGATATGCCTTCATCAGATTGGTTCGTGTGAGGAATTCGTTAGCGGAATATACCCCGTTGAGATTCTCTCCGGGGAGATTCAGGAACATCGGGGCTCCAGCTCCCACAGCCAGAAAAGCGGCATCAGATTTGGCCAGAAGCTCATCGACGGTCTCTACCTTGCCAATGACCGCATTCACCCGTACGTCCACTCCCAGCGACTTCACATATTCAACTTCTCCCTGGACGATTGCCTTGGGTAACCTGAACTCTGGGATGCCATACATGAGAACCCCACCGGCAACATGCAGGGCTTCATAAAGGGTTACCTGATGCCCCAGTTTGGCAAGATCGGCGGCAGCGGTAAGACCCGCCGGGCCGGAGCCAACCACGGCCACTTTCTTTCCGGTGGAAGGCGCAACCTCAGGTTTTGGTTTATCAGTCTGAGCTCGCTCCCAGTCAGCCACATAACGCTCCAGCCTTCCGATAGCGATCGGAGCGCCTTTCTTGGCAAGGGTGCATTTAGCTTCACACTGGCTTTCCTGTGGGCAAACCCGGCCACAGATACCCGGCAGGGCATTGTTGGCCTTCAGTTCCCTCACCGCATCCCACATTCGATCTTCTTGAAGAGCGAAGATGAACTCCGGTATGTTGACGTTCACCGGACATCCCTCTACACAATTGCGCTTCTTGCACTGGAGGCATCGGCTGGCTTCTTCCAGTGCCATCTCTTTAGTATATCCTTGAGCAACCTCTTCAAAATTGCGTGCCCTGACCATTGGTTCCTGTTTGGGCATGTGAATCCGATTCAAATTTAGCTTATCCATTTCTTATACCTCCAAAGACTCAAGCAGATATTACATCCCGCTCAGCCTTTCAGACATAAGCGATGATATCCTCTCCTCGGGCAAATACGTGCGCTGACGGGAAATTAAGAGATCCCAATCGATCTCATCAGCGTCAAATTCAGGCCCGTCTACGCAGGCAAATCTCGTACTTCCTTCCACTGAGACACGGCAACAGCCGCACATGCCCGTGCCATCGACCATTATCGGGGTCAGCGTCGCCGTAGTTTTTATACCGTATGGCTTGGTCAGCTCGCTTACAGCTCGCATCGTAGCTACCGAACCCATAGTGACAACCCGATTGATTTCTCCCCGGTCCAGTATTTCCTTTAGAAAATCAAGCCCCTCATAGCCTTTGGAGCCGTCGTCGGTAGCAACATAGAATTCATCGCTTATGGCCTTCATATCATCCTCAAAGATTAGCAGGCTCTCCACCCTCGCCCCGATCACGGTAATCAGCCTGTTCCCTGCCTTTTTCAGGGCTAGTGCCACAAAATGAAGCGGGCCAATCATTACTCCCCCGCCAACACATAGGACATTACCAAATTTTTCTATTTCTGTTGGCTTGCCAAGCGGGCCAGCTAAATTCAGGATGTCTTCCCCTTCATTCAGTGTTCCTAACTGCCTTGTGCTCTTACCAACCTCATTAAAAACCAGCCGAATTGTCCCATCGGAAGTGCCGACGCCAGCAATCGTAATCGGAAATCGCTCTCCTTTCTCGTGGAGGTTCAGGATAACAAACTGTCCTGGATTTGACTTAGCAGCGACTTCAGGAGCTTCGACTTCGAGCAACTTTATTTTTGGGGCCAGTTCTCGCTTTACTATAATTTTGTACATTGTGATTACCCCCTGTTGATGAATTCTTACATGGAAGATATCTTGGCAATGAAAGAGTCTAACTTTGAACGCAAACTTCCAACATCTCTTGGGGAAGTTTTAAAGAGTTCGAATCTGGCTTCAAGGCCAAGTTTCCCTAGAGTTTTCCTTAGTGCGGAGGCATTTCCTTCTGCTACTCCTCTCCCCTCCTTGAGCTTGCAGTCATCATCGGAACAAACAACTG
>Ga0180431_10004127_pt1 | contig 18302 bp, 23 predicted proteins | sample SS_ome_11_FD_132459 | JGI IMG/M metagenome (GOLD analysis project Ga0180431, IMG submission 132459) | Hypersaline lake sediment archaeal communities from the Salton Sea, California, USA - SS_1_MS_1 metaG | ecosystem: Environmental > Aquatic > Non-marine Saline and Alkaline > Hypersaline >... | reverse complement strand
GTAATGGGCACGGGTGTGGGTGGATGGTCACACAAACACTGTCTCAAATACGGGACTCCCCACGTCGCTTTTCCCTCGCCGCGCCGTTCAAGAACCACCAAATCGCACTAACTTACAGACAACGCTAGCACACACTAACGCCCCTCACGGTATCAAAAACCCCGATGTCACGCTTTTGTCACGCTTTTGTCACGCAAACAGCGTGACAGGGGTGTCACGCAACATGCGTGACAGGGGTGTCACGCAACATGCGTGACCAGACAAGACAAGACAAGACAAGACAGAGACAAGACAGCGCCGCTGGCGCGGCGACCACCGGCGGCGGTTCTCGCTCTTATGCACATCGGGATCTCGAAATCAAACCAGGATCCACGCAGACCCGCCTAGAATCGCCTCTCAGCCACGCGAGCACAAAAAACGACTCGAACCCCGCCGAAGCCCTGAAACGCCTTAGGCGGGATCTGAGGCGATATTCAGGAAACAACGGAAATCTGACCAGAAATCACGCGGCCAGCGCCCCCCGAGCAATCGACCCGCCTACACTTGAGTAGGCGCGCCCCCCGCGAGCCGACCCCCGACCATTTCGGGGGTATCTGAATGATCGGTTGGAAACGATGGGCGATCGCCGCCCTGCTCGCGTTCTCCGCACTCCAGCTCACCGCCTGCACCAACCCGCAGGCCGTGGGCGAACGCTACGTCGAGATCGCGGACGCTTCGCAATCCGCCATCGAAACGATCGACGAGATCCTCGCCGACTACCCCGAGGGATCGGGCGAACCCGGCGATCTCCTGGTCGCGATCGAGTCGCGGCTGAGCGGGAACGCGCTCGCCGAGTTCAGGCACTTCCAATCTCAGGTCGGCGACGCACGCACCGCGCTCCGCATGGTCCGCGACGACGTGCTGGTCACGCTCCGCGACGAGGCGCAGGTCCGCGCCGAGGCCGCGTTCGAGCAGGCCGCGAAAGAAGCCGAGGACCTCGAAAACCTGATCTGGTCGGTGGGTGAAATCGCGGCTTGGGCGGGTGGACCCACGGCCATCGCGATCCTCTCGGCGCTCGGCCTGTTCCGTGAGCGCCGCCGCACCGAGGACATCGTGACATCGCTCAACGATTCAAAGTCCGTGCGCGAGGCGATCAAGGGCGCGGGTGATGTGAAACAGTCAGCGGACACGCAGCGCCGCGTCAAGAAGATTCTTAGGTCGGTCCAGTCGTGACCCTTGCCCGCGCGAGCGGGCTTGTTTTGTTGGAGGGCACGCATGGAAGCGTGGCAAATCGCACTCACGATCGTCTCGATCATGCTCACCGGGGCCGGCCTCATCGCCGCCGGGGTGTGGGCCGTTGGGCGGCTCGAATCGTCGATCGGCAAGCTCACCACCAAGGTGGACGACCTCACCGGGCGCGTCCACGACCTGACCGAAACGCTCAAGGAAATGGACCAGCGCCTCGACGACCACAACATCCGCATCGACCGGCTAGAGCGGGGGGCGCAGTGACCAACCCCATCCGCCCCATCCTGTGTGTCGCGCCCACCATCGAACGGTCCGAGATCACGAAGATCCGCCAAGCGCTCGACGGTATGGGGTGGAACCTCAGCACCCGACCGTGTGTGCAGATCGACATGGGCCGCAACCGCGAGCCGAGCGAGCGCCGCATCGAGCGGTCGTTCAACGATGCCCAGGCCCACTACGTCTCGGGCGCTCTGGCCTACATCGACTGGGAGTACGACGGGTACGTCGCGATCGACGAGCTCCGACCCACCAACGACGCGATCCAAACCGCCGCGTATTGCCGCCGCGCTCGCGAGATCGGCTACGACGTGGGTGTCTGGAATCAGGTCTACATGACCGAGCGCCGCCCGTACTTCAACCGCTATCAGTACGCCGCGCTCAAGGTCGATACGTCGGCCTACGCGCCCCAGGCGTGCTTCCCCAACACCTACGCGCGCTTCGCGTACTCCGACGACCCGCAGCGATTCACCGAGCGGATCGTGTACGGCGTGACGATCGGGCGCGCGACGATGACCCACCACGGCGACCACGGACACCGCAACGAGCGCACCACCCACCCGTCGTTCCAACTTCGGATCCGGGGCAGGGGTGGCGCGATCGCACGCATGGACGAGCGCACGGCGATGGAGCAGGCGCGCGCGTTCGCGAGCGTGGGCGCGTTCGAGCCGCTGTGGTGGTTCGAGGCCGGGACGGACGGCACGCAGATCGACGACCGACTCGCCGAGGCCGAACGGCTGATCGAGCCGTGGCTTGACGGGGCGACGTGGTTCCAACCGGAGGCCGCGTGACCCATGCACTCGTCGCCATGCTCATCGCGTTCGCGGGTCCGCACCACATCGAGGACTGGTTCGACTATTGGGGGATCGACATGCCTGCACCACTGAACTGGAACCTTGACAAGATCGCGCTCCCCACGCAGGCGACCACTAAGTTGTCTCGCAAAGTCATCTGGATCGGCGACTCGCAGTCCGAGCAGAGCGTCGAGCGCATGGGCGGCCAAATCCCCGAGAACATCGACGCGCCCATCACCGGGCTCATGGCGTACAACATCAATCAGCAAAGCGTGGGGATCCACGCCAACGCCTTCGACATCACGGGACCACCCTCGACCACCAGTGTCTCGGTCGAGCCTGGATCGGCGTGGCCGGGCGGCGCGTCGTCGGGCTTCCACCTCGGCTACTCACGCTCGATCCTTGTGAGCGGGGGCGACCTGAGCAACAACACCGAGGTTCACAGCGTCGGGCTCACGAACGCCTCGGGCTTCACCGGCACGCTGGATCTGGACTCCGAGTGGTCCGCGATCGTGGCCTACGTCAACGACTCCGCGTCGTGGGTGGGTGTCGGGCTCCAAGAGTTCCGCAACACCACGGACGGCAACACCGTCAACGTCGGCAACGGCGGCGGTGCGGGTGACGCGGACGGCAACTTCGACCGAGCGGGCGGGCTCGACCTCATCACCGCCAGCGACGGCTCGGGAACGATCGAGGCGAGTATCCGCGCCGCAGGTGCGGGGGGCTTCGGGAGCGAGGGGGATGAACCTGTCGGGATCAACTTTATCACCCGAGGGACATCGGGCGACGAGGAGGACCTGTACCTCCAGATCGTCGGAACGTACTTCAAGAACGCGGCGGCGGGTTCGTACCCGAGCGGCGGCCTCCAGTTCATCCCGATCTTCCAGGGCGGCTACAGCGCCGACGACCACCTCGACGAGATCGACAACGCGGCGAGGCTCGCGGCGGTGCAGGCGATCAACGGCGCGGATCTCGTGGTCATCATGCTCGGCCACAACCCCGAGAACAGCGGGACGCGCGCCGACAACATCGAGCAGCTCGCCAACAACATGATTACGCGGCACACCGGGGCAGGTTTCGCCGAGCCCGACATCCTCGTCATCGCCCCGTGGCAGAGTGATGGGGCGGGGTCGTGGACAGAGAGTGAAGCCAACTCCATCTACACGAAGTGCCGCCAGAACGGTTGGGGCTTTATCAACCTGTGGCGGTACTACGGCGGCGATTCGCCGGGGGCGCTCGACGGGTACACGATGGACGGCTCCGACATCCACCCCGGCAACGCGGCGACCGCGAACCTCATCGCCGAGGACATCATCGGCGTGATGACGGACGAGTCGGGGTGGGTCACGGGTGGGCAACGCTCGCGCACACGGAGCCGCGACCGATGAAGTGCGATCACCCCGATTGCGGGCGCGAGCAGGTGTGCGGCGGTCCGTGGTGCTGGGAGCACCGGGACGCGGCGCTCGACGAGGTGCGTTCGGATGTCGAGCCGCGGCTGTGCCGTGGCGATTCGGACGCTTCGTTGTGTGAGCAGACGCGCCGCGCGTGTGGGTGCGATCCGTGGTTCGAGACGGAGGACGGGTAAGTGGACGCGCTCGGCGCGATCATCGCGATCCTCATGGTCGTCGCGATCGTGGCGTGGGCGCAGGACAAGAACGATGGCCGACGATGAGACGACAACACGCAAGCCGCCGCCCGAGGGGATGGAGTACGACGACCGGGGGTGCCTCGTCTTCGCGAAGGGCAACAGGCACGGCGAGAACACCACGTCGCTCGCCAAGAAGATGCACGCGGCGTTCCGTCGCAAGATCGGGGTTCAGGGGGTTGAGGAGCTGGCGGAGCAGGCGATGCAGATCGCGATGTCGCCCAACGAGAAACCGGCAGACCGGCTCAAGGCGATGGAGATCGTGATGAAGTACGCGGTCCCAGGTCAGACGCTCCAGTCGGCGCAGTTCGAGGAGAAGGCGGACGGGTCGCGCAAGGTGACGTTCACGGTCGTGGACGCTCAGGGGAACGAGCAGCAACTGCTCGCGGGGAACGATGACGGCAACGGTTGAGCAAATCCCGATGCTCCCGAAACAGGTGGAGTTCGTGCGCGACGTGCGCACGCGACACCTGCTCTACTCCGGCGCGTTCGCGGCGGGGAAGTCCCGCACGCTCTGTTGGAAACTCCGCATGCGCGCGGAGAAGCCCGGCGCGGTCGAGATGCTGTGCCGCAAGACGCTCGAATCGCTCAAGAAGTCCACGCTCCGCACGCTGCTCGAACCGGACGGCGAGTTGCCCCCGATCCTTGAGCCCGGAACCTACACGCACAACAAGTCAGAGAAGACGATCAAGATCCACGGCGGCGGCGAGATCCTGTACTTCGGGCTCGACGATCCGGCCAAACTCGGCTCGGTCAACGCGACCGGGTGCGCGATCGACGAGCTCGTGGACTGCACCGAGGCCGATTACACCATGCTCAAGGGCCGCGTGCGGATGAAGGTCCCTGGCTTGCCGCACCAGTTCTATTCGGCGTGCAACCCCGGCCCTCCTTCGCACTGGGTCGCGACGGCGTGGGGGCTCGATCCGGGCGGCTCGCCGATGGGCGACAACTACCGGGTGATCCAAGCGAGCGCCCTCGAAAACGTGTTCCTGTCCGACGACTACCTCGCGGACCTGGAGCAGTTGACGGGCGTGGCGTATGAGCGGTATGTACTCGGCAAGTGGGTCGGGTCGGACGGCCTGATCTTTGACGGGTTCCAGCGCGACACGCATGTGACGAGCGAGCGGTTGCCCGCCGTCGAGTATCGGTACTGCGTGGATCCGGGGTACACGGACCCGTTCGCGATCTACGAGCGCGAGGTCGATCAGGACGGGCGCGTGCATACGTCGCGCGAGTTCTACCAGCCGGGTGTGACCCACGCCGACGCGATCGACGTGCTCCGCGAGATGATGCACGATCGGACGTGCCCGTTGGTCGTGGACAGCGCCGAGCCCGCGTTCATCGAGGAGTGTCAGCGCGCGGGGTTCGCGGTCAAGGGCGCGCGCAAGGGCCCGGACTCGATCCTATCGGGGATCCAGTTGATGCAACAGCGGCTCCGCGATCCGGGCGACGGCAAGCCGCGATGGACGATCAACCCGGCGTGCCCGAACCTGATCCGCGAGATGGAGTCGTATGAGTGGGCTCGATCAAACGACGGGCTCAAGGAAAAGCCGGTCGATGCGAACAACCACGGAATCGACGCGAACCGCTACGACTTCGCGGAGCTCGACGGCGGCACGCCGTTCGTGTTCGTGAGCGCGGGCGAGGGGGATCGCGCCGGGCGCAAGGAGCGGTCGTCGATGTCGATCGCGGAGATCCGCGACGCGGATCCTGAATGGGGGTGGGATTGATGGGCTTGCTTGACTTCATAAGGGGCAAGAAGATCCCCGCCGATCGAGCGCAGGTGATCTTCGACGAAACAACCGTCCGCACAGCGGACAAACTCAAGGTCTACCACCGACCGCGCGACCACGAAGCGCAGGCGCTGCTCGATCGCGCGTGGGGGACCGTCCACCAATGCGCCTCGGGTAACGCCGACGTGTGCGCCCGGATGCCGCTCCGACTCATGCGCCGTGTGGACGCGACGGACGCGAGCGAGCGGCGGTTGGTCCGGGGCCACAAGATCGCGAAGCACAAACGGCTCGTCGGCAAGGCGGGCGTGTACTCGGTGCAAGCGAACGAAACCGAGGAGGTGCGCGACCACCCGATCCTCGACATGCTCAACCGCCCGAATCCGTGGATGAACGGGATGGCGATGGCGCGCAATCGGTTCTACTTCAAGGAGATCACGGGCAAGGCGTTCGGGATGCTCGGGTGGGGCTCGGGCGGCTACCCGATCTCGATGTACCCGCTGCTCCCCCAGTTCGTGCTGCTCAACATCGACGACGACGGGGGGCTCGTCGGGTACGTATATGGGCGCTCGGATACGGAGTGGATCGAGCTCGACCTGGACGACGTGGCGTACTTCCGGCACACCGAGTCGAGGTTCAACCCATACGAGGGGGAGGGGCCGCTCGCGGGCGTTGTGCCGATCGCGGAGATCCTGACCCAAACGGCCATGCACGATCTCGCGTTCGTGCAGCGCGGGTATCGACCCGACTCGATGGTCTCGCTCCCCGCCGGGACACCGCCAGAGATCGCCAAGCAGGTGGAGCGGGAGATCAACAGCAAGGGCGGCTCCATCTCGGGGAGCAAAGCGCACGTCACATCGGGCGAGGTCAAGGTCGAGCCGATCGCGTGGCCGCCGAAGGAGCTCCAGACCGAGGCGCAGTTGGAGCGGTACGAGCGTCAGGTCCGTCTCGCGTTCGGCCACACGGACAGCATGGCGCAGGGCAACGATTCGACGTATGCCTCGGCGCTCGTCGGGTACGACTTGCAGTACATGGGCGGCGCGATCACCTACCGGCTTGAGCGTGACGCGGCTGAGTTGTGCCAGTTGCTTCCGTACTTCGGGCTCGACCCGGATGCGTATTTCTTCGCATACGACGACCCGGTAAAGCGTGACGTGGAGACGCTCTCGCAGCGCATGGACATCCTCGCGCGCGGCGGGATCGTGTCGATCAACGAGGCGCGCGCGGAGTTGGGGTACGACCCGGCGGACGACGAGAACGCGGACAAGTTGATGGTAAACGGTGTCCCGCTGGGGGAGATCGCGGGGGGAGGTGACGGGTTCGGGGGGTTCTCGATTCCGGGCCAGTTTCTGAGCGCCAACAACGAGCAGAAACAAGTAACAACCGACAATAAACAGCGCGGACCTGATACCACAAGTATACAGATCCTCGATTTGGTCAAATCCGCCGAACTTCCTGAATGGCAAGACTGTCGGTGTGGGCACTCCACGAAGGACGATGACGACGACATCGCCGCCGACCCATTGCTCCGTCAGGTGTTCCGCGAGTACCGGGACGAGCTCGAACCCGCGTTCCGCGACATTCTCACAGACATGCAGGACGAGGTGATCCGCGCCGAGCGCGAGGGGGTTACGCCGAACCTTGGTCCGCTCCGCGATCAGGCCGCGCGCGAGTTGGGTGAGTCGATGCGCGGGATCGTGGACCTGGCGATGGAGGACGTGCGGGCGCTCGCCGAGCAGAACGGACGCGACCCGTTCAACGTCAGGCCCGAAAGCGCGCTCCGGTTCCTCGAATCGCATGTGATCCGTGTCGCCGACGACATCGCGGACACGACTGAGCAGATCATCCGACCGGCGATCCGGCGCGGGCTTGAGGAGGGGCTGAGTATCGACGACATCGCCGGCGAGATCGAGGAGGCCGGGATCCCCGAGTACCGGGCCGAGCGGATCGCGCGGACGGAGATGAGCACGGCGGCGAACGGCGCGCGCTACGAGGGGTGGCGCGATATCGGGGTGTCCAAGGTCGAGTGGCGCACGGCTCCGGGGGCGACGACGGCGCACCAGATGATCGCGGCGCGGAGCCCCAAGCCGCTGGGCGAACCGTTCGTGAAAGCGGGTGAGACGTTGGGCAAGGAGACATTCACGCGGGACGTGTATACGCCACCCGCGCGCCCCAACTGCCGATGCACGGCGGTGGCGGTGTTTGACGACGAGGGGGACGAGGAATGAACAGGCACGCGCTGATCGACAGGATCCGCAAGAACCCCAACGTCGGGACAAAGACGTTCGGGGTGGTTGCGTCCTACGGCAAAGTCACAGAGATCGACGAGGACGGCGAGAAAAACGACATTATCGCGATCGCGAACACGGGCGACATCGACCTCGACGACGAGGTGGTGATCCCCGAGGGCGCGGAGCGGGATTACATCGAGAAGAACCGCCAGGTGTTCGTCGATCACAACTACGGGATCAACGACGCGGCGGGGGTGATCCGCTCCATGTCGCTCAAGGGCGGCGAGTGGCGTGTGCGGATCCGGCTCTACGACAACGAGGCCGGTCGCGCGGTCAAGGCCATCGCACGGAGCGCTGGACAGATCGGGCTCTCGATCGGGTTCTTCCCGGTTGACTACGGGCCGCCCACGGACGAGGAGATCGAGAAGTACGCGCGCGGCGGCAAGTCGCCGTCGTCGATCGTGCGGCGCTGGTCGTGGTTCGAGTTGTCGTTCACGGCGCTCCCTTGCAACGTGTCGTGTCAGGGTTCGATCGTGCAGGGCGACGGCGGCAAGATGCTCGACACGCTGGGCGAGATGGTCGATCGCGGCGAGGTGGACAAGCGTGTCGCCGTGATGCTCGGATATGAGGAGAAGCGCCGGGCGGTGTTTATCGAGGGTCAGGAACCCATAATCGTCGGGACTCGCGTATAATCCCCATGCTCCAGACACAACAGATCATGGACCTGCGAACCGGGTGTGTGCTGGAACCGCGCGACCCCGAGCGGCGGTCGTTGATTCGCGACCTCGCCGTCGCGTTCGCGTCTGCGGGCCACACGGTCCACCCCGAGACGAGCGCGGAGTTGATTCGGGACTTCGCGGACCGGGTGCTGGGAATCATGGACGGCTAGGCCGCAAAGACGCGGCGGGGGTACGGATGCCCAAGCGAACGAAGAACGTGGTCCGATGGCTCGCCTACGGGTGCGCCCACGCGCCGCTCCACGACCCCGACGCGATCGACTGGCTCTGCGAGCAGGTCGAGGAGTTCCGGCCCGACTACATCATTTCGCTCGGGGATGATCTTGAGGCGGACGGCGCGAGCCGCTGGCCGTCCGAGGAGGGGTTCGACCTCCTCGACGAGTACGCCGCCGACGACGAGATCAAGCGTCAGATCATGGACGCGGGCGGGCGGCGGTGCGAGTACGTTCGGTGCATGGGCAACCACGACCACAACATCCTCGACTGGGGGCGTGTGGATCCGAAACTCAGGCGGCTGTGCGATTGGCGGCAACCTCAGCACACGCTCGACGGCGCGCAGGTCAACAAGAACGCGCTCAAGTGGAAGCTCGCAACGACTTATGATTTCTGTAGGCGGCGAGGGGTGTTCCGGCTCGGCCAGGTCACGCTCGGTCACGGTTGGCGCACAGGCGCGAAGGCGGACGCGGAGCACTCGGTCCTGCTCGGCGCGCCGTATGGGTTGTGGGTGGGGGTCCACACGCACCGACCCCAGCACGTCAATCAGGCGATGATGACGAGCAAGGTTCCGATCCCGTACTGGTTCGCGAACGCCGGGACGATGCGCAACCTCGACCCCAACTACATGACGCGGCACGACAAGACGATGTGGGGGCAAGCGGTCGTCGTGGGTGATGCGGATCTCCGCGCGGGTCCGGCGAAGTCCTTGCGCGTGTCGCGCCAGTGGAACGCGGAGACGCGGGTGCGGGGGCTCTACAACGACTGGATCGAAAAGCGGACGGGTTCAGGGGTGGTGACGGCGTGAGATTCGAGCGATCACCAACATTCGACAGTCACCTTCTCGACCACAACAACACGCCGATGCGAGGGTGGAAGGTGGTGGTTGGTGACGGGAGGTCGATGGTGTTCGGGACCAGTCTTGAGACTGAGGACCCGGACGAAATCGGGCGACTGTTGGAGAGCGTGGTGCGAGGTTGGATTTCCGAGATGGCAGGGGGTGCGCATGGCGAGGCGGGGCAAGGGCGTTCGGAGATCGGACCTGTACGCGAAGGTCGGGGAGGTCGCCGATGATCTGTTCGTGTCGTGCGACGCGGTGGTGATTGTCGCGTATCGCAAGGGTGGGAACCACGACAACGGGGAACTCATCGCCGTCCACCCGCGCGGCGACGGGCTCGCGCTCTCCAAAGCGATCGACATCCTGAGCGAGTACGAGCCCCCGAATCCGAAGATCGAGGGCAGTCTGTACGGCGACGACGAGGACGACGAGGAAAATGAATCCGATTGAGCGGGATTCGGTCCCCCTTCTGTTCATTTCGTGCGTATACTTTGAATAGGAGCACTGACACTTTCGGGGGTCGGTTCATGGGGGGACCGCACAGCGGGGGTCGAAAGATCCCGCGTGCGTTTGACGAAAGCGCTTGACGTTTGCGCGGCTTGGGTGAAAGCCCCGCCGCGTGATGTGTAGAAGCCAATCGGTGTGGCCTGCGGATCAATCGGCCTGACCCTGCGATCCAATCGTGATGCCCTGCGGTGTGTGTTGTCACATGCACTTAGCAAAGGGGGGATCCACGATGGATCGCAAGACATTTCTTGCCATCGTGAAGCTTGCGCGCAAGCGTGGCTTTGACGGCAAGACGTTCAAAGAGTTCAAAGAGTGGGCCAATCAGCCCGAGATCAAAATCGGCGTGTTCGATTTCGGCGACGAGTCCTACGACCTCGATGATGTCGAGAAGGCGTGGGATGCGAAAGCCGTCAAGACCGTCACCATCTCCGTCCGTGCTGACGCGGACGAGGATGTGGTCGTCGTCGATGAGACGGAGGCCGAGTCCGAGGAGATGGACGAGGACGAAGAAGACAAGGAAATGGACGAGGACGAGGAGGCGGCGAAGTCCGCTCGAATCGACCAGCGCCGCCGCGACCGCGCTGAGGCCGGGATGTCGCCCGACGTTCAGCGCAAGCGTGCGATCGCGTCCAAGGGCTTCGGGGGATCCGGCGGGTTCAAGTTCGGGAGCCCGCAGGACGTGGCGAAGAAGCGCTACGACCAGGCGGCTCGCGAGTTCCGCAAGCTCAAGACGGGCTACCGCCCCATGTTCGACTCGGCTGACAAGTCCGAGTGGTTCGGGGCCAAGGCGCGTCTCACGGCGTTCGGCGACAAGGGCTATCCGCAAATGGCGAACGACGAAAAGATCGTCGCCAAGGCCGGGTCCACCAGCGTCAACTCCACGGGCGGCGCGCTCGTCTTCGGCGAGTACGTTCCCGAGTTGATCGAGAACATCGAGGACCACGGCGCGGCTCGCGCGGCGATCGGCATCACGCCGATGTCCGAGGGTGTCCGTACCGTGTCTCGAATCTCCGACGACGTGACGATGTACGACGTTGGCGAGAACGCGACCATTACCGCGTCCGACCCGACGTTCAACGCCGTCCAACTCGTCGCGAGCAAGACGGCGGGGCTCGCGCTCCAGTCGTCCGAACTGCTCAACGACTCGGCGTTCAACGTTGGCGACGTGCTCGCGCGTTCGTTCTCGCGTGCGATGGCGAAGTGGGAGGACGAGTCGATCTTCCTCGGCTCGCACAACCGCGTGGGCGTGAGCGACAACGTTGGGGCGAACACGACCTTTGACGCGGCGCTCTCGACGAGCTGGGCCGACTACACCGTGAGCGACATTCAGGACTGGCTCGGGTTGCTCCCCGCGTGGGCGTACTCCGATCCGAAGTTCGGGATTGTCTGTTCGATGGCGTTCTACATGAAGGTGCTCCGTCGCTTCGCGCTCAGCGCTGGCGGCGCGACTCCTGCGGACCTTGTGGGCGGCGCTGCTCCGTCGATCAAGGTTCCTATGTTTGACGAGATCCCGGTCTACATCTCGCAGGTCATGCCCAAGTCGTACTCGGCTGACCAGCTCTCGGCCTACGCGGGTGCGTGGTCGTACTCGGCGAAGATGGGCGTGGTCACGGGGTCCGAGCAGTTGGCGACCTCCGGCGAGCGGTACTTCGAGAAGGACCAGATCGCGTTCCGTTACACCCAGCGTTGGGCGCACTCGCTCCACGATGTCAACAACACCGCGAACGAGTCCGGGATCGTCGCGATCCAGGACTAAGGAGGAATCATGGTTCACGGACAGAACACGACAATCAGACAGGCGGTGCTTCCCGTCTCGCTCGACGACGGCTCGGCTACGGCGGTCGAAATCGACTGCACGGGATACAACCACGTCACCTACGTCTTGGCGGTTGGATCGACGCTTGGCGCGATCGACCCGTTCAAGGTGCAGGCGGCGGACACGTCGGGCGGCGCGCTCACGGACATCACGGGCGCGGCGCTGACCGGCTCGGACCTTCCGGGGGCAACCAGCGACGGCGGGCTCTACGCCATCCACATCGACCTGACGGACAAGTCCATTGGGCAGTTCCACAAGGTCACGCTCACCGAGGACGGGACCGGGGCTGGCGTGTACGGGGTCATCGCGATCCTGTCGCGCGAGAACGGCAACGTCGGCGAGTCGGCGACGGCGCGCGGCTTCGCGGCTGAGGCGTTCGCCTAATCACATCACAACCACCATGCCCCGGAGACGGGGCGTGGTGTATTCGGAGGTGCATTCATGCAGTGGATCGAGCTTCTCAAGAACAGCACGCGGTTCGGACCCAAGGGGACAGTGACCCAGGTGTCCGAGCCCGTCGCCAAGCAACTCATCGAGGACCGTTTCGCCAAGGCGGTGGACGGACCCAAGCGCGCCCGCAAGCGCGCCAAGCCCGAGAACAAGGCCCTGAGCGCGGAGCAGTGATTGCATGGCGATCGTGACCGCATCCGAATACAAGACCGAGCGCGGGATCTCGGGGTCCGACTACGACACCATCCTCGCGCTCTACATCGAACAGGCGACCGAGGAGATCGAGTCGCTATGCGGTCGCACGTCCGGGGGGTTCGAGGGCGGCACGTTCACCGAGTCCTTCGACGGGGACGACTCGGACATCCTGCGTGTCTCAAACGGGCCGATTTCTTCGATTACCTCGATCAAGTTGGGCAACTCCAACCAATCGACGGTGGACTCGTCGGCGTACACGTTCCGCGATCGGACGATCATGGCCGTCGCCCCGAGGCGAGGCAGCGCTGTTCGGCGAGATTCATACGGCACGTTTGACGACGGTGGGTTTCTGTTCCCGTTCGGGAGCAACAACGTCGAGGTCGTGTACGCCACCAGCGACGCGCGGAACGATCTGCTCAAGGGCGTGGCCTACGACCTGATCGACCACTACCTCGATTCGCGTGGTCGGGATCTGGAGAAGCTGACCGAGGCGACAGGGAACACCACGATCACGGTGCGTGCCGCGCCGGACTTCCGTGATCGCCTGCTCGACAAGCTCAGGCACTGGAGGGTTCCGGTATGACGATCGGCAACCCACCGAAGCCGCCCCGAGTGGGGGGCATGGTCAACGCGACCGCGACGATTACGAAGCCGTCTGGATCTGTTGGTAGCGGGGGATGGGGTACGTTGGCGAGTTACGCGACTGTTGCTTCGGGTGTACCTGTGACGTTTCAGCCGATGACGAGCGCCGAGCGGATCGCCAACGGCATCAACGGGGAGGACGCGACGTACTGGTTGTTCACGCCGTCGATCACGAACGCGGGTACGGACCTGAGCGTGTCGGGCGGAAACGTGACGTACCACTACACCATCGACGGGGTGGAGTACGAGACGGTGGGGGGCAGTATCCCGCAGGCCGATGGGATGCTCAAGCTGATGCTGCGCCGGATCGGGAGTGCTGACTGATGACGATCCGCGCCGAGCTTGATTGGGACGGGGAGCAGGTGCTGCGAGAGATCGAGCGCGAATCCGAGAAGGCGCTGAACGCGGCTGCGGAGGTCGTGCGGACGGGCGTGGTCAAGACCATGCCCGGCAAGGGTGCGGGTGTGGTGACGGGGACGGGGGGAGACACCGGGATCCGTGGGAAGTACAGGGCATCGAACCCCGGTCAGCCGCCGGGGATCAGGTCGGGTCGGCTCGTCAACTCGATCAGCAACGAGAAGGCCGGACGGTTGCGCCGGGCGGTCGGGACCAACGTGTCCTACGCGCCACATCTCGAATACGGCACATCAAAGATGGCCGCGCGCCCGTTCATGGGGCTCGGGCTCTCGCGCTCGCGTGACAAGGCGATCAAGGTGTTCCGCTCCACGCTTCGGAAGGCGCTGCGATGAACGCTGTTGCACTCCAAGACGCGATCCGTACACGGCTCGTCCAGTCGTTTGCTGCGGAGTCCGTGGATGTCCAGGGCGTGTGGTACACGGTCGCGCCAGAGATCGACGGCGACGGGGACAAGATCGAGATCGTCAAGGGGTGCGACCCGATCGTCATGTTCTCGCTCACCAACGGCTCGCCGCTCGGGGTCACGGACGACCCCGGCGTGTCGGGCTTCGCGGTCGATGCGTTCGAGGGATCGTACACGGTCGAGGTAATGACCCACCGCTACCCGGCTTCGGGGCTCGCCACACTGAGCACAGCATGGGAAACGGTGGTGGGAGACGGGACCGCATCGAGTGCGCCGACCTACGGGCTCCATCGCTGGCGACCCACGGTATCGGGGTACAGCGTTTCGACGATGGGGCTTGAGCGTTTCGGCTCGGAGGTCCGGGGGGATCAAGGCGAGATCGTTGTCGCCTACGGCGATTTCAGGGTGTTGGTAGAAAAGGACTGACCGGGGGGTCAGGGGGGGATAACGATGGCTTCCACAATCGGGTTGACCGGCCTGCTCTCGTCGAGTGACGGCGCGGGGACGATCCTTGAGGATCTGATCGACACGGCAACGTCACCCTATACGGGGACGATCAACTACACCGGCGTGGTCGCGGACACTTCGCGGTTCGCGTCCTCGCCGCCCAAGTCCAAGACCAACGCGATCGGCGTTGGCGAGTGGACGGTGAGCGCGTCGGCGCGGTTCCCCGGAGGGGGCGCGGACTTCGGCGACGTGTCGGACCTGACGTACTCGTCGCTCGACGACTTCAAGGTGTCGTCATGGACACTGAACATGAACTGGGACGAGTTCGACGACACGGGCATGGCCGCTGCGGGCGTGACGTGGCGCGAGTGGGTGATGGGCGCGTTGTCATGGACGGCGACGGTCCAGTGCAACATCGACGACACGACGGCGCTCCCGGCTGTGGGTGCGAGCGCGACGGCGACGTTCAAGATCAACGACGACACGGCGGACAACACGCTCGCGGGTACGGCGTTGGTGCAGAACGTGTCGGGTGTGGTATCGCGCGGCGCGCGCAACACGGCGACGGTCACGCTCCAGGGGACGGGCGACCTGACGAGCGCCGGGACCAACCCGCTGTTCCCAGCGGGCGCGTTGGATAAGTCGGCGGTGACGGGGATTGTGCTGAGGGCTGAGGGTGACGTGGATTACGAGGGTGAGGCGCTGCTGCGTGGATGCACGATCAGCACCGGCATCGGTCAGTTGATCGACATCGGTCTGGACATCCGCGGTACGGGCGCGCTGACGCGAGGGTCGTGAGTTAGAACTGGACCCCGAACATACCGGCAATGACCATTCCGCCAGCGATGATGATCAAGATTGCAAGTAGCGAGTGCGCGAAGTTGAACACGAACCTTGCAGCATCTTTCCCCGCGTCCTTGATCCCGTCCCTCACGGCCTGTCTTTGTTGTTCGTTTGTCTCCATGACTGGATTGTACCATGCCTGACCGTATCGGCAAGCTCAAAATCGACATCGAAGCCGATACCGAGGGTGTCAAGGCCGGGGTATCGGACGCAAAGCGCGAGGTTCAAGAACTCGGGGACGAGGCGGAGCGAGCCGGAAAGAGGACGCAGAGCGGGTTTGGAAAGGCCGGAGAAACCATTTCCAAGGCCACAGAGCCGGTTCGCAAGTTCACATCAAGCGTCACAGAGACTGTCGGGATTGTTACCGGGCTGATTGGTGTCGTAACGCTCCTTGCCGGGGCGATTGGCAAGGTCAAAAAGACATCTTCTGATCTTCGCGAGGCGATCAATGGCGTTACTGATGCGCGTGACGAGCAGTTGCAAAAGGCTGTTTTTCAGGTCCGGAACGAGGAGCAACTTGCAAAGGCCCTGCAAGACATTCGCAAGCAAGAACTCAAGGACATTGAAGAAATAACGGACGCGCTTGATTTGGCACTTGATCGCCAAGGCGGTTCGCTTCTTGGCGAAATCACGCAGTCGATCGTCAGCTTCCTGTTTGGCGTTCCAACGAACGAGCAGCTAGTAAGTGAGGCTGAGCAGGCGACTGAGACAGTAAGAAGGACGTATGACAATCTTGCCGCGATCGCTCGGGAGCAATCTCAGGCATCTATTGAAGCCGACAAGGTTGCAATAGAGAAGCGGGAGAAGGCGTTTGCCGAATCTCAGCAAAGGATCAAGGAACAGCTGCAACTGGATCTCACGACCGATCAAGCGGAGAGAATCCGTTTGCAGGCAGAGATTCAAAAGAAGGCGCTGATTCGCGCTGCCGAAGAAGCTGGTGTCGCGATTGAGGATGCACTGCTACAAGGCAACCTCGCAACAATCGACGAAATCGCAAGCAAGCAAGTCAGCGCGCTCAAGAAAGCCAATCAGGAGGCGGCGGCTGACCGCGAGCGGCGAGAACGCGAAGCCAATCAACGCATCGCCGACGCACAGGCCGAGGCGTTCCAGCGCTCGCTCGACCAACTCGCGTCCGGGCTCGACGGCATCTTCGGGCAGGACTTCACCACCCGACTCGACACCATCGTCTCGCGCATCGACCGCGTATCCGACGACCTGCGGAGGTTGAAGTAATGGCGTGGGCCGACCAATCAACCGAACTCTACTTCGAGCACGGCATCACGGAGCAGGCCGGGGGGACGCGCCGTCGCCGGACATGGCGCGTGGCCGGCGAGTCACCCGATACCGTCCGCACACTCGGCGGTCGTCCGCAACGCGGCGACATCGAGAACTTCGCGGGCATCGGCGATCTCATCATCGACTCGGTGGACTTCCGGCCCGACAGCGCGGGGACCATCGTGCAGGCCGTGTACGTTCCGCCCGAGTACGGCACGCTCGACCCACCCGAGAACGACACGGGGCTCGATTTCGTCGAGAGCGACAGCACGTTCGAGGACGTGGACGTGGAGCTCCCCGTGTTCCAAGTGCGGGTGTCGCAGTTGTTCGCCGCTGGCGGCGTTCCCGCCGTGCTCACGACGTATCAGGCGGTCGAGCAGAAGGCCGCGTTCCGGTACTCGCGGACGGTCCACCGGATCACGCTCAACGCGATGATCCAGAGCGGGACGAGCGCCGACACCCAACTCGCGCTCACGCAGATCATCAACGAGCAGACAAACAAGATCCACCAGATCAACGGTCGGAAGTACCTGTTCAAGCCGGACGGGGTTCGGCGGCTCGCGATCGACAAATACCAGTTCACCTACCGATGGATCGACGATCCGGGGATCCCCAACACATTCAACTTCGATGCGCAGATCGACGCGAACCTCGGGAGGATCGGGACGTATGTGTACGCCGTCGCCGACGACGAGTTCGTGATCCCGCCGTACCAGCGGCTCGACATCGCGCCCGCCGACGAGAACGACCCGACCCAGCCCCCCGTCGTCGTCGTGTCGCCGAACTTCGATGAGAGCGACTTGAACGGTTGGCAATCGCTTCCGGGGGTGATGTGATGGCAGCGCCGACGACTCCGTATGTGACGTGGGGGACGGTCGTGGACCGATCGACAGGGGACGTGTCGCCCGCTGACAACGTTACCTACGACATCGAGATTCACGTCGGCGGACAGGTGTTGCTGTTCGAGGGGGCGATCCCGGCGTACCGCGCCGTCGAGTTCGCGGGCAGCGAGGACGAGGAGGCGGACGTGTACCCGTTCGAGATCGGGCAGAGGGTGATCGTGAGCGTGGACCCGACGAGCGCGCAGGATCAGTTGCAGATCCACGAGCGCGAAGTGGACGCAAAGGGGCCGTGCGAGGAATGAAGGTTGACTGCACTCATCTCGGGTTCAAGTTCGCGATCGACACGACCAGGGCGCGTCGGCTGATCCTTCACGCATCAGGCGCGAACGCGGCGGCTGGGTCCGGCGTGATCGAGGTGAAGCGCGGGTGGGGTCCGGACGGATCCGACCCATCCACGTCGTTCCCGACCACACAGACCATCGACATCGACGGCTCGGACATCACGGCGATCGACGTGACCGATACGGCGTGGGTCCACATCGTCGTCACGACCGCCGAGAGCGGGCTATTCGTGGACGTGGAGTACGAAACAACCGGTAGTGTGGATGGCGAGTACCTCACCACACGCGCGGATCTTTCGGTGCTCGGGAGCAAGGGCCTCGCGCCGACATCCAGATTCGAGCGTGCGTTCGTCGTGGGCTCAGGGACCGAATCAAACAGCGCCGTCGCCGAGGTCAAGCGGCTCGTCGATCCGGGCGGTCCTGCGGTTTCGTT
>Ga0180431_10004120_pt1 | contig 18324 bp, 12 predicted proteins | sample SS_ome_11_FD_132459 | JGI IMG/M metagenome (GOLD analysis project Ga0180431, IMG submission 132459) | Hypersaline lake sediment archaeal communities from the Salton Sea, California, USA - SS_1_MS_1 metaG | ecosystem: Environmental > Aquatic > Non-marine Saline and Alkaline > Hypersaline >... | reverse complement strand
GCTCTCCCTAGTATAGGCCCGGAAGTAAGTGGTTACTTCACGAGGCAATCCGAACAGCAGGCCACAGAGAGTGTTCGCCACGCGGCTCTGCAGCTTCCTGATGAAGTTCCAACCGATAATGCCCCCCCCTTTGATATAACGGCTGCCCTGGATCATCCCTGCGTCCCCTGCTTCGGCAGCAGTTAACAGCTTCGGTATATCCTGAGGGTTATGGGACAGGTCGGCATCCATGGTTATGACATACTGGCAATCGGGGTGGCAGAGGGCCTTCGCCATTCCCTCACGGATGGCAGATCCGATCCCCAGTTTCCCCGGCCTGCAGTACACCTCGATGTTCCCCCACCGCTTTCCCATCTCCTCAACCATCTGCGCCGTGCCGTCGGGGCTATTGTCATCAACAATGATTATGCCGAAATCCCCTTCCAGAGCTTCCAGTTGCTCAACAAGATTGGCGATATTTTCAGCTTCATTATAGGTTGGTATAACGATGATAGATCTAGCCATTTGCAAATCTCTTACTTGATGCTTACAGCTTTTTCGGTAGCCAGAGCCTCTCTACGCTATCCAGCAACCTCATTGTCTTTTACGGATTTCCGTCTTATGCTTGCAAAGGTCAGCCTGGAAGCATTCTTGATATTGCTCACATTTGGTCGCTGTAACCACTGCCACTTTCTCCTCTTCCAGATCCACAGCAGGAAGGCAAGGGCACAGAAGAGACTGACTCCAGAGATAATGACTCCCCAGTAGAACCACCTTTGAGCTTTATACTCGATGGTGATCTCCAGTTCACCCTCATCATCTATCCAGAAACCATTGGCTATGGAGTTGATAGGTACGCTGGGATATTCCTTCCCATTGACGCTAGCAGTCCACAGTCGATAATGTGTTTCGCCAAAGGATAACATGAAGGGTTCAGGGGCCGAGACCCGGGCCTGATATTTGGTCGGGTTGATCTTCTCGTACTCCAGCACTTGCACAGAGCCTTCATCAACTGAGAAGATGCCCTCTATGGTCTCGCCACCTGACTCGGTGGAGAAGAGCCAGACGACATCCAGATCACACCCATGCCCGCCGTCAGCACTCACCTCGATGCTGTGCGCACCCTTCTCCAGATATGCCGGGTCAAGGTAGACAAAGTCCAACTGCGGTGAATAAAGCGATAAGGCATGGTCATCGATACGCACTGTAGCGCTTCCGGACAACCTGACGCCCAACCTGTATTCATCGTCTCGGAGCACCTCGAAGTCACGCCAAGCCCGCGAATCCGGTTTCGACAGATTAAGTACCTCACCGTTGCTCGCGTTGCCGCCATAATCGCGCGATGATTTCGCCTTTGAGAAGTTGAGGGCGGACTCGGCTTCCCATATGTAAATTATCCTCTTGTCAACCACCATATTATCCACCTGCTGGATGTACCCCTCTAGCTTCTGGTGTGGCACTACGGCAAAAAGGTTGACTGCGTTGAAGCCCCTCACGTTCTGCAAGGTCAGTGTGTGTTCACCTTCTGCCAGATGGAAAGAGCCAAGGTCCTTCCATACAAATGCGGTTATCAGGCTCTCGGTTGCTACATATCCAACGATCTCTCCGTCCACAGAGGCGCTTATTCCACTGCTCCCAGAACCACTCTGGAAATATCTGATAAGGATATTATAATCCCCAGGATCTTCTATCTCGAACTGCATATCCATCGAGGCTTGCCCAGAAGTAAGAACCAGTCCCTCTCTGTAATCGTGCTGCCAGTTTTGCTCTACACCGTACCTAATACGATCGTGCCACCAGCCGTGCTGTATTGGCTCAGTCGAAGCCTTGATCCACTTAGTGCCGAGATTGCTATCCACCGCTTCAGCTGGTCTGATCGTATACTCCCTCTCTAAAGGAGCGAGATAGAGGTCGAGATTGCCCAGGTTTGACACCACAAAATCAGCAGTTGAGATGTAATCGCTGCCTCCACCCACTTGGTCCAAGAAGATGACAGGAAATTCTGCTAACTCATAAGCATCTATGGCAGTCAATGACAACAAGTGTTCCAATCCTCCCAAGGCAATCATGCTATGTTCGCTGGCCTCAATCTGTGACGACCCGGCATCGCTTTTATATACTTTGTAGTATTTGAATTCCTTAACAATCTCCACGTCCTGTTGCTTATTCAAGATTTGTATCACCCCTGGCGCATTGCCACCACACCCCGTACATACCACGATGTAACCGATATTTACTGCCGAGAATAACTCCCCAATCCTGGCGGTGTTCGGTGAACTGTAACGGAATACGGCATCTTGAAGGAATATATATCCCATAGGTATAAACTCACCGAAGAAGGAACCACGCGGCGGCACTGGCCTTGGCGAGCCCCACTTCTGGGTCTGAGGCCAATCTATCATCTTATAGTCAGTCTCTTCCCCCTCCATCCAGCGAGTAAGCTCTACAGTATCTTGTGATAGCTGCTTCGGTCTCATAAATCCCCCCAAGTCCCCCGACAACAGTGGATAGCCGGCAACCAAGGGAACCGCGACCAAAGCGGCGACAATCAAGACGAACAGGAACTTAACCAGTATCGACCATCTAATTCTGTCCCTCACCCAACCAAGCAGATAGCTCACGGTGAAGCCGACCATGAGAGAATAGCAAAAAGCGAGAGGCACAAGCCATTTCTGAGGCGTTCTAAATATATTGCCAAAAGAAGATAGCGCCGGTGAGTCAAAGACAAGCCAGTCATAGAAGCCACCGAAAGGCGGATTGGTTCCCTTGCCCAAGAAGATGAACACCAAGGCGAACAACACGAGCCAAATAATGAGCTTGCTGCGGCGAAACAGCAATGATCCGAAAGCAATTGCGGGCACCGCAAATGTACATGCCTTCCACAGAGGAACAAGCGATTCAGATGTATTAACAAACATGTACATAGGCCCCCAGAATACGGGGGTCTGGAGTGACAACGACTCAAGTAGCCCGGTGTTCGTACTATAGAAGTAAACCACCCTGCGGGACAGGAGAAAATTCTCACTGGCGTTAAATGACCCCATAGCTATAGGGACAATCCAAACTGCGGAAAAAACAACATAGATCACAGCCGTCAACCCCAATAGCAGTGTTGACCTCTTTAAATAATCCCGGTAAGGACGGGAGAACCCGGTGAGGAAGGCTAGAAGAAGGAACGGTAGGTAATCCGGCATCCTTATGGAGGTAGACATAAGCAAGAGTACTAGCGCTATCCATATTGCTCTCTTAAGAAAGTCTAACCTCTGCAACGAATGGATATCCCTGAAGGCAGAATAGGACAAGTAGAGCAAGAGAGGCAAAAAAGCATAGAACCACAGGATAAACCAGTGTTGAGTACGCATACAAACGACGGGATTCAGTACAAAAAAAAGAGTAGCCAGGGTACTTGCAATCAGAGGGACACGGGCAGTGGCATGACGGGGAGCCGTCAACTTATAAGTTGCAAAGAACATAGATAGGCCCATAACGGTGAATATAAAGATAAATAGAAGGCGCTGTGCGATCTCGGCAGGGAACAGATAAACCCACTGAAGCCCCAGCACCGTGTTGACTAAAAGGGGGGTTTGGGTGAATTCGTTCCACAAGTAATGCAAAGGATATATATGGGAACTATACGGCCATGCAAAGTCCCAGAAAGTTGCCACCCCTGGGGCAAATATAAAACCCCTAAGTAAAATAAGGGAAAGCCCAAGCCCCAGCAAAGCCCCCATCAGGCAGATGCTGAAATTAGATATTCTGAACCAAGGACGAATAAGCCTCACTACTGCAGTAACTCGCGACTCTATCGGTTTAAGAAATAACCCCATCCGGTAAAACACGGGGATCAATATCTTCAGGGCGGTATTTGCAGGACTACCCTCTCGCATCCTTTTTGTTCCTTCTCCAATTCCACAACAGGAAGGCCAGGATACCAGCCAAAGCGATACCGGAGATGGTGGCCCCGTAGTAGAACCACCTCTGAGATTTAAACTCTATGGTTATCTCAAGCTCCCCCTCATCCTCTATCCAGAAACCGTTTGCCATAGCATTAAGCATCACAGTGGGGTACTCTTTGCCGTTTACAGTAGCCGTCCATAAACGATCATACGTCTCTGCAAATTCCAGCATGAACGGCTGAGATGCGATTACTGTAACTCGATACTTCGTCGGGTCGACTTTTGTATACTCGACTACACGGGCAGCATTCTGCCTCACGGCGAATATGTCCTCTATAGTCTCCTTATCATCATCGACCGAGTAGAGCCAGACGACATCTAAGTCACAATTCTGCTCACCGTCAGTATCGATTTTAAGACTGTGTTTACCGCGATCGAGGTACATAGGATCAAGATAGGTTAAGTTAAGCCTGGGTGAGTGGACGGTGAAGGATTCCCCACCGATGCTCACCACTGCGCTGCCATTTAGCCGAATCCCCAATCTATAATCGTCATCCCTGAGAATATCTATTGTTCGCCATACATGCGAACCCGCGGACAGGTTGAGAACCTCGCCTTTGCTGGCATTGAGACTGTACTTGCGGGTAACCTCCGCCTGGGAGAAATTGAGGGCAGACTCAGCCTCCCAAATGTAAACGATTCTCTTGTCGGCCATCCACTCGTTTATCTGCTGTTCATATCGCTCAAGCTCTCCTTGGGGTAAGATAGCGAACAGGTTAACGGCATTGAAGCCCTTAGTATTCGCTAGCATAAGCGTGTGTTTACCCTCCTCCAAATGGTATCTGCCGAGGTCATTCCATACAGCAGCGGTTATCAAGCTCTCGGTAGTCACACTGCGCAACAGCTCACCGTCGAGCGAAACACTAATTCCGGTACTGCCAGCACCGCTCCGTAAGTAACGAACCAATATATCGTAGTTTCCGGGTTCGCTCACCGCGAAACTCACATTCAACAAGGCATGGCCAGAAGTATAAACGGTATTCTTCCAGTAGTCATGTTGCCAGTTAGTCTGCCCCGCCGCGACAACATAATAATTCAAGTAGTGTATAGGCCCTTGTTGCCATTTAGTGCGGCGGTCCCTATCTACAGCGGCTGCGGGCTCGACCATATATTCCTCTTCTAATATGGTCATATAGAGATCTAGGTTATCCAAGCTTGAGACGAAGATGTCCGCAGGAGGTATGTAATCACTGCTGGTAACTAGCTGGTCCAAGAAGACGGCAGGGACATCTTTGAGATTATATGAATCTATGGAGGTGAGCGATAGCATGTTCTCCAGACCACCCAAAACCACCACGCTACGGTTGCTTGCCGCTATCTGTCTAGGGTCCGCCTTATTCTCGAAGACCTCTATCCTGCCGAACCTCTGGGCAAACTCCATATCTTCCTGCTTTACAAAGACAGCCGAAGCAGACGGCACTTCTGTCAGCATATACCTGCCGTTAAATGCGGAGAGCAACTCTCCCATCCTCAATGTATCTATCACAGATCCCCTGATGAACTTGGGGTAGAGAAGTGAACGGGACGGCCTAGTACCAGCGTAGTACCAAGGAGGTCTCGGCTTGGCCAGTCCCCACCACAAGTGGTCATATGGGTAACCCATCACCTTCCCTTCTTCCGCCTCATCTTTAAGCCACGCGTTGAGGTAAGTCCAGTTGGATACTCCAGATTCGGGCTTCATGGTCCCATTCACATCTCCAGTCAATAAGGGGTATCCGGAGCCTAAAGGGATTGACAGCATGATGATGATAAAAAAAGCAAATAGACCCTTCCTCAATTTAGGCCACTTGATCCTATCCTTGATAAACCCCAGCACATAGCTTATAGTCAATCCGGCCAACATAGCGTAGCAAACCATCAACGGAAGCTGCCACATGCCTGTCTTCCTGAGTTGGTAGCCAAAAGAGGAAACCACAGGCGAGTCAAAAACAAGCCACTCGTAGAAGTTGCCCCACGGCGGGTTGACTCCTTTGCCTAGAAAAATGAACGCCACCGCGAAGAGCCCAAGCCATATGACAAGTTTACTGCGATGCAGTAGGATCGAGCTGAAAGCAATAATCGGTATTGCGATACAAGAAGCTTTCCACAGTGTAGTCAAGAAACTCGAATGGGAATGGAAAAATATGTGAGTGAAGAAATCCCTTACGTCGACTATCTGCAGAGTGAACCCCTCGAACATAGGCCAGCTTGATAAATATAAATAGCCGCGAGTGTTTACGTACCAGTAAGGCGTATAACTCGAGGACAGGAAAGTGGGGATTATCCATACTGAAGAGAGGGCAGCATACAAGATCAGTGTCAGCCCGATCAATAAGGCTGACCTCGTCAGGTACTCCCTGACAGGTCGGGAAAAACAGGCAAAAAAGCCCATAAACAGGAGTGGGATATAAATGGGTATACGGGCGCTTACGGACATGGCGAACAGGACCAGCGCCAAGAGTACTGCTCTTTTAATAAACCCCCGAATCTGCAGAAAATGAATATCCCTGAAGGCTGAATATGAAAAATATACCAGTAGGGGTAAGAAAGCGTAGAACCACAAAACTTCCAAGTGCCAGATACGGGTGCAAAGGACAGGATTTATCACAAATAATAGGGTGGCCAGTGTACTAGCGATCAACGGTACCCTAGCGCTGGCGTGACGGGGAGCCGTCAGCTTAAAGGTGGTAAAGAACATGGAAAGGCCCATAATGGTGAATATCAGTAGATAAAACAGACGCTCAGCAGTTTCAGGGGAAAACAGGGATACCAAAAGATAGCCCAGAGAATGATTGACGACAACGGGGGCCTGAATGAACTCGTCCCACATGTAATGGAGTGGATAAGTGTGCGAGCTATACCACCAGGTTAAATCCCAATATGTAGCTATACCGGGAGCGAAAATGAAACCCCTTAGCAAGATGAGGCCCAACCCCAGCCCCATCAGGGTACCCATGAGGCATATTGTGAAGTTGGATATCCTAAGGCGATTTCTTAGTATTTTGACTACATTAACCACAGAAACTAAGCCCAGCCCCAGCAACGCCCTCAGCCGGAGAATTTTGGGGCTCGATGCCCAGCTCAAGTTCTTTAATGCCTCAATTGCTTTCATTTCTTCTTCGTAGCCATTTCCAAATCAGGAAGATTCTTCTGCGACGCCAGTTCCACATCAAGAAGACCAGCGCCGCTCCTATTGCGATACCAGAGATGATGGCCCCATTGTAGAACCATTTTTGCGCTTTAAACTCTATGGTGATCTCCAGTTCGCCCTCATCATCAATCCAAAAACCATTGGCTATCGAGTTGAGAGGTGCGCTGGGATATTCCTTCCCGTTCACACTGGCGCTCCATAGCCGATAGTACGTCTCGCCAAAAGATAACATGAAGGGTTCAGAAGCCAAAACCCGGGCTCGGTACTTGGTGGGGTTGATCTTCTCATACTCCAGCACCTTCGCAGAGCCCCCATCACTCGAGAAAATATCCTCTACGCCCTCGCTACCCGACTCGGTGGAGAAGAGCCAGATGACATCCAAGTCACACCCCTGCCCACCACTATAACTCACCTCAATGCTGTGCGCACCCTTCTCCAAGTATACAGGGTCTAAGTAGACGAAGCCCAACTCCGGTGAATGCAGGGAGAACTCATGGTCATCGATACTCACGGCAGCGCTCCCGGACAACCTGACCCCCAACCTGTAGTCATCGTCTCTGAGCACCTCGAAGTTACGCCAAGCCCGTGAATCCGACATCGACAGTCCGAGCACCTCACCACTACTAGCGATGCCGCCGTAATTACTTGAAGATTCGGCTCCTGAGAAATCGAGCGCGGACTCAGCCTCCCATATATGAATTATCCTCTTGTCAGCCACCATATTATCCACCTGCTGGATATATCCATCTAGTTTCTGATTTGGTACAACGGCAAAAAGGTTGACCGCGTTGAAACCCCTGACGTTTTTAATACTGAGGATATGGCTCCCCCGCTGCAAGTTGAAGGTGCCGAGGTCCTTCCACACCCACTCGGTGGATGTGCCTTTGGTCGCAATCTGACTTATTTGCCTATCATCTAATGATACTTGCATGCCGCTGTGACCGGAGAGGCTTTGGAAATATCGCACCATTATATGGTATTCGCCATCCTGTTCCACACCGAAAAACATATCTAGGGGCTTATGCCCGTTGGTCCACACCAGCCCCATGCCATAATCCTGCTGCCAGTTTTCCACCCCCGCGTTTTTCATATAGAAAGGCCATGCCCCACCCTGCAGCCCCGCTGTAGAAGCTTTGAGCCAGCTTGTCCCGGGAAAATGGTCCACCCACTCGAAGGGCTTGACCAGATACTCCTCTTCCACCACGGAGAGATAGAGATCTAAGTTCATCAGATTGGAGGCCAAGATATCTGCTCCATGCAGGTAGTGGCTGTTAGTAAGCAACTGATCCATAAACACTATGGGAGATTGTTGGAAGTCGTAAGTATCAATGGCAACGAGTGATAACATGTTATCCAAGCCGCCGATAGCCGCGACGCAGTGAGTACCAGCCTCAACCTGAGAAGGGTGAGCCATATTCTCGTAGACATATATATAGTAATAAGTTTTCCCCTCAATATGATAATCCCCAAACTGTTTAACCAAGTTTAGGTCTTCTTGTTGCGAAAGCGCGGATAGTATATTCTCACGAGCCTCATCATCCATGTAACGCGATCTGAACACGAAGTACTTGTTGTTCCAGATTGACAGCAGCTCTCCCATCCTGATGGTTTCCACCGCAGAATCTCGAACCAGTACATATCCTCGGAGTACAATACACGGCCCTAAGCGGCAACCCGTGGGTTGAGCCGGCTTCGGCGAACCAAAAGGCCACGGCTCAGAGAAGTAGAACATCTTGTGATTTGTCTCATCGGTCAGCGCCCAATCACTGAAGGTTGTGAAAACACCCTGATAGGGCGTCACCGTAGGCCTGAGGTGCCCGGTCAAGTTGCCAGTCAGTAAGGGATAACCACCACCCATAGGTGCAGCTAAGAAGAAGGCGATAGATATGATAAACAGGCCTTTGCCTAGTTTCTTCCATCTAACCCTGTCCCTGAGCCAGCCGAGAATACAGCTAATAGTAAACCCTATCAGTATGCAATAGCAGAAGGCGAGCGGGATAAGCCATTTGTGCGGCCACCTGAACATCCAGCCGTATGAAGAGATTACCGGTGAATCCATTACGAGCCAATCGTAAAAACCGCCCCATGGAGGTAGAATCCCCTTGCCGAGGAACATGAATGCCAGAGCGAAGACCACCAACCAAATGATGAGCTTGCTGCGGCGGAACAGGAGCGAGGCAAAAGCAAGAACCGGCAGTGCAATCAGGGAGGCCTTCCAGAATGTTGCAAGCGCCCCTGATATTTTAAATACCTCATCAAAAGTGTGTGTCGAGGTATGCGCCGAGATAGTAACGACCTCAAACGACGATGTCCTGGAACCCAAATCACTTATCAAATACCGGGAGAATACTGCACCTTCCTCAGATGAGATGGTCCCTAGACTGAAGGGAATCAACCACACAGCGGAAAAGGCACAAAACAACAATAGTGTTAACCCGAGTAAAAGCATGGCTCTTTTCAAGTAATCCCAGCAGGGACGAGAGAAACCGGCAAAGAAAGCCAAGATGAGAAATGGAAAGTAGAACGGAAATACTGGTGAGACAGACATGAGAAACAGAAGCAGCGCTAAAAGGATAGACCTCTTAATGAACCCCGATTTGTTAAGCGAGTGAATATCCTGCATTGCGGAATAGGATAAATAGAGTAAAAGTGGCAGAAACGCATAGAACCACAATAGGTACCAGTGCATGATATTGCAGCTGATGATAGGGGTCATCACAAAGAATACAGTAGCTAAGGCGGCAGCTATTAGCGGGACCCTAGCACTGGGATGCCTAGGGGCTGTCAGCTTGAAAACGGAGAAATACATGGAAAGCCCCATGATAGAAAATATGAGAATGTAAAGCACCCGCACCGACACCTCGGCAGAGAAGGGGTATATCAATAGGTACCCAAGCATATGGTTGATGATTACTGGCGCCTGTTGAAACTCATTCCAGGTATAATGCATGGGGAACGTGTGGGAACTGTACGGCCAAATTAGATCAGAGTAATTAGGCAATCCCGGATTAAAGATAAAATGCCTGAAAAATATCAGCCCAGCGCTCATCCCTAATACCGCTCCTATAAGGCAGAGGGTGAAATTGGAAATCCGCAAGCGGCGCTTCAACGCCTTAAGCAGTGTGAAAAGAATCCTGGATATTGGCGTCATATATGAAAGTAAGCGGCTGACCAGAGGGTTGGATGTCCTTGCCTTGCCTTCAAAGCCTCTACGCAGAGAATCCAACATTTGCCCCAACACTACCCCCACCCGCTGGCTCACGCTATCAAGTCTATCCAATAGCTCCCAACTCTTTTAGATGAATACATTATATTCCTGGTGAAAATCGTTTTCAGATTATATCACATTTTAAGCAAGCTGCATATCAAGCCGATTCTGATAGGAAACCATCCGCCTTTCGCTGTGCCAGAAGGTAGCGGTATTTTAAAGTCCCTAGGAAATACCACGTTCAATAGAACTCTCTTAGTCACAAGCAGTGGCAGGCTAGCACCAAAATCAGCAATCTAGAGCGAGGGTTTCCAAGTTAAGGATTTATGAAGAGCCGAGAAAGGGAGTTGGGTCAGGCATAAGATGACATCTCATAATGTTAACGAACCTACTAGCTCCTCGCTACCAAGATAACACCGGCACATATAAGCAGGATACCAGCACATCTTAAAATGGTCACATCCTCTTTGAACAATAAATATGAAAACAGGGCAACCAATACGTAGGACAAAGCCATAAAGGGATACACTTGGCTGAGCTGTGTCTTCGATACCGCCATGAGCCATGCCAACGCCGTAACAACCGTAAGCACCACAGCGAAAATGATATAGACATTGCTGTAAGCCTTCAAAAAGAATGACCCGATTTCGCTCAGACTTGTTGGTGCTTGACCTACTTGAAGCAGCCCTTTCTTAAGCAAAAGCTGAGCTCCGCTCATTGCGCACACTGAAATAAGTACCAATACATAAATGATGCCGCTCATGCTCATTCTCCTTCGATTGGTTACTCAGGAACACTTTCCTGCACGCCTTAACCGCAGTCGGCGCAGGCTTCCTTCACACCCTCAATTACATAATCGATCTCTTCGGCAGTCAGCTTGAGATACAGAGGAAGGGTTATAGTGCTGTCCCCTATCTCCTCTGCAACGGGGAACATGCCCCGCTTATAGCCGTAGTTCTGGCGGTAGTAGCTCATCAGGTGAACCGCCCTGAAATTTACCGCCACCCCTATGCCCTTGTCCTGCAGCCTGCCCAGCACCACATCCCGCTTATCGGGAGGGACCAGGATGGTGAACAGGTGCCTCCCGCTCCTCGAGCCGGGCAGCACCTTCATGCGGGTGACACCGGGGACACTATCGAATGCCTGCTCATAAGTCCTGCAGATCTCGTCGCGCCTCGCCAGGTTTCGCTCGATATTGTCGATCTGGTTCAGCAGCAGGGCCGCCTGGATGTTGTCCATATTGTATTTCCAGCCGAGCAGTTCCATGTCATAGTGCTCGTATCTCTTGGAATACCTGTCGGCGGCGCCCTTGCTCATCCCGTGGAGCCTCAGCTTCTTCAAGGTTTCGGCTATCTCCCTGTTGTTGGTGCTCACCGCTCCCCCCTCGCCGGAAGTCATATTCTTGGTAGCGTAGAAACTGAAGCAGGCGGCGTCGCTCAGGCCTCCGGGCCTAACCCCATCCCTCACCGCCTCGACGGCGTGGGCTGCATCCTCGATTACGGCGAGCCGGTGCTTATCTGCGATCCCCCTGATACGCTTCATGTCGCACAGCTGCCCGTAGAGGTGCACCGGCAGAACCGCCTTCGTCTTCTCCGTGATCGCGCCCTCGATCAGGTTGGCGTCGATGTTACCGGTATCTCTCTCGACATCGACGAAGACGGGCATCGCACCCGCGTGGAGAATCGCGTTGGCGGTAGCGATGAATGTCATCGGCGTGGTGATCACCTCGTCGCCAGGGCCGATGCCCAGGGCGAGGAGCGAGATCTGCATGGCGGCGGTGCAGGAGGTGACTCCCACGGTGTGCTTGCATCCCAGATACCGGGAGAATTTACCCTCGAACTCGGCGACCGTCTCCCCGGTCGTCAGGAACAGGGATTTCAGCACCTTGACCGCGTTGTCGATGTCCCCTTGTGTGAGATTGTGTTTATAGAAATCTACTTTCATCGTGGAGCAACGACTTTTATTTAATAGTATACGACTTTGCCATCCCTAGTCTTCATTGGGACGTGTCTCATCCATAGTTGTTTCTGCCACCATTTTTGATTATGCCTATACCACTCTATGGTTTCGTTAAGACCCTCGTCGAATGTTGTATGCGCCTTCCAGTCTAGAAGATCGGAGGCTTTCTGCGTAGAGGAAGCATGCCTCATCACCTGTCCATAGCGATCCGATGTATTAACAATCAGAGATTTTGGCTTGTCGAATTTTTCTAATACCCTTTCCGCAATATCTTTAATAGCAGTGTCCTTACCTGTACCGAGGTTTATGACTTGCCCCTTCACTTTTTCGATGCTAACATGCATAACCTTGTCCAGAGCTTTGCAGAGGTCTTTAACATACAACCAATCCCTGGTGCTCTCTCCAGCCCCGTGGACAGTTAGCGGTTCATCTAGTATGGCACTGGTAATGAACCGCGGGATAACCTTTTCCAGATGTTGGTTAGGACCATAGTTATTAAACGGCCTGATTATGATCGCTGGAATACTGTAAGTAACCCAGTATGAATAAACTAGCCTGTCAGCGCCAGTTTTTGCGCTTGCGTAGGGACTTGTAGGGTTTAACGGATGCTCCTCGTCCATCGGTACCGTCAACGCAGTCCCGTAGACCTCGGAGGTTGAAATATGGATAAATCTATCCACTGTCTCGATATTTTTCAATACAGCATTGGCCACCACTTGAGTACCAAGAACGTCGGTTTCAAAAAAGACGGCATTGTCGAATATTGACCTGGCGACATGTGACTCGGCAGCGAAATGGAATACAATATCTGACTGTGAAACTACTTCATTGACCAACTCCCCATTCCGCACATTCCCATACCAGAAAGAGAATCGGGAGTCGTTCTTGATCTTTTCAGGAATGTTGTCTACATTACCAGCATAGGTGAGCGCATCAAGAACAATGATCTTATAACCAGGATAATTATCGAAGAGGTATTTGACGAAATTGCTCCCCATGAAACCGGCCCCACCAGTGATCAATACCGTTGTCATTTTCGCTCCTTACTTAGACACTCTTTCCGATTTTAGCCACGTTCATATGATACAGCATATCCTATGCCTGTCTTGCCGTAGCCGTTGCCATTATACAGCATATGATTCAATCCCCCATGTTTAAAGACAAAAGGATAACAGACCATCTCGGAATCCCAACCTGATTTAGATACGTCTATTCCGGCTTGTTCATCTTTCCTTTCCCATTTTATCCCGTCATCGGACTCGGCATGCCCGATCCTGTAACTATCACCCCTGTATGAATACCACATCTTGTAGATTCCATTTTCTTCAAGGACGTGAGGACGGGAGATAGCATACTCATCCTTATTTTTGTAATCTATGCACACTAGCCCTTTTCTATCCCAGTTAATGCCGTCTTCAGATTCAGCGTACTTGATGTGATAATAGTGCTTCGGTTTCCCCCCCGAGATCTCCCATCTTATACAAGAAGAGTACCACATTCTCCATAAACCGTCCTCAATGATTATACATGGCGAAGCGGTCAAATAGGGGTCAACATCACATCTTCCCAAGATGGGAGCCTTAGAGAATCTCTCGAATGTTTCACCTCCGTCTTCGCTAATAGCAAGGCCAACGAAGAAATAGAACGGAACGCTTACCCCCAAACTCCAACCGGTATAATACAGATATTTTCTTCCCTCGTGGTCAACGACCCAAGAAGGCATTACGCCACTATCATCAAAGGCCCCCAGTGAACCCAACCCCAGCACCGGTTTCTCCGTTATCTTCAAAATCTTGCAAGGTTGCTTCAGGTCTATCTCAACATACCCCGGCTGGGACCTGTTCTGGAGATCCCGTCCGTAGAAGTATATACGATATATATCCCCGTTCAACTGTTCCGCGAAAGGGAGGCTGGCATGCGTGACCATCCAGTCGAGCTCCTTTGTGGGGGCAAGTATCAAGCCCTTTTTAGTCCATCTCATGCTATGGTTCTTTTCTAACCAGGATAGTCCATTCATAAAGCGGGTAATCGTGGATCAGTGTTACGTACTTGGAGTAATTCTTCTTGCAGAAATCGAAGGATAACAGCGGATCAGCATAGTAGAGGTGGTCCATTTTAAAATCCACGTAACTGGTGAGGCAATTAAATGAAAAACCCTTCAGTGATTTTTCATTCATGTTGGTTAGTGTATCTATTATGAATTCTTCCCACGCATCTACTTCAGTATCCACCCTCACGTTAAATATCCCGGAGGCGACCGTATAATCAGCCTCCTCCGTTATCTTATCGCTATTGACGAAGACTGCGCTGCTGTCACTGATTAAATCCCTGCCATGAACCAACATATCCTCACAGATGTCATACCCGTAATACTTTTTCACCCTCTTTGCCATGTCTCTATGCATGAATATCGCACCATACCCGCAGCCCAGGTCGTTGAGGCTGAATCCTCTATCGTCACCGATAATCTTTAACAAATTATCGAACCGCAGGTTCTGAGAGTTCTCATCTTTCCAGTCAACCCCTTTCGGGCTGGGGCCAAAGGCGTTGACCTTGTCTCCGTAGTATTTCGACACCTTCGATTTTAAGTCACGCCGCATCTTACAATTTAACCTGAGAGCTGTCTGCCGAGTGCAGCTCTGCAGCCCTCCCTCTATACACGCCCTTTTCCACCGTATCCTTCAGAATCAAAGCGCCGGCACCGATAATGCATTCCGGGGCTATCTTAACCCCATCTCTCAGGGTTGAATTGACCCCTAGGAAACAGTAAGACCCGATCTCTACATAGCCTGATATAACGACATGCGAGGTTATAAAACAGTGATCACCTATGACTGAATGGTGTCCTATGTGATTGCCGCTCCAGATAATCACATCGTTCCCTATCCGCACAAACGGTTGGATTGTCTGGTTCTCAAATATGAAGCAGTTATCCCCTATCTCTGTGTTGCCCCAGTGAACAGACTTGGAGTTCAAATAGCTTATGAGTGAATACCCCTTGCTCTTGGCCTGGTGATACTTGTCAGCCCGCGTCCTGTTCAAGTTATTGTAAGCAATAGCTATAAACATCTGGAATTCATCGGGGGGATATTTACTGCCGACATCCTCAAAAGACACTACAGGAAGGCCGAAAAGCTCCTTATCCTTCATATATTCCTTATCAACTGTGAAGGCAACGACTTCATGCGGACTATCATGGGTGAGGTAGAAATGAGCCACCTGAGCGAAACCTTCTGTGCCAAAGATTACTACTCTGCTACCTTTATTACTCATTATCCCGCGCTCTTCTTATAGTCATCCGGCATGACAACCTGAACATCAGCCGGTTTGTCCACTCTCTTATTACCCAGCAATATATCGAGGCTTTCCCTTCCATGATTGAACAGCAAATCCACCACGGACAGGTAAGGAATAAAAACATTACTACCCCAGGTATTCTGGTTGTAGTAAGGGTGCTCGTAACGGTGCCACTCGACCCCGATCCCCCTCCCCTCAAATTTGTCCAGCTCCATGTATGTTTGGGCCGCCGGTCCCGACATATACGTGGAAACTTGTCCAACCTTTTCAAGTATGGCGAGTAGTCTATCGGTCTGACGTGCTTCCTCGGGGATGCCCATCTCTTGAGAGAACATGAACCTCGACCGCGGGATCCCGAGATAGTCACACATGCCAAATACCAACTCATAGTTCAGTTCAATCACTAACCTCTGCTCCTTACCCAGCACATCATCGAACAGGGGGAATACCTCTTGGAAATACGGCGCTTTGCGGTAAACATTATTCAGGGTACCTAAATGGTCCTTCCTCCAATTCTGAGAATTATCTATCTCAACATCCTTTATCAAGTAATTCCGATAATCCCCCTCCAGTTTTACGGGGACGGTGAGCCATTTCCAGCCTTGGGGCGTGCGGATCCTGTTCCTGTTCCGCCAATCTCTGGTAGTCCATTGCACATCATCAAGGAAAACGAAAACGTCAGCCTTGGCTATCATATCGAAGAACCCCAGCCACGGCATATAACCCGATTGTAGAATGACTGCCTTCACCTATGCTCCTTCATAGAATTAATCTATTAAATCCTTGACCACATATAGCGGCCTGTTTTTTACCTCGATGTGGATTCTGCTTATGTACTGGCCAATGACCCCTAAAACAAGGAGAATAACCCCCCCAGTAAAGAAGATGGCGACCACGGTGGAAGTATATCCCTCTACCGGAATGCCCCAAACCAGGTGTCTCACGAGCACAACAATTCCGACAATAAAGCTAATAGCTGAAACGACAAGGCCGAAGTACCCTATCATCCTCAAGGGGATATCTGAGAAAGAGATTATACCCTCAATCGCCAGCGCTATCATCTTCCGCAGGCTGTATTTGGTCTTACCGGCAAACCTCTCTCCATATTCAACATCGACGGTGGCATACGGAAACCCTAACCATGCAACCAATCCACCGTGGAAACGATTACGCTCCCTTAGCTGATTTGTACAATCAACCACCTTTCGAGTCATAATTCTGAATGAGGTAATCTCAGGGCTTATAGCCTGATTTGTGAGTTTCGCGAGCAGTTGGAGATAAATTGTGGAGGTGAGTTTTTTAAACATGCTATCGTGCCTTATCTTACGACGTCCGTAAACTACGTCATATCCCTCATTTATCTTCGCAACCAGCTTGGGTATCTCCTCTGGTGGATCTTGTAAATCAGCATCCATCAAGATGACATATTCTCCCCTGGCGTAATCAAAGCCGGCTGTCATGGCCAAATGCTGCCCGAAATTTCTGGTAAAGGTGATAACCTTGACTTTGCCGTCCTTATCGTGTAAGCCCTTTAATATCTGAAAAGAACCGTCCGTACTGCCATCATCTACGAATACTATTTCGTATGACTCTCCCAAATCCACCAGTACGCGTGTAAGTCGGCTATGGAGTTCTCCTAGATTCTCCTCCTCATTACATAGGGGGATGACAACCGAAAACCGCACAGCCCCCCCCCTCTTATTGCCCATATTCTGTTCAAGGCTTTTTTCTCTAGTCACCTAAGTTCCTTATCCATTGGTCTTTATTATCAGCATGGCTGATAATAAACCTGTGATACTGATATGTCAAGCTAGTTAAACGCGACATCTACGGCACTCCAGCCCCTGTTGCCGACGCAGATGGCCTCACCATGTTGGGATATTCACGAAGGGCACACACCCTCATATTTAAGCGTTTCGGCACGCTACAAGGCATCCTTGCCACCAGCGCCGCCCGGAATCCCTCTGGTGCTGCAGCCTGTTATCGAAATCGTGGGTGACAGCCAAGGCAGATAATAGGTCGCATACTTGGTAAGCCTCTTGAAAAAGCCCGGCCCCGGTATCCAGTAGAACCCCAGACCCCTCATCCTGTATCGCCATTGCGAATACCCAGCGCGGCGCCTCAGGAATCCGGCTAGACTGAACAGGGTGTACTTGAGGACGTGCGTGGGGTCCCGCTCATAGTGAGGGCTCCACGGATTCGGCATGGTGACCACGATGTTTCCCTTTGCGACCCTCTCCATCTCACCGAACGTATCGAGCGTGGGCAGGTGCTCGATTATCTCTGACGCCCAGACACAATCGAATGCATCCTCCCTGAACGGGAGGAACCAAGCATGGGCCATTACCGGCTGGAACCCTCGCCGCTTGATCACATCGCACAGGTCCCTGTTGATCTCCAGTGCGACCACCCGTTTGCCCTTCCGCGCGAGGTGCGGGAGGTAGACACCGTCGCCAGCCGCCAGGTCCAGCACATTCTCGCACGACGGGACAAAGCGCCTGATAAGGTCCAGCTTCCGCGGCTCCTCCGATTTCATCTCCATGACTACTGCCAGTTTACTTCCAGGAGCTTTCTACCTGGGCAGCGATCCGCTCCACTACCCGCACTACCTCCCTGCCATCTTCTGCTGTGACTGGCAATTCGGTGCCCTCCCTCATGCTCTGGATGAAGCGCCGAATCAGGGTCTCGTGCCCGGTTGCATATCGACCTGAAACCACATCGAAGATGGTGGACGCGGTGCCGCTAAGCAATTGCCAGCCCTGCCTGATGTTCTCTGTTACATGCGAGCTATAGGT
>Ga0180431_10004119_pt1 | contig 18324 bp, 12 predicted proteins | sample SS_ome_11_FD_132459 | JGI IMG/M metagenome (GOLD analysis project Ga0180431, IMG submission 132459) | Hypersaline lake sediment archaeal communities from the Salton Sea, California, USA - SS_1_MS_1 metaG | ecosystem: Environmental > Aquatic > Non-marine Saline and Alkaline > Hypersaline >... | reverse complement strand
GGTGCATTTCTGCTATTGCCCCAATTGCCACGGCGGCTCACAGGGCTCGCGCATCTTCACTTGGAGCATAGACGCCCCCGACCAGATCACCTGCAAGTACTGTGGCATGGTCTTCCCCAATGACAAATACCCTTGCGACCAGACTATCGAGGGCGAGAATGCGCTCGGCGAAAAGTTCACATATCGCTATCACAAAGACAAGGTCCGCGATGACCTGCGTGAGTTTATCCCCGGCCATATCCGCATGCACAGGCGTGGCTGGATCATGAACCAGGCCAAGGCTCTGGCCGTCGCCTACCATGCGACTGGCAACGAGGAGTACGCCCGCCGCGCCATACTCATCCTCGACCGCGTAGCGCAGACATATCCACATTACCCGGCGATGCGCCAGTGGATCACGACATTCACTTTCATGAAACGCCAGACTCCACCCTATGATACCAGCGCCGGCGGCAAATGGGGGCGCTGGCTGTCCAGTGAGTTGCCCGCCGGTGTTCCGGCCACCTATGACCTGCTCTATGACAGCCCGGAGTTTGACAAGCTATCCAAAATCCGCGGCTACGACGTCCGTGAGAAGTTTGAGAACGATTTCCTCAAGGCCACCTGGGAGTACACCCAGTCATTCGGGGACATCCACACTCACAACATGGCCCCCTTCTATCTGCGTGTGGCCGCCCGCATCGGCAAAGTCATCAACGAACCTGATTACGTCCACTGGTCGTACAAGTGGCTGATGGAGATACTCATCGGCGGCTGCTACTACGACGGCATGTGGCACGAGGCCCCCTCCTATCACTACCAGGTCATGGGCGGACTGCGGACGAGCTTTGCCGAACTCAAGGGCTATTCCGACCCTCCCGGTTATGTCAATGAGGAAACCGGCAAGCGCTTCGACGACCTCGACCCGGACAAGGACATCGCCTTCTTTGTGAGAGCCAAGGACGCGCCCGCGCTCGTTGCCTGGCCTAACGGTATTGGCAGCGCTATCCATGACACCTGGGCCATGAGTAAGACCGCGCCAACGCGCAATCAGACCACCTCCACAATCTTGCCCGGTTACGGACACGCCTCCCTCGGCCGCGGCATCAGTGCCAACCAGATGCAGGCCCAACTCCACTTCTCCGGCTGCCATGGACATTCCCACTACGACGCGCTCAACCTCACGCTCTTCGCCAAGGAGCGCGAGATGCTCTGCGACATCGGCTACACACACACGAAGCTGCGGAATTTCAGTGTCAGCACCATCGGCCACAATCTCGTCGCCGTGGACCGCACCTGGCAGACCTGCAAGAATGCCGACGGAGACTTGATCGCCTACTTCCCCAACCTCAACGGCGTCAGCGCAGTGGAAGCGGACGGTAAGCGCGCCTACGCCAACATCGAGGGCCTTGACACGTACCGTCGGCTGCTGGTGCTCATCCCCGTCTCCGACGAGGACGCCTATGTTGCTGACATATTTCGGGTCAGGGGCGGCAACACGCACGACTGGCTGCTCCACGGCTCGGCCAACCATGACATGACCGCTGCCTGCAACATCGAGCTTACCGGCAAGCGCGAGAACCTCCTCGAAGAAAACGAAGAATGGGTCGAGCCGCGCACGGAAGGCTCCAGTTACAATAGCTATGGCGTGATCCGCGACGTAGCCGGCGGGTCAACTGACGGTGATCTGCTCACCACTTTCACCTACGTTGACGAGCCGGAAAAGGGTGTGCGGGTCCATCTTCTCGCCGGCGGCGATACCGAGGTGTTCCTCGGTCGCAGCCCCTCCATTCGCAAGGCCGGCAGGGACAGCAAGACGGCCTGGGATTTCTGGATGCCGCAACTGGTCCTGCGCAGGCGTGGGCAGGCTCCCCTGGCAAGCACCTTTGTCGCCATCGAGGAGCCGTACTCAGGCAGGCCGTTTATCAGGAGAGTAGAGCGGGTGCAGTTGAATCCTGCCGATGACAACGCGCTGGCAATCCGCGTTTGGCACGGCGACACCGTGGACACCATCATCAGCACCCTCGATGAGCCGCCCTATGCGCCGCGGAGTACCCCTCCGGGCACTCTCCATGTCTCCGGTGTCATCATGAAGGGGCGCTTGGGAATCGTCCGCCAACGCAACGGCAAGACGGTTGGCGCATGGCTCTTTGACGGGATGCTGTTGACCACCAAAGACTGGTCGCAGAAAGCCGATCGTGACCCCTATACGGGTGCCATCGCGGGGATGACTCGGAAGGCCGATGGGGCCGACCATGATGCATTCATCACCGCGGCCGACCTACCCATCGGCGATGCTCTCCACGGCGTCTGGATGATCGTCACCCATGGCGACGGGCACACCCACGGCTACGAGATAGACCGGGTGGAGGAGCGGGACGGCAAGCGTCGCATCATACTTACCGATGACCACGGCCTGCGCATGGAAGATAACAATATGGTGCAGGTCTTCTACCCGCGCGGCCAGATCGAGGGCACCAACACCTTCTACATCCCGCTGGCAGTTACTATGACCAAAACCGACCGCTGAGCCCCACCTCCGTTGTCGTTGCCCTATAACGTTTGGAGGACAGGCATCCTTGCCTGTTAGTGCCATTCATCGTTGCCGTTTGCCTTTCTTCCCTCCGCCCCACACCTTTTCTCTGTCCCTCGCCGCCGATGCACAAGGTATTTCACTTCTCCGTGCCTAACTAAGTAACCAACGCTGTTGCACATCCGACTGGGAGCTGACCACAATGGCGATTTATCATGCCGTCAACACAACCGACATTCTGGCTGTCTGCGCCCTGCTCGCCGTCATCGCCCTCCCCTCCTTCGGTGCCGGCCAGGCCGTCGGTATCAAGCATCCGATCCTCGACCACAATGTAGACAAGGCCAACGCCGCATCTTACGAGAAGGCCGTCGAGCGCGTCATGGCGATGGATGAGGAAGAGATGCTCGCCTTCGTGCCCGACCGCCCGATGCGCGTCTTCATCCAGTGCCCGAACTGCTATGGCGGCGCATACAGCGGCGTGTTCGAGTGGAGCATAGACCGCCCCGATGAGCTCAAGTGCAAGTACTGCGGCATGGTCTTCCCCAATGACGAGTTCCCCGACGATCAGATCATCGAGGGCACCAACTCACTGGGAGAGAAGTTCAGCTACCGCTACTACCACGAGCCGAAGAAGGACATCAACATGTTCTTCCGCGCTCACATCATGATGTGCAAGCGCGGGTGGCTTCTGAATCAGGTGCTGGCGCTTGCCTGGGCCTATCATGCCACAGGCAAGGAAGAATACGCACGCAAGAGTGCGCTTATCCTCGACCGCATCGCCCAGCTCTATCCCCACTATCCGGCCATGTATCAGTGGATTACGGCCTTCCACTTCCCCGCCAAGCAGGAGCCGCCCTGGCCGCGTGCCGGCGGCAAATGGGGCCGGTGGATGGAGAGCGAAATCCCTGAAGACAGCATTATCAGCGCCTATGACCTCATCTACGACAGCCCGGCGCTCGATCAGCTTTCCAAGCTACGCGGCTACGATGTTCGGGAGAAGTTCGAGAACGACTTCCTCAAGGCCACCTGGGAGTATATCAACACCTGGGACGACTTCACCGATAACATTGCTCCCAGCTACCTGATGCGCACCGCTCGCATCGGCCAGGTCATCAACGAGCCCCATTACGTGCACTGGGCCTACCACTGGATGCTTGAGATCCTCTATGGGGGCTGCTTCTATGATGGCATGTGGCGCGAGGCACCTTCCTATCACTACCAGACTATCTCGCGTATCGAGTCGGATTTCAGGGAACTGACCGGCTACTCCGATCCGCCGGGATATGTTGACGAAGAGTACGGAGTGCGCTTTGACAACCTCGACCCTAAAAAGGACAACCCCTTCATCTCTCGCGCTCTGAGGCTCCTTCCGTATTGGATTTCCCCAGTGGGATCGGCGCTCCCATCCACGACACGTGGCCCGGTGAAAGCCGCTCAAGTGCCCGCGTGAAGACCGTTTCAACAATCACTCCCGGTTACGGACACGCCTCCCTCGGTCGCGGACAGGGTCCCGACCAAATCCAGGCTCAACTCCATTTTTCCGGCGCTTACGGCCACTCCCACCTCGACAACCTCAACATCATACTCTTTGCCAAAGAGCGCGAGATGCTGTGTGATGTCGGCTACAACCACACACAGGTGCGACGCTGGAATTCATCCACCATCTCCCACAACCTCGTAGCTGTTGACCGTCAGAATCAGGATGGTGGTGACTGTAACCTGCTGGCCTATTTCCCCGACTCCAACGGCGTAGCGATGGCCGAAGCGGACGGCAAGTCTGGCTACCGCAAGATCGAGGAACTCGATACCTATCGCCGAATCTTGGCGCTCATCCCCGTCTCCGAGGAAGACGCCTACGTGCTGGACATCTTCAGTGTGCGCGGCGGGAGCACTCACGACTGGCTGCTGCACGGCGACGGTGACAGCGACATGACCGCCGAGGCGAATGTCAAATTTACCGGTACGCGCGAGAACATGCTGGAAGAGGGCGAGGAATGGGTCGAACCCCGCGATGAGCAGTCCAAATACAACCCCTGGGGCTGCATCCGCGACCTGAAGATCGCCATCACCGACGGCCCCATCGAGACGACTTTCTGCTATGTGGATGAGCCGGACCGGGCCGTCCGCACCCATGTGCTGGCTGCGCCGGGCACTGAGGTCTTCCTCGGCAAGAGCGTCTCTCCCCGCCGCGCCAAGAGCGACACCCGTAAGGCCTTCGACTACTGGATGCCGCAACTTGTCGTCCGCCGCACTGGCCCGGCCCCGCTTCGCAACATGTTCGTCGCCATCGAGGAACCGTTCCTCAAGGAGCCCTTCATTGACTCCGTCGAGCCGTTGCAGCTACAACCCGCCCACGAAAGTGCCGTCGCACTCCGTGTCACTCACGGTCAGGCTACCGACACTATCATCTACACACTCGACGAGCCGCCGTATCCCGAGCGGACCAGTTCTGATGGCGTGACGATGCAGGGCCGGCTTGGCATTGTCCGCCGCTTCGCCGGACGTGTCATCGGCCTGTGGCTCTTCGACGGCGAGCAACTCGCCTGCAAGGAAGGCACGATCGCTACCGCAGCCGGCTCCTACAGCGGCGAGATCCGGGCGGCCATGAGAATCGCTGACGGTGACGATGTGGACGCCTTCATCACTGCTGCCGACCTCCCACTCGGCGATACGCTGAAGGGCGTCTGGATGATCGTCACCCACGGCAACGGCTTCACCCACGGCTATGAGATTGACCGCATTGAGCAACGCGAGGGCAAGCACGTGATCGTCGTCACCTACGACCATGGCCTGCAGATAGGCGCGGAGGAGACCAAGGAAGTCTATTTCCCACGCCGAACGATCAAGGGGATCAACACTTTCTCCATCCCGCTCTCAGCCACCATGCGCAGAATGCCCTGAAATACTGCGGAAATGTCCGTCTGCCCGGCAGGAATCCGCCTGCGGATGTGTAAAAATGTTCCGGACGGGCAATACTCATGGTATATCAATATGAAGACGCGACATGAGGAGGTAGCAAATGTCTGCACGGAAAGGCTTCACCCTCATCGAATTGCTCGTAGTCATCGCCATAATCGCGATCCTGGCGGCGATACTGTTCCCCGTCTTCGCCAGAGCTCGCGAGAAAGCACGCCAGGCGAGCTGTCTGAGCAACTGCAAGCAGATGGGCCTGGGTGCTGTCATGTATGCCCAGGACTATGACGAGATGACGGTGCCAGGCTACATGGACGATGCCAATGGCGGAACGCGAACCTGTACACGCTCTGGTACGGCCACATGAACCCGTATATGAAGAATTCCCAGGTATTTCACTGCCCGAGCTCTAAGGGGCAGGCCTACGCTAGTAGAGGTGGCACTGACTACGGCATCAATCACATCATCTGCCCATCCCGCACCAGCACAAAACTTGCGGAAATCAAGTACCCGGCCGAGACCGTCATCATCGCTGACTCCGATTGGACCCGCAGCGACACTGACTATGGCACCTCAAACTGCTGGCGCATCAACAGTGGCCGCCATCCAAGCTACTTCCTGCCTGACCGCCACAACGGCGGCGCCAACATAGCGTACGTGGACGGCCATGCCAAGTGGCACAGTATCCAGCGCGACCCCAACAGCACCTATGTCGGCCCGATTCCCTACACCTTCACCCCGCAGGATGTCTGCTGGTATGCCGGCGGAGCGCCGAAGTACTAATAGCACATTGCACCGACGGGTCACCTCATCGGCGTTCAGGGTTCCTCAGCTTCCCCTGTGACCACGTTCTGCTCGAGATCTCCATGAGTGCGGGCTGCCAAGTTCCGAGGTGTCCTTGACACCGTGGTGGGGAAATCTATAATAGGGGAATTGGAGAGTGAGTAGTCACCAAACTGGTCCAGATGAGTTGTGGCTCGGAATGTGGTAGAACACGGCTCTTCTCGGCGCTGAATCCGGAGAGGCAAGTCTATGAGAATGAGTAAAAATAGGACTCACGTTCGACTCCTGCTGTGTTTGAGCGCGCTGGGAATGGCTCTTGCGCTGGTTGGCTGCCATAGCGGTGACAACGCCGCTCCGGCGACGGTGACAGACGCGAAGCTGACTGTTTACTGGAATGAACGAAGCGAAGTTGAGGCGGCGAGCGTAGCGCCCTCGTCCGCGCTGTCGCTGGAAGTTATCCTCGAGGGCGCTGCTCTTGACGGGACGGACTATCGCCATGTCATCAACCGCCATGCGGACCCGGCGGCCTACTTCGAGACCTACACGCTTGACGGCCCGTTCCCGCAGGGGACAACGACAACCATGCAACTCCGCTGCTACGCTCAGGCTGATGCCGGCGGCGACGTGGTTGGGGTCGGTGCCGGCACGGCTGCGATTCCCAAGCATGGCTCCATCATCGGCGACGTGTCCATCAGTGGGACAACCAGCCGCACCGAGGTCATCCCCGACCAGCAGATCAACGTCGGCGACCGCACGGCCTTGCAGATGGCAGTCTATGACGAGGCCGGCAGAATCCTGACCGTGTCCCCCGGGTCAGTATTCTGGGGTCTCCAGGACGGCGCCGCACACCTGCAATTCGACCACGGGCAGGCAGTCGGAGTGAGCCGTGGTGTGGCTACGGTGATCGCGACGGTGGACCGCAAGCCCAGCGCGGCCCAAGCTATCAGCGTCCTGGCTGTCCCGCGCGCGATCCTGTTGGGCACCCTTGCCGGCGCTCCACCCGACGCCTTCTACTTCGCTAACGGAGTATCTGCCGACGGCACTGTCGTCGTTGGGAACACCCAGCAAAGCGATGGCGGTGGCCAGGCGTTCCGCTGGACCGAGGCCACGGGCATGGAGGCGCTCGGCATGCTGCCCGGCTTTGACATGGCCGAGGCCAACGCCATCAGCGCCGATGGGTCGGTGATAGTTGGCGCCTGTTCCATCAGCAGCAGTGACCACACGGTCGCTACGGCCTTCCGCTGGACGGCCGCAACCGGCATGGTGCCCCTACTCGATACGCCCGAGAGCCAGGAATTCAGCATTGCCAAGGGCGTTTCAGCGGACGGCTCGGTGGTGGTCGGCCAGACCCGCACGGCGAATGGTGAAGAAGCCTTCGTGTGGGCCTCCGGACAGGTGCGGACATTGGGGGACTTCATTCCCGAATTCGGCCCTCCGTACTACAGCCAGGCATTTGACGTTTCGGCAGATGGACGCACGGTTGTCGGCGAGGCCCGCTATGACTTCGATTTCGACCAAAATCCCATCTGCGAGGCATTCCGCTGGCAGGATGGAGCCATCGTTCCTCTGGGCTATCTGCACGAAGAGAGCCCCACGAGTTGCGCTAATGCCATCTCGGCTGATGGGCGCGTAATCACCGGTAATACCGGTGGCAAGGCAGGCGCGATGGGACGTGAGGGGGTCTTCTGGACCGCGGGAACCGGCGTGGTTAGCCTCATCCCGGGAGCCTGGGGCATCGGACTGGCCTGTTCGGCCGACGGCTCCGTCATCGTCGGTGATACCGTTGCTGACATCGGCGGCGCCATCATCTGGGACTCCGTCAACGGCGGGCAGTTCCTCAATGGCTTCCTGCTCCGTTACGAACTGACCCTACCGGACGACTATGGCTTCATCTCGGCAGCGGGCATCTCCCACGATGGACGTACTATCGTGGGCTGCGCGGCACCTACAAACGGAGCCGACATCCGCGCATATCTCGTGGACCTGCCGTAGTTTCAATGCAGTGGCCATCTCGCCGCCGGTTTCACTGGGCCGCCCAACATGGGCGGCCCATATATCTGCCTCAGCAACGCATCGTTCTTACTCGATCCTGAAAACCACTCGGCCGATTGCCTCGCCATTCTCCTTCAGGTCCACCGCGTACTGCCCCGCCTCCAGGTGTTCTCCTCTGTTCGGGCCGACATCCACGATCGCGCTCTGGTCTCCGGCCACCACGATCGCTAAGCCGCGAAGCAACTCCCCATTGCGCGACCATTCCAGCCGTATCATCGTATCCGCCGGCGCATCGGCGATGCGCAGATACAGACACACTCGCCCCGTCTGCGGCGGGAAGCTGTCGGTCACACCCGTCGGCTGTCTGTTCTCGTCAATGCCGGTGCAGATCACCGCCTCCTTCACGACACTGGTTGCCGCCAGCTCGACGGCAACTGCAGATGCAGTGGTCGGCGGTATGCTTGGAGTGGTCGGATTGGGATGTGGAGTTGGGGCCCCAGCAGGAGCCGGAGTGGTGGCGAGAGGTACTGACGGCACCGGCGGCGCTGGTACCGATCCAGATTCTTTCGGTGTTGACGGCGTAGCCGAGCCACTCACCGACAGGGCGGAACCAATCAGCACCTCCCCCACCGCCATCGCAGCCGCCTTGTTCTCAGACGCGATCAGATACACGACATTATCCCGCATCAGCCCGTACACGCCTGTTTCCGTAGCAGGCAGGCGGATCATCTCATCCCCGACCGCTGCCGTTTCCTCCCCGGCAAGCACCTGCAGAGCTTCCTTCGCATCGGCTGCGGTCGCCAGTACAATCGCCCCAACCATGAGCGGATTATGAGCGATACGCACTGCCTGCAGTGCGCTTGACTGCACGAGCTGCTCATCCATCCGCGCCTTTATAGACATCAGGGACAGGATGTTGTCAATGCCTATGGCACCCGCCGCACCGACTTCCCATTCGGGAGGCGTCTTGGAGTCATCCAGCATGATGTCCTTCGCGGTCGGTCCTGCCTCTGCCGTTACCGCCTCATACGGCCCCAATACACTGTACCTGTAAGCCCATGCGGGCCACGTGCCCGACCACGCGTGATTCAGAAAAGCCACGATACGGAACTCCATTGCCTCCGCTGGCAGTTTAACATCCTTGCTCGCGATGGCGAAGGCTTTTGCCTCGTCTTCTGCCGTCAGCTTCTGCTCGAAAACTTTCACCTTGTTTGCCTTTACGCCCGTCTGCTCCTCGGCGCTCAGCAACTCCCCATTCTGTGTCGGCCCGTGTTGAATCCAGAAGCTGTCCGGCAGCGACCGGAATGTGCCGCCCGCCTCGATGTATTCCACATACACCTCAACCGTATTCGACACCTTCGCCTGCCCTTGGGGATGAAGGTTACTTGCCGTCACTGTACCCTGGATGTCCACCATGCGGTCCACACCGAGTGTGACCTCGGCCTGCAGGGCAATCTGCTGCCCACAAGCCGCCACTGCCCATACCATCAATCCGACAACCGCCAGCACATTCACCGCACCACATTGGAGGCGGATATGGACTCGGAACGGGGGAAGCATTCTCGCCAACGAGATTGTCTGCATTTCTCTCAGTCCTCGCAAAGCTCGCGCAGGCCTTCACGGCTCCTGCACGGAGCCTCGATTGTGCCACCAGCTTGTTGCACTGCACACAATACCACACGATACGTGCTGCGACAAGCAGCCCCAGATTAGTCATACACTTTCTGCAAGCAGGAATCGTGATCATCTGCGGCGAAGCTTCTTTTCGTGCCGCATCTGCAACTACGTCGGCTCCAACAAAGGAGGCATGGGCGCTTTTCCAGTGCGCCCTCAATCCAGTGAAAACCGCATCATACATACTGGCCGTTCTGCTCGGGTTCGGTGGCCTGATATTCCTTCTCGGGTCGCAGGGCTCCGTCGCACGCATCATCACCGGCGTGGTGCTCATCGCCGCTGGTATCGTGCTTGCCTTCCTCGCCCGCATCAAGTCACCGCAGCCGACTGTCATCCAGCAGATAGACCTCTCCGGTGACGTACACGCGGAGCATCTGAAGTGCAAGGCCTGTGGGGCGACCCTCGACCCCAATAGCGTCTCAGTCGAGGCCGGAGGCATCTTTGTCAAGTGTCCCTACTGCGGTACATCCTACCAGTTGGAGGAAGAGCCGAAATGGTGAGGCGTGCCGGCCGCCTGTTCTCTGATTTCGCGCGCGGCGTCCGTGATGACATCGGCCGTCTCAGCGCGCAGGTACAGGCCTCCACATCCCGCGATGACATTATCTCCGGCCTCTACACCTACCGTATCCGCGAGCCCGGCCATAGTCTCACTATCCACCTGCGCATCGAGCCTGACCGCACCGGCCTGCTCTTCATCAACGCAACTGAGACCATCTATCTCTCACCCACTGAAGCCGAAATGGCAAAGCTTGCCCTTGATGAAGTCCCCGTCCAGCAGGCGCTCGGTCATCTCCGGGCCTACTACCATCACATCCCGGCCCGCCGTCTTAAGGATGACTTCAGACGCATCTGTGACTTGGTGGACAAGCTCAAGGCCCCCATCGCGGGTTGCCGCGTCTGTCAACTCGGTCTTGACCAGCCTGCGCCTTTTTCGATTCGCTCACAGGCCCCCTACAAGGCCGACCTCGCGCTCCATTATGCCTGCAACAACGCTTGCTCGCACTGCTACAACGAGCCCGGCCGTAAGACCATGCCTTCCTTGCCGCTCGCCGGTTGGCGGCGGGTGCTGACGAAGCTCTACGATATCGGCGTTCCCTACATCATCTTTACCGGCGGCGAGCCGACCCTTTATCCGGCGCTGGTGGACCTCGTATCCTATGCCGAAAATCTCGGTCAGATAACCGGGCTCAATACCAACGGCCGCCGCCTCGCTCGGGCCGGGTTTGCCGCCGAATTGCTAAAAGCCGGCCTCGATCACGTACAGGTGACAATCAACTCACACCGCCGCGATCTCCACAACCGCATCGTCGGCGCTGAGGCCTTTGACGAAACGGTTTCCGGGATTCAGACCTGCCTTGAAACCGGACTTCACACACTCACCAATACCACACTCATCACCGACAATGCCGACGAGGCCCTCGATATCGTGGATTTCCTCCATGCGCTCGGTATTCGCACCTTTGCGATGAACGGAATGATTTACTCCGGCTGCGGCGCTCGTCACCCGGCGGCGCTGACGGATAACCAGGTCGCGCCCGTGCTGCGGAAGGTGCAGCAACGCGCGGAGCACCACGACATGCGCTTCCTCTGGTACACTCCGACCCGCTACTGCCACATGTCTCCACTGGATCTCGGATTGGGCATTCACTTCTGCAACGCTGCGGAGTACTCGGTCTGTGTGGAGCCCAACGGCGACGTCCTACCCTGCCAGTCCTACTACGAGTCGGCGGGCAATATGCTTACCGATCCCTGGCAGCGTATCTGGGACAGCCAGCTATTCCGAAGTTTCCGCTTCCGTCGCGAGCAGCCCGAACAAGCCAATCTGCCGGAGGAGTGCCGGGACTGTGAGATGCTTGACACTTGCGCCGGCGGCTGTCCGCTGGAGCGCCGCGAGCATGATGCGCCCACTTCCTACGCTGTCACGTCCTGAATAGCCCGGACAACGCAAATTCGCGTTCATATCTTTGCACCTGCGCATAGCATCACGGAGGTATGTCAACACAATGACTGAGCAACCACTCGCACCGGAGCCAACGGCTTTCTCTGCCACGCCCGGAGTCTACCATTGGGAACGCCTGGTCGGGGAATGGCCGACCCGCCTGCACCTGCGCATTGATCCCGACGGCGGTGGAATGCTCATCGCCAACGCCGCACAAGCTGCATCGCTTTCTCCCGTCGGTGTTCAGATGGCTCGCGATCTCCTTGAAGGCCGCAGCGACGAGGCCGTCATCGCCGACATTAAGGCAGCATTTGCCGGAGCGACCGCTGAGCAAGTGACAGCCGACCTGGCCGCTGTCCACCGCCTCATTGATGACCTCGCCAGACCGGGGGACAACTATCCCATCTCCAACCTCGGCGGCGTCTCCGTATGGGAGCGCCAGCTTGCCGCGCCGCTCCGGGCCGATGTTATCCAGAGCGACCCCGACACCATGCGCAACATCTTCCACACCCTCTGGGACGCCGCAGTGCCGCACGTCACGGTTAGCACACGTCCCAGTGCCGACCTCGCTGACTTACCCATCATCATCGAAGCCGCCGAAGACATCGGCATGATTGCCGGCCTCCGTTCAGTCGCAAGTTGGCTCACCGAGGATATCATCGAGCAGACCGCTATGGCCGGTCTCGACCATCTCGACCTGCTCTACATCAGCAGCGACCCGGATCGCCACAATGCCATCGCCGGCGACCATGACCACCACAATGTTCTCGCCCGCTTCCAGCAATGCCATGACCTCGAGCTGTGTCCCGTCGCCCAGGTGCCCCTCATTGCAGGTAACGCCGATGCCGCCGATGAGATCGCATTTGCACTCGCCGACATCCGCGTTACAAATCTCGTCTTCTTCGCGCTCGCCTGTCCCGACGATGACAACGACGCCCAGGCGGCCGGCGCTATCCCGGCACGCGCCCTTCCCCAGGTCGCCATGCTCATCGAAGAGACTGCCGAAGACACTGAGGGACGCTATTTGTGGGCACCGCCAGTTCGCTTTGACAATTCACGCTCGTTGGCCGAACAGGTTTGCGCAGGCCCCCGCACTGCCGCTGATGTCGCCATACACGTGGCCGCTGACGGCATCGTCTATCCTGCTCGCGGGCCTGCCGAGTGCGCAGGCAACCTTCTTACTGACACATGGCAGCAGATCTGGGGCAATGACTGCTTTGTCAGATATCGCGAGAATATCAAGGCTCCGGACCGCTGCCCGGACTGCCCGGACCTCGAGATCTGCGCCGCCTACTGCCCCAAGGACCCCGCAGGATGGAGCGACCACACGCAGCAATAGGCCCGGCATCAGGTGCCCGATTCTCACCCGGACGGTGAAAAATAATGAAGCTCAGACTACTGCTGGTCATCATCATCGCAGCCCTGCTCTCCGCGAGCGCCCTCGCGCAGGACTACTCATTCGAGGTCCCCGAGTTGGAGCTCCACGTCACGCCCAACCCGGACGCCTCCGTCGGAATCGAGTACAAGATTACTTTCGCCTGCAACGATGGCGGCAAGCCCATTGACATCGTGGACATCGGCATGCCCCACGGCAACTACGACATCAGCAACATGACCGCATATCTCGACGGCGAGCAATTACCCACCATCCGCAAGTCCGAGTATGTCACTCCCGGCGTCGAAATACCGTTGTCACCGGCGATCGGCCCCGGCCGGACCGCTCTCTTCGAGATGACCTTCACCATGCCGGACCTTGTCTATCAGGACACAACCGACGCCGAGTTGGCCTCTCTCCAGATTACTCCCACCTGGTTCAGCGACGATTTCATGACCGGCACCACTAACGTCGGCATCTTTATCTACTTCCCCGACACAGTGCAACTCGAAGAGATTCTCCACCAGGGGGATAACTTCACCCAGAAGCTGAACCTCGACAACAAAAAGGTCGTCGCGTGGGTGAAGCAGAATACCTACCTGACCGGCCCTCACCAGGTTGGTGTCTCGTTCCCCAAGCGCATCCAGGATCGCGTAGTGAGCATGACGAGACTGATGCTGCTGTACAAATGGTGGACGGACAATCCCGAAATGAGGACCTTTATAGGCCTCGTATTCCTCGTTCTCTTCGGTATCTTCTACTACCGTTTCACCGGCGGTAGCGGCACCTGTTTGTTCATATTCCTCTTAATCGGCCTCATCATCGGCTGGGCTGTCAGTCCCATGCTCCAAATCCTGTTTCTGCCCATATTCATCCCCGTCTGGTTCCTGGCGGAGCGATCTCTCAAGCTGAAGAAGCGCGACTATTTCCCGGCCATCGAGTCGGTGCCGGGCGGCGGCATCAAGCGCGGCCTGGCCGTACCTGAAGCCGCCGTCGTTCTCGAACAGCCTCTCGGCCGCGTCCTGACCATGGCCGTCTTCGGCATGATGAAGAAGAAGCTTGTGAGCCTCATCAATCGCGAGCCCCTCGAAGTCGCGATCGAGCCAGGCTATGAGGTCGGCACTTACTCCGACCGTCGCGCGCTCGCCAGAGACCGAGGCTCAACCATTCGCGCATACGAGCAGCGCATTCTTGACGCCATCATCGAGCGCCCCGGCGTGCCTATCGAGAAGCTCGACCTCAGCGAAGCCATGCAATTCCTGGTCAACAACACGGCCAAGCGCATGAAGGGCTTCGATCTCGAACAGACCCGCGAGTACTACCTTTCCATCGTCAACAAGGCCTGGCAGCAGGCCAAGGAGATCGGCGAGCTTGACGAGCGCACCGAATTTGTTGACGATAACTTGCTCTGGCTTATGCTCGCTGACAATTCCACCGACCAGTTCCACGTCTGGCACAGCAGCGGCTACCACTACCGTCCCACCTGGGTCGGTGGCGGCGCTTCCACTCCCACTCCCGCCGCACCCGCCGTCGGCGGCAGGACTACTACCGGCGATGTCGCCGCATCTTTCGCAGGCTGGTCGCAAAACGTCTCCAGCAATCTCGCCAACACTCTGGACCCCGTCAGTCTCGGTATCATGAAGGGCGGCGGCATTGATCTCTCCGGCATAGACAAGGTCAGCATGGACATGCTCGAATCCATGGCCGAGAGCTCCGGCTCAGGCGGTGGTGGCGGCGGATGCGCATGTGCGTGTGCCGGCTGTGCATGCGCCTGTGCCTGCGCCGGCGGCGGGCGGTAATACGCCCATGCCCGACCTCCTTCCAGCCCAGCCTTTCGCACTCACTTCGCCCGAGCAGGCAGCCGTCCTTGCTTCCTGGTTGGCCGGACCTCGGGCTCGTGCGCTCCGGCGGGCCGCCATTGGTTTGCGCGACTCCGTCCTCGAAGTCGGCGCCGGTCACTGCGTCACAACCAGCGAACTGCAGCGCCGCGCACGAGGCTCTCTGATCGCTCTCGATCTTTCTGAGCAAGCCCTTGCCGATGCGTTGCCTGATGGTGTCAGCGGAGTCTGTGCCGACTGTCTCCATCTACCCTTCGCAGACCGCACTTTCGATCTGGTCTTCTTCCAGAGCACTCTGATGTGGATACCGCGCCTCGCCGAAGCAGTGCGTGAGGCCGCCCGCGTGCTCTTCTCCGGTGGCGCACTCGTCGCCCTCGAGCCGGACTATGGCGGCATGATGGAGTATCCCCCGCTGGGGTTACGAGATTTATGGACCGATGCCCTGACGCGCGCCGGTGCCGACCCACTGACCGGACGCAAGCTCCCGACGCTGTGTGAGGCTGCCAGACTCGACGTCTGGGTCGAGCTTGTTCATTTACCTCAAACGGCCGCTGCGGGCGCTACTTCACTGTTTGAGGGCCTGCCACTCACCGCCGACGAGGCTCACCGCATAAACGAGATCGCGACCACTATCCAGGCTGCTGCCACCCGCTGGGGACTCTTCATCCATCTCCCCTACTTCCTCATCGTCGCCACCAAGCCCCAGACCGCCTAGGCCCGGCCTTGCCGTGTTCCCCGCAGCAACTTCTGGCTCCCCTCCCGACACTGCAGCGGGGCCCCCGTTATTATGCCGCCGCGCCTGAGCCCACCTCAACACCAGTTGCTGGAGGACAAGACCGCATGTTCGCCGAATACTCCCTCGACGCTACACCAAACTCACCCAATGGAGGCTGAACACATGTCACTGAAGATTGGCGTTGTCGGAGCCGGCAGAGGCAGCGGACCGGCAGGAGTATTCGCGCGTCACAAAGACTGCGAACTCGTCGCGCTGGCTGACAGGAATCCCGACCGCCTCGCCCAAGTAGCCCAACGCCTCGAGGTCCCGCATACGTATTCCGAGCTTGAAGACATGCTGGAGACCGACATTGACGTGGTCTTCGTCGCCACCCCGGCTCCCGTCCATGCCGAGCACTCGATTGCCGCGCTGCGGGCAGGCAAGCATGTCATGAGCGAGGTCCCGGCGATGCCGACCATCGAGTCCGGACGCGAGCTCGTCGCAACCGTCAGGGAGACCGGCCTCAAGTACAGCTTCGCCGAGAACATGTACTACTACCCCTACATCGGCACCTATGAGCGGCTCATACAGGACGGTGATCTCGGAGAGATTGTCTATGCCGAGGGCGAGTACATCCATGAGATTGACTCGTTGCTGGTCGGGCGACCGGACGGTCTCGGCGGCGGAGTTGATGGCGGCCCTACCTGGCGCGCCTCTCTCCCACCCATCCTCTACTGCACCCACGACCTCCAGCCCCTATTGCGCATGTTCCGCGACCGCTGCGTCACTGCCGTCGGGATGAACACCGGCAGCCGTAGACGACCCGACCTTGGGACCATAGACATCGGCATCGGCCTCTTCAAGACCGCCAGGAACATCACCATTAAGCAGCTCTGTGGTTTCTCGGTCGCCAAGCAGCCCGCGCATCACTGGTTCTGCATCTACGGCACGAAGGGCAGTATCGAGCAGGGACGCGCCTGTAGCGGCCTCTCAGCTTCCCACTACCTATACCTTGAGGACCGCTATGAGAACTATCGCGGGCCCGTTAAGCTCGACATTCCACCCAATCATCCCGGTGCACCGCCGGAGGCCACACTTGGCGGCCACGGCACCAGCGAGTACTACATGGTGGACGAGTTCGTTCAGTGTGTCCTCAACGATACCGACCCGCCCATAGATGTCTATGAAGCGTGCGATTGCACATTCCCTGGCATCTGCGCGCACCTCTCCGCCGAAGCCGGTGGCGAGCCCGTTGACGTACCGGACCCGCGCGAGTGGTAGCACCGCCACGCAGAATCATTCGGCTCACCAACATCAAGGGAGGCACTGCATTATGGCGCTAAAAATCGGCATCGTCGGATTGTACCGGGGCCTCGGCCCGGCCAGTGTTTTCGCACACCACGAGGACTGCCAACTCTACGCCGTCGCAGACCACAACCTCGACAAAGCCCGGGCCGCGGCCGCCGAGTTCAATGTCCCCAATGCTTTCGACAGCTTCGACAAGCTACTTGATAGCGACGTGGACGCCATTTACATTGCCACACCGCTGTCGCTTCATGCCGAGCAGTCCATTGCGGCGCTGCAGGCCGGCAAGCATGTGCTCGCCGAGGTCCCCGCCGTCCAAAGCATCGAGGAGGCGCAGGCTCTCGTCGCCGCGGTTAAAGCCAGCGACGCCACCTACAGCTTCGCCGAGAACATGTCCTACTTCCCCTGGGTCCAGACCTATCGGCAAATCGTCGAGGCCGGCGAGCTCGGCGAGATCATCTACGCCGAGGCCGAGTATGTCCATCCCTATGAAGAGGGGATGATCCGTCAGGCCGACGGCAGGGGCGGCAAGCAGGGCGAACTCACCTGGCGCGCCTCCATGCCCCCAATCTGGTACTGCACTCACGACCTCGGCCCTATCATCCAGATGTGCCATGACCGCTGCACCACCGCAGTCGGCATGCACACCGGCAACCGCAAAAGCCCACACATCGGCTGCATAGACATGGAAGTCGGCATCTTCAAGACCACCAAAAACGTTACGCTGAAATTTCTCGCCGGCTTCTCAGTCGCCAAGCAGCCGCCTCATCACTGGTTCACCATTTACGGCACCGAAGGCCAGATCGAGTCCTCCCGCTTTGGCACCGTCACTACTGCTAGCCCCCACCGCCTCTACCGGGAGAAGTATGACAAGCTCGGCGCGCCGATGATCTTCGACTGTGACGCCAATCATCCCGAAGCACCACCTGAGGCGCTCACCGGCGGCCATGGCAGCAGCGAGTTCTTCATGGTGGACGACTTCGTCCGTGGCATCATCGCCCAGACCGGCCCGCCGATTGATGTGTACGAGGCGCTGGACATGACTCTCCCCGGCATCTGCGCACACATGTCCGCCGAAGCCGGCAGCGAACCCGTCGAAGTCCCTGACCCACGAGAGTGGTAGGTCTGTTGCAGCAGCGAGCCGCCAGACCCAGCCCCTCAACACAATAGCAGGGAGTGACCACTATGCGTGCCACATGGCTCCGATACCTGTCGGTCCTGCTGCTCTCTCAGGGTCTGCTTCTCGCCGACCAGACGCCGCCGCCACCACTCGACGCT
>Ga0180431_10004118_pt1 | contig 18326 bp, 17 predicted proteins | sample SS_ome_11_FD_132459 | JGI IMG/M metagenome (GOLD analysis project Ga0180431, IMG submission 132459) | Hypersaline lake sediment archaeal communities from the Salton Sea, California, USA - SS_1_MS_1 metaG | ecosystem: Environmental > Aquatic > Non-marine Saline and Alkaline > Hypersaline >... | reverse complement strand
GCGGCGAGTGTTGAGATTGATATCGATACGATAGAAGTCATTGATGAAGCGGAATAGGCTTATGGACATGGTGATCCTCATTAAGAGTTTGGGCAGTCTATTCGTCCTGATCGGATTTGTCTATCTGTTCAGACCCGTTATTCTCAAAAACCTAATGAGCTTTTTCAAGAAGGGTAAACGCATCTATGGCGCCGGGCTGATCCGAGTCGCCCTGGCGGTCGTTTTCTTGCTCGCCGCCACGCAATGCCGGAATCCTAAAATCGTCGGGGCTTTTGGGATCCTCTTTTTGCTCTCCGGCGTTTTGATTTTTGTTCTCGGCCCGGATATGATCCGGCGAATCTTCAACTGGTATGAGACGCAATCCACCGTTGTCTTCCGGTTGATTGCCTCGGTCGTCATTGTTGTCGGAGCCATTATTATCTTTTCTGCGTAAGTGAGAGGTGCAGATCATATGAGAGTATTCGTAACGGGAGCCGCCGGATTCATCGGTTCGCATTTGTGCGAACGACTTCTTAACGACGGCTGTGAGGTCGTCGGCATTGATAGTTTCGACGAATTTTACGATCCACGCATTAAACGTCGAAATATCGATCGCTGCCTGAAAGATGAGCACTTCCGGCTCGTCGAAGCCGACATTCGGGACCATGTTGCGATGGATCAGGTTATTGACACCGATGTTGATGTCATCGTGCATCTGGCAGCCCGGGCCGGCGTCCGCCCTTCGATTGCCGAACCCGTGCTTTATGCGGATGTGAATATCAACGGGACGATGGTCCTGCTTGAAGCGGCAAAGAAATACGACATTAAAAAGTTTATTTTCGCATCGAGTTCGAGTGTCTATGGGAATAATGAGAAAGTCCCCTTTTCCGAAGAGGACAATGTCGATTTCCCAATCTCCCCGTACGCCGCGACAAAAAAGGCGGGCGAGCTGATCTGCCATACGTATCACCATCTATACGACATTTCGATAACCTGTCTGCGTTTCTTTACCGTTTACGGTCCCCGGCAGCGACCCGATCTGGCCATTCACAAATTCGCAAGGCTTATCGAAGAGGATCGGCCCATTCCCGTTTTCGGCGATGGATCCATGATGCGGGACTTTACCTATATTGACGACATCATCGACGGGGCCGTCGCGGCGATGGACAAATGCAACGGCTTTCATATCTACAATCTCGGCGAGTCGCAACCGATCTCTGTCAACGATTTAATCGGCGAGATTGAGCATGCCCTCGGCAAGAAAGCCGTGAAGGAATCTCTTCCGCCGCAGCCCGGCGACGTCGAGCGCACGTATGCCGACGTCACGAACGCCATACAGGATTTAGGGTATCGCCCCTCGACGCCGATTCGGACCGGGCTCTCCAAATTCGCAGCCTGGCTCAGGCAAGAGTCAACGAATTCTTGAGTACGGCCAATGGAGCTCGAAGGATCGCCGGCCAACAGCGACTCGGGCGGCTTCTCGGCTTGGTTTTCTTTGTCTTACGTCTGTGTAATCCTCTTCCGTACACACACCCTTCTTACCTTACGTCGCATCGCGAAACGGCCCAAAAGGCCAAATCGGCCAAAGTCAAGTCTCGACGCATTCATGCCTTGGACATCTCATGAGAAATTCAACGAAATTTCTTGAAGATGCCACATGTCTTCACTATGATGTGCGGCGTCCACGTGTCAGAAGATACAGAATTTGGACATAACCCATATGCCAATGATAAGGAGAAAACAGTATGACCGACGAGAAGAAAGCTGATTTGGCCGGCCCGGGAATTGGAGACTATGCGGAGCTTGAGAAGATTCTACCGCAGGATTATCATTCTCTGCTCACCCCGAAGGAAACGCAGCTCGCCACCTATGCCGTGAAGGATTACATCGAACAGAACCTTTGTAAGGAGCTCAGTCTCATTCGCGTGACGGTTCCGCTGATCGTGGATGTTGAGAGCGGCGTTAACGACATGCTCGACCGGGACGGCTCGCGGACCCCCATCCAGTTCCATATTACGAACGACCACGACAAGAATCCGATTGATGTCCAGGTCGTCCAGGCCGCCACAAAGTGGAAACGCATGGCCCTCAAGCAATTCGAGATGAATATCGGCGAAGGGCTATTGACGGATATGCGTGCCGTACGCAAGGATTACTTTCTCGATCACGACCATAGTGCTTATGTGGATCAGTGGGACTGGGAGCTGGCGATGACCGCCGAGCAGCGCAACCTGGATACCTTGCGTGATGTCGTGCGCAAGATCTGGAAGGTTCTCGTCGGGGCCGAAAGGCACGTTCAGGAGCTTTTCCCCCAACTCAAGAGCGACAAATACCCCAGCTTACCAGAGGAGCTGGTTTTTATTCACGCCGAGGAGATCCTCGAGCGATTCCCGGATCTGCCCCGCAAACAGCGAGAGACAGCCATCCTGCAAGAATACCCGGCGGTCTTCATCATCGGCATCGGCTGGGTTCTCGAGGACGGCTACCCCCACGAGATGCGCGCCGCCGACTACGACGACTGGGTCACGGAGACCACCAGTGCGGACGGCCGGCCGATGCACGGCCTCAACGGCGATATTCTCGTCTGGAATCCCATTACGAAACGCCGTCATGAGCTGACGTCGATGGGTATCCGGGTTACCGCTGAAACACTCAAAAAGCAATTAGAGCTTTCGGGCCAGCTTGATTTTCTGGAGCTGCCCTATCATAAGGCGATCGTGAATGACGAAATTCCACTGAGTATCGGCGGCGGTATCGGCCAGTCCCGCACGTATATGCTGCTATTGAAAAAAGCACATATCGGTGAAGTCAGCGCCACCGTTTGGCCGAAAGTACTCAAGGATATGTGCAAGGCGAAAAATATCCATGTCATCGAATAAGACGTTCCAGACACCGCCGCGAAGGTGACAAAACCGAATGAATGTTCCGGGCCCATGAAGTGCTCTAAGAAGGAACCGCTCGATATCCCGGTACCGGCCCTCTGAGCGGCGGCTACGATACCGTTGTTTGGTGTTTTATTTCTCAGATGGGATATTGCTGTTGTGACCGGGGGCTTTTTCACGATGCCCTTTGGTTCTCCGGCCGCCCTGCTCGTTGTACGGGTTGTTCTCAGGACCGTGTTGGATGTAACGTTGTATGATCGCAGTCATCGCAAAGCCGCTAAAACCTGATCTGAAATGTCCAATCCGGAAAGGAGCGTACGATGCAAACGGATACGATTACTGAAAAAGATCGCAAACTGGCCAAACAGTGTCTCGAATGCCCTATGTGCAAACGGGCGCGGTTCAAGCAGAAAGGCTTGATCTTCTGGTTCGTCAAAAAGCTCGAATCCGGCATCTGTCCCGCCTGCAAAGCCTACGAAAAAGTGTACGAAAGAAAGGCCCATGAGCCTTTACCGAAAACGGACGAGAAATCTTCATCCGAATGAGATTGTGTTTAATCGGATAAAGTCTTTTTCCTTTTGTACATAGACGGTGTGGATGTATGTTGAAGCTTCTTTTCATTGCAGCCGGAGGAGCGATTGGGGCCGTTTTTCGTTACGGCCTATCCGGCTGGATTCAGGGTCTCGCCTCGGGCAGTCTTCCCTGGGGGACTCTCTGTGTGAATACGATAGGCTCCCTGCTCATGGGTATTTTCTGGGGTTTGTCCGAGTTGACGCCGATTTCCCCTACTGTGAGGTTATTCTTTGCCATTGGCTTTCTCGGCTCCTTTACGACCTTTTCGACCTTCTCCGTGGAAACCTTCGGCCTGCTCAGAGATCGTGAGACGTTGCTCGGCCTGATGAACATTGGCCTGAATAACGTCCTCGCACTTGTCTGTGTTTTCGGAGGATATTTTCTTTCCCGTTCAATGCTCAACGCGCTCAAATGAGGACTTCGAGAAATGAAACTTCCTGAAGAAGGAATGCTGCTCCGTATCTTTATCGGTGAGACGGACCGCATTCACGGAAAATCGTTGTACGAGCAGATTGTCTTGAAGGCGAGAGAACTCGGATTGGCCGGGGCGACGGCCGTACGCGGCGTGATGGGCTTCGGAGCCGACAGCCGGATGCATTCGGCGAAGATTCTGCGATTATCCGGGGATTTGCCGATTGTCATCGAATTGGTCGATACCGAGGAGAACCTCAATAAGCTCATGCCCTTCATCGATGAAAATGTCACCGAGGGCCTGGTCACCATGGAAAAAGTTCGCGTGATCAAGTACCGCCACAAATAATGCTCATACCCATCGGGTGGGGCCAGTCCCACCCTGCCGCTATGCAAAGCGGGCAAAAACACGCCGAGCGTATTGACTGCTCTTTTGAAACGCCTCGACGGTACTCATGGTTTTGGGGGAACCGCTTTCTACGGCCTGTTCCAGCACGAGGTGCGGGCGGACGTTGATTTTCAGCAGGTGCTTTGCAATGGCTGGATAGTCGATATCGCCCTCACCGAACGCCTCGGTCCAGATGTTCTCTTTGGACTGGCGGAGATGCAACTCGGTGATTCGCGAGCCATAGAGTTTGAGTATATCAAACAGCGCGACGGCCGAGTTTCCCGCGCCGCGGTAAACCCAGTGGGCATCGAGGCAGAGCGTCACATCGGCCGGGTCGGTCCCAACCATCATGTGATGAAACTCACGGGCGGCGTTACGTAATTCGATATCGTGATTATGATAAGCGAGAATCAATCCTAAAGACCGCAATTCCCGGCCCAATTTCTCTAACGCCGCCGCCTGGACTTTGAGTTGAGCATCATCTTTGTTTTCCGGTCCGCCCCAGCGGATCGGGCTGGGATTCGTCACGATGATTTTCGTGCCGATTTCTTTGGCTTTCCGGGCGATGGCCAGTACGGCTTCGATACTCTCGTCTGCCTTGGCACGCTCGTGCAGTGTACTGTTGACGTAGAGCGACCGCATTTCGAGACGATGTTTTTTCAATAGAGGTACGAGTCGCTCGATTTCCTGGGGATTATTCGCAAGCGGCTCATAACCGTCAAGAGTGCAGCCGGCAAGCTCGCCAAGCCCGGCATCCAGCTCTTTATTAAAATCCCGATTGTCTCGTCGATAGAACACGGTCCAGGGATACTGGTTGCAAGCTAAATACAATTCATTCCGCTCACGTTGCCGGGCGAAAGAGGTTTTCGCTCCTACAACCATCGCGCCACCTGCCAGTGTGGCGTTTTTGACAAATTCTCGACGGGAAATCGTGTTTTCTTGCATAATCGGATGCTCCTCTACCTTTCTACTTTTCACTTTTTGCCTTTTCCAGGGCTTGCTCAGCTTCAATACGTTCGGTGATATCGCGGATGCTCTCGCGGTGTCCGAGGGATTTGCCCTTGTCGTCATAGATCGGCTGCCAGGACATCGCCGCCCAGATCACCTGACCGTTCTTGCGGACGATCCGGAATTGGACGTCGTTGCCCGTGCTGCCCTCGCAGGCCTTACGAAACGCCCTCGTGATGCGGTCGCGGTCTTCCTTATCAATGACGGGCGCCGGGTAATCCGGCATCGCCATGATCTCTTTGATACTATAGCCGGTGATACGCGTTGCCGCCGGATTAGTCCATAACATCCGCCCGTTCGGGCCGATCCAGACTTCCCAGTCGTACGTATAATCCGCGATGGCCCGGAAGCACTGGTCGGTCATGCGGGCGACTAATTCGGTGCGTTTGCGGGCACTAATATCGTCATAAACGGCGACGACGTGACCTGAAGGAAGTCGATAGACATGGTTCTCCCGCCAGCCGGCAATACGTTCGTCTTTGTAGATTGAAATGGGATGATGTTCCGATTTGCCTGTCTTGTACACCCGGCGGAAAACATCTAACAGACCAAACTGATTGACGCCCGGAAAGACTTCGGAGACACTTTTGCCGATCAACTCTTCTTTCCGGAGGTGCTCGATTTGCTCGGCGGCCGGATTGAAATCGACGAAGATGAAATCTTCGCCGTCACGCACGGCTTCGTAGATCGCGACACCGCTGTTGACGTGATCGAACAGGACCTCGAATTTCGCCTTCCATTCTTCGGGTTGATTCTTTATATCCCGTTTGTTATTGCACATCTCTGCCTTTGGTCCGCTATCGGCGCCCATATTTCACCTCCGCGGTTAAAATGCAATGATAAGGACAATTTTCATATTATACTATGATTTCATCGAGCCTGTTCACATATAGTTGAAACACCTGCCGCTTCTATTGTAGAAGGCTTCCGGGAACCTGACAACATAGAAATTCAAAGCTGTGTGTCGATTTTGAAATAGACGGCTGTGGTTTCGACTTCGTTATGCCACGGCGTTGCCCAATTGATAGACGATCAACGTCAGAAGATAAGCAAGAGCGGTCAAAGCAAAAAATTGAAAGAAGGCCCATCGCCAGGAGTGGGTTTCTTGCTTTGTCATGGCCACCGTGGCAACGCAGGGCGCGTAGATCAGGCAGAATAACATGATACAAAAACCCGTCAACGGCGTGTAATTTGCTCGTAATCGCTCTCGGAGCGTTGTTGTTCCTCCATCCGAACTACCGACGGCGTAAACGATGGCTAATTGTGAAACGAAGACTTCCTTGGCGGCGGTCGCGCCGATAAGGGCGGTACCGATTTTCCAGTCGAAACCCAGTGGTTTGATAGCGGGCTCTATGGCCCGGCCCAATCGACCGATGACGGAATGCTCCAAAACGGTCTGCCGGGCCTGCTCGTCGTCCAGGTTTGCCAGTGTTTCTTCGCTCGGTTTCGGGTAGCTGCTGGCAAGCCAAAGTAGAACGGAAATGACCAGGATGATGGTTCCGGCCTTGCGAAGGTACATCCAGCCTCGTTGCCACATATGAATCGCCACGGATTTCAACGTCGGTACGCGATAGGGAGGTAATTCCATGACAAATGGAATTGTTTCGCCCTGGAGGAGGGTCAGGCGCAGTATTTTAATACAGATAATTGCCAGGGCGATACCGATCAGATAAATGAACCACATCATCGGACCGTGCCAACGAGGGGCGAAAAACGCCGGGATCATGAGCGCATAAATCGTCAGCCTGGCACCACAGCTCATTAAAGGGATGACCATGATCGTCGTGAGCCGGCTGCGTCTGTTTTCAAGGATACGCGTGGCCATAATCGCCGGGACGGAGCAGCCGAAGCCGATGAGCATCGGAATGAAACTCTTGCCGTGCAGGCCGATCTTGTGCATAATACGGTCCATGATGAAGGCCGCCCGGGCCATGTAGCCGGTGTCTTCCAACAGCGCAATCGCCATAAACAACAGTAGTATATTGGGTAAAAAGACCAGCACCCCCCCCACCCCTCCTATAACGCCGTCGATTAACAGAGATTTGAGCCAGACAGCACTGTCGGCCGGCCAGGAATGGGCGATGGCCCGGGAGGCCCACTCGAAAAACATCTCAAGCCAGCCCATCGGATAGGCGCCGATCTTGAACGTGAGAAAGAACACCAGATACATGAGAATTAGGAAAATCGGCAGCCCCAAAATACGATTGATAACGATCGCGTCAATCATATCACTGTAATTGTGACGTGATTCGACCGTCATTTTGATCGTTTCCTGGCAAGCCCCTGAAATGAATCCGTAGCGGCGATCCGCCATGACGACTTCCGGCTCGTCGCCGAAGATACTCTTGAGATGATCGACACTGCGTCGAACGGCATTGAGGATTTCCCGGTCCCGGACTTTCTCCGTGACGTCATCGTCTTGCTCGAGCAGCTTAACCGCCAGCCATCGGGCCCCGTATTGCCCCGTCAGTTCTTGCTCTTTATCGACAATCAACGTGACGAGTGCGGATAGTTCGTGTTCGATTTCTTCTCCATAGTTGATCCTGTGTTTGCGGAGGGTCGGTTCCCGGCGGACCGTCTTGACAACGGCGTCGAGCAGCTCTTTTTTGCCCTTGCCCTTATTGCCGATCATGGGGACAATCGGCGCTTCCAGAAGCTGAGACATTTGCTCGATGTTAAACACCAGACCCTTCTGCTGGGCCACGTCGCTCATATTGAAGGCCAATACGAGCGGGACATTCATTTCAATAAGCTGCGTCGCCAGGTAGAGATTTCGCTCGATATTGGATGCATCGACGATATCCACGACGACATCCGGCCGCTTCCGGATAATAAAATTGCGGGCAACGAGCTCTTCCACCGAGAAGGCCGTGAGGCTGTACGTTCCCGGCAAATCCACGAGCGTCATCTCGACGTCGTCGTATTTGCAGATCCCTTCCTTCTTTTCGACGGTGACGCCGGGATAATTGCCCACGTGCTGACGGGCGCCGGTCAGGAAGTTGAAGATCGTGGTCTTACCGCTATTCGGATTGCCCGCTAAGGCGACTGTGATGTTCTTCATGATCGCAAGGACATACCATGATTTTCTGGGCCATTCCTCTGCCCAGCATCATCCGTGAGCCTTTGACGCTGATGATGAAGGGGCCGGGGTGGCCGTTATTGACAACAGTGATGACGGTATTGGGTACGAGTCCCATCGAAGCCAATCGGCTGTTCAGACCGCGTCCGGCTGCAATAGAGGCCAGTTTGACGGAGGCGCCCGACTGAACGGTCGACAGGGGTTGAGTGTACTTTTGCTCCATATCCTGCTTTCTAATCGATCTTACGTCGCTTACGGCCGATTTTATAGAATTGCCTGAACTCATCCGCCAAATCATAGCCATTTTTGCCCGCTTGAGTCACAAAATCGATAAAACACAATAACCGGGTAATGATCTCCGGGCCCAGCGCATGCTCGGCCTTGCAGGCGGCCTGTTGGGCCAGGTCCGGCTCAATCCCTAAGACGTTGATGAAAAAAGCCTTAAGGATATTGTGTTTTCGTACGATTTCCCCCGCCGCCGCTTTGCCCGACTCGGTCAGCCTCACGTAATCGTAGGGTTTATAGTGAACGAGTTCCTTTTTCTTCAATACCCTGAGCGCACCCGTCACAGAGGATCTGGACACATCGAGCATTTTCGCTATGTCCTTGCTGCGAGCAATCTTAGACTCGCTGGCAAGATTGAAGATCGCTTCGAGGTAATCTTCCAAAGATGAACTTAGTTTCACTTTTTCGGTCGTTGCCATTCATACATTCTTTCAAGGCTTATGCGTTAGCCCTAATATAGTTAGTTATGCCTAACTTTGTCAAGTTGTTTTCTGTTTTTTTATGAAAATACGCTGTTTCTAAAACAGTGAGTAGTTCTGACTATGATATTTTTGCCTCATCCGGTTAATGAGTCGGTGCACCGACCAGATCGGAGCTTTGGCGGTGGGCCGAGAGAAAAATCGTTTGGGCAGATGGCCAAATTAGGGCAACCAGGGGGGTAATTTGGACATCTGGGGCCCCGAACGATTTTTCTCGGTCTTTGGGATCGCATATCAACCTACGCATTACTCGGAAGAACCCTATTTTTGTATAAGAATGGTCAAAGAATTTTATTTGTCGTCGGCGACGTATGCGATTAGAATGGCAATGTTCGTTCGGGGCGTGGCGCAGTTTGGCTAGCGCGCGTGACTGGGGGTCACGAGGTCGCAGGTTCAAGTCCTGTCGCCCCGATTCAGCAAGGATCAATTGAAAGATGAGGGAAATGAGCAAAACAAGGTTTCTTTTGGTTTTCATTATGTCCACATTGACGTATGGCGTTCAGCCGGACAATCCGCTGTTACAAGAATGGGAAACACCTTTTGAGACACCTCCGTTTCGTGAGATTGAAAACGGGCATTTTATGCCCGCGTTTCTCGAAGCCATGAAGGCTGAAAAGGCCGAGGTGGAGGCGATTGCCAATCATGAGCAAGCACCCACTTTTGAGAACACGATCGAAGCATTGGAACAAAGCGGGGAGTTGCTCGATAGGGTCAGCCGCGTCTTCGGTTGTTTGAACGGCGCGAACACCAATGATGAATTACAGAAGATATCAAGAGAGATGGCCCCCTTACGAGCCAGGCACAGCGACGATATCAATCTCAATGAGAAGCTTTTCGCAAGAATACGACAAATCTATCAAAAGAAAGAACGCCTTGGATTGACCTCGGAACAACACACACTCCTGGAAAACTATTACTTGCGGTTCGTCAGAAGCGGTGCGAATCTGAATGATGACGATAAAGAGACATTAAGACACATAAACGAGGAGCTAAGTCAGCTTTATGTCAAGTTCAGGCAAAACCATTTGAAACAGACCAACGCCATTGGATTGGTCATAGATAAAGGCAACGATCTTGCCGGTTTGCCCGATGGAGTGGTTTTGGCCGCCGCGGAAATGGCCAAAGCAAGAGGCATGGACGGCAAATGGGTGTTCACGCTTCAAAAGCCGAGTTTTATTCCCTTTCTGGTGAACTCGGAAAAGCGCAAGCTGCGGGAGATCGTTTTCAAGGCCTATATCCATCGCGGGAATAATAACGACGAATGTGACAATAAAAAATTAATTTCCAGGATTGCCGACCTCAGAGTCAGACGGGCACATTTGCTGGGGTATCAGACCCATGCGGATTACGTTCTCGAAAGGAATATGGCAAAGAAACCGCAGAACGTCTATCAATTTCTTAACGACCTGTGGAAACCTGCGTTAAAAAGAGCGAAGACGGAAGTGGCGGATATGCAGGCCCTCATCCAAAAGGAAGGCCATCATTTCAAGCTGCAGGCCTGGGATTGGTGGTATTATGCCGAAAAGGTGAAGAAGGCAAAATACGCCCTGGATGATGCGATGCTCCGCCCGTATTTCAAGATGGAAAATGTTCGTAAGGGCGCTTTTGAGGTCGCGGAGAAGCTATACGGGATACGATTTGTCCAAAGGCACGACATTGAAGTGTATCATCCCGACGTTGACGTTTTTGAGGTCCTGGAAGCGGATGGAACGCACCTGGGTGTCTTTTACTCCGATTATTTCCCGCGCGACGGCAAACGAAGCGGCGCCTGGTCGAGCTCGCTCAGAAGCCAGTCCAATATGGACGGTCATTTCATTACGCCGTTGGTTTTCAATGTGGGCAATTTCGCCAAGCCTACCGCGGATAAACCCTCCTTGATGAGTATCGATGAAGTGGAGACCCTTTTTCACGAGTTAGGCCACGGTCTCAACAGTTTGTTTGGAAATACAACGTACAGCGGATCGAGACGAGTCCCGCGGGATTTTGTCGAACTGCCTTCGCAAATTATGGAAAACTGGGCGATGGATCCCGCCGTCCTCAAAACCTACGCGCTTCATTATGAAACCGGCGAACCGATTCCACAGGAACTGATCGATAAGCTTGAGACGTCTAAACGGTTTAATCAGGGTTTCAAAACGGTGGAGTATCTGGCGGCGTCCTTTTTGGATATGGATTGGCACGTTCTCACAGATCCAAACGAACTGGACGCGGCCACATTTGAAAAAGAATCCATGGATAAAATAGGATTGATACCCGAGATTGCATCTCGTTATCAAAGTACGAATTTCGCCCACATCTTTTCCAGCGGAGGTTATTCGTCCGGGTATTACAGCTATATCTGGGCTGCGGTGCTTGACGCCGATGCCTTCCAGGCGTTTAAGGAGACGGACCTGTTCAACAAGGAGCTGGCCGCGTCATTCCGAAAGCATGTGCTTTCGATGGGCAGTAACGATATGATGGCTCAATATATTAAGTTCAGAGGATGCGAACCGAAAATTGACGCCTTACTCAAACGTCGCGGATTGGACTAAGGCATTCTAACAAAACGTTTCCCTTGTCACCCTGAGCGCAGCGAAGGGTCTCTATTCAAGCGCAAAGACTGAGATTCTTCGCTGCGCTCAGAATGACAAAACTATAGTACCTTAGTTTCCTCATAGTGCCCAAATCAATTTCTCACGAACTTATCAAAGACCGTGATAACGGGCATCGCATTGCCGTCCCTGTCGAACATGGTCCTTCGGCCGCCGCGTCCTGTGGCGGGCTCCCACCAGAAGACGCCTTTTCCCCTGTTATGAGGCGTATTTAGAACCAATCGATGGACCTCATCTAAGAATTGTTTCTGCCCTTCAGGGGTTTCCGGAAAGGGCGCCGGTTTGTCTCTGTACTCGGCCGGCTCGCAATTATAGGCCACCTCGACCATGATGATGTCCTTCTGATACTCATTGGCCATGAAAATGAGGTTTTCGCGAAGATCGAGTAACGATCCATGCCACCACGGATAGTACGATTGCCCGATGATATCATAGCCGATACCGTATGAGTTCCATTTATCGAAGAAGGCCTTGGTCCTTTTTTGGTTACCGCCCTGATCGATGTGGACCATAATCAATGGACGATCGGCATGGCCCCGGCCCGCATCGACGCCGTCAATTCCCGCCTTCATAAGCTCGGCGAAATGGTCCCACTTATCCGGCAGCTTGCCGTCCGGCCAGAGCATCCCATTGATAATTTCATTTCCGGGCTGGACCATCTCCGGCATCACGCCGGCTTCTCTAAACGCAATAATCGTGTCCCTGGTATATTTGAAGACCGCTTTCACAAGCTCATCATGGGATTTAGCTTCCCAGGCTTTGGGAATGTACTGCTTGCCCGGATCGGCCCAAGTGTCGGAGTAGTGGTAATTCAGCAGGAATTTAAAACCAAGTTTCTTCGCCTCTTGTGCGAGGGCTATAGTGTATTCAAGATTGTTCGGCAGACGCGTCGGGGTGTGAAACAATCTCAGGCGAATCCAGTTGTATCCGTGGTCTTTGAATATTTGCAAGCCGGGTTTTACTTCAGTGGAATCTTTGAATTGAACCCCGCGGTCCTCCGCCTGCTTGAGGAAGGAAAGATCGGCGCCAATAGCGTAATCCAGGGCGCGCACCGAACAGGGAATTGTGAGAAGAAAAAGGAATAAAAGAATGCGATAAGATTTGTACTTTTCCATCGTTGTGTCATTCCTTTCATTTAAGTGAAGGATTAGCTTCCGGTTGGCAATAGGCGGATGGTTGTTGGTTTGTCTCGGTCGCAGGTGAGCCGGCCATCCTTGTATTTCAGTTCGACGACCTGGATGGAGCTGCGCCGTTGTTCGTAAAGATTTTCCTTTGGAATTTGATCCCGCCTGCCCGGGTGTGTAAAGTAGAAAAGGAAGGCGCGATCGCCGCTGACCACGACGTCCGGATGGCCGCCCTTGACTTTGTCGTCGGGGCCTTTTCCCGGCGTTTCGAGCAGATTCTCCGGCTGCCGCGTCCAATTCAGACAATCGTCGGAAGAGTAAATGCCAAGACCCTGCCAGACATCGACGACCATCCAATATCGATTCTTCCAGCGGAAGACCTTCGGCCCCTCGCCCGGCCGTTCGCCCATCGCCTTGCCTCGGTCGGTCCATTGGTACAGGTCGGGACTATCAGCATAGTAAATGGATTTATGATCCACCTCGTTATTGTACCACATGCGCCACGTACCGTCCGGCAGTTGCATGACGCAGGCGTCGATGACCCGGTTGGACGAGAGTTTCAACGTCGATTCGTATGTCCAGTTCAGAAGATCTCTGCTTGTTAGATGAAGAATATCGCGTGGATGCGACCAATCAGCAAAGATTCCCGGCACGAAGGTTAAATACATGTGATACGTTCTCTCGTGCTCGATGACCTCCGGCGCCCAGTAGCTGTATTCGCCCTTTCCGTAGTTGATTTTCGCGGTGCCCCGGTATGTCCAGTTCGCACCGCCGTCCGTTGATTCCGCGATGCCGATTTGCGTGCCGTGAACCCAGGCGACGCCTTGTTTATCCGGGATATTCGCCCGGCGGTTCGTGTAGAACATAAACCATTTCTTTTCGGCGGGATTCCAGCAGAGGACCGGATCGGCCGCTCCATCGTGAACGGGATCGCGAAAGAGCGGCTTGGCCGCTATGTTACCCAGCGCCATCGGGCCATCCGGCGATAGTTGCTTATTCAAGCGTGGTTCGATCTGCGATAATTCCTGCATAACAAGATGGGCCATCATGCGGGCGCCTTCTTCATTAAAGTGCGTGCGGTCCTTCGGCGCATTGGCAACGACGTCATTGGCGGCGTCACCCAGTTGCTCGTACAGTATGCCGCTCGAAACATTCAGGTCGATCACTTTTGCGTTCTTTTGAGCCGCGACCGTTTTCATCGCATCCGCATAGACGATCAGGCTGTTATTCAACGTGCCGTTTGGATGATACGTCCGGCGTTGCACCGGAGTCACGAGGATCGCCGTTGCGCCAATCGCACGGGCCTCATCAATATAACGCCGCAAATAATCCTGGTAATCGGTAGCGGCGTCCGTCGATTCCGGCCGGTCCGGAGCGTGGGAATCGTTATGGCCGAACTGAATCAGCACAATATCAGGCTTAGTCTCCAGCGTTTTTGTCCAAAGCCCTTCATTGATGAACGTCTTCGTGCTCCTGCCGCTCTTGGCGAGATTAATCACTTGGACCGTGTCCTTGAAATAGCCCTGGATATATTGCCCCCAGCCGCGACAGTCCCGTTCAGGGGAGTATTCACAAACGGTGGAATCACCAATGATGGCTAAGCGTAACGGTGTCTTTGTCGCACGTTTGCTCTGAAAGCCGGACGGATAGCTATCTGTTAGCCCGCCTGTTGCGGAGACAACCAATGAAAGAAACAGAGCGATGAACAACATCTTTGTCTTGAATAATGCATGGCGACAATGTGTCATCAGATCAATGGTTGGACGCATCATTATGATCCTCTTTTGCAATCTGTCTCATTTAGAGCCATTGAAAGCTGAGCGTGTATTGGAACGGGGTGTAGCCGGTGATATAGACGCTCGATCCGGGCAACTTGTCATGAGCCCCTCGAACCTGGGTATAGGCATGCTTACATTGCCCGGGACCGAAACGGATGATATCCGATCCCATCTGATACTCGGCGTGGCCGTTTTTCAGAAGAAACGCATCATCCACATGAGGCGCGGGGACGACGCCTTTCAATTTCCCTCCTTTTCTCAGGTTGATCTCCAGAGCCAGAGGGATGCCGTCGGTGCCATCAGCCGATACGATGACATCAAGGCCGTGGGGGCGTTCGTGAAGGCTTGTCGCATAGGTCAACCGGTTGATTTCGGTCTTCTGACGTTGAAGCTTAAGGAAAGACCAATTCCCGCGATGCACGGGCAGCCGGTTCGGATCTGTCATGGGCTGGTAATACGGAGCTTCCAATTCTTGTTTGAAGCGGAATTGCCCATCGCGTTTCTCAACAAACTCAGGGACGAACTGGCCCTTGCCGAAAAAGGCGGTGGCAAAGCGAACGGCGTTGACGACGGCCCGTCCATGGCGGATGGATAGCCACCGGCTGTTCCCTTCGTGCATGATGGTCACGCTTGCCTTGCCGCGCCGGATACGCGTCACTTTCGACAGCGGATAATATTTCTCAAAGTTGTCGGGAAGCGCCGCCGGGGCGGGCGGATCTTTCCGGAGGTCCGGGTACTCCATCAGTGATGCCAGACGGATATGATCCGGTTCAATGAATCGCAGCATCGATGCATATTGGCCGTTTTGGTCTCGAATGGCCATGTATCTCAGAGAAAGCCAATAACCGGCCATTGTTCCCCGGGTGTTCAGGTCCTGGCGGCGTGAAATTTCCGTGACGACTTCGCCGCTCGGATGGAGAAGATAGGTCATCGCGTCAAGATTCCCGCGAACGGGCTTGAGCAAGTCCGGCCGCTTCAATTTGTGCGCCATCACCACAAGGGCATTGTCCGAGACAGCATTATAAACGGTCGTGCTGCGTTCGATAAATTGGCCTTCTTCGTCGATATCGACGCCTTCGGCAAGCCACTGATCGATCCTTTGGAGGTATCGATTGTCGGGAAAGAGTTCATGAATCTGAGCGAGGGCCGCACAGACGACCCAACGATGATTGGGCGTGTGAATGCCTCCCCTGGCCATGCCGTGGCCGGCGCGGATAAGGAAATCTTTCAGGAGAGAGAGAAGTTTCCGGTGCTGGTATAATTGTGCCAGTCTCGCGGCGGTGGCGACATTGTGAACGACGAAGCCGGTATCCGGCGGAGAGTTGAAATTCGTGGTGATCAAATCGATGTTTCCATCCTGCCTTTGCGAGCGCAATAAAAAACCCGCCGCCAGTTCCATTCGTGCGTAGAGGGATTCGCTTTTGTGAAACATAGATTCCGGATGGAAGAAAGCCGCAGCCCCGTCCCGCAGGATGCGTGCCGCCGAATGGCAATGATGAAGTCCCCACGTATCGGGACAAGCGCCGCACCATCGACTCCACGTCTGAGTGACTTGGGTATCCAGTCTTTGCTGAAGGTGTTGATCGTGATTGTCAACAACCGTTGATATGGGGCTTTTCTCAGCCCGGCTTGTCGTTGACAACGCAACCAGCGAGCTTGTCATAGCCGCCATCGCTTCCCGGCGACTCATATGCACCTTATCTATCATAACCTTGCCTTATTTGATTGAGATTAGCCGATTGTTTCCAGGATTCTAATTGTGATATGAGCTCGGAACAATCTTTTTCTTTGGCGTGTTGAAGTTAAGTATGTGAAGGAGAAGGATTTGCTTTTTTAATGAGGGCCGGTGTGTGGTCCTGATGTGTCTTTTTGGGATTATGAAAAAGTGCAGAACCCAGTACGGCGAAGAGGATGAGTGCCGACGCGGATTTCACAGCTTCCGGAAGCATCCATCCGGGACGGGCGGCGACTTCGAAGTCCATCCCGGCTGCGGCATAATCCAGGAGAACGCCGCTCATCATAGCGCAGCCGGCGACCGTGACGAGGTAGAGAATCGCTGTGGTCTTGCCCAGGACCTTCCAGATCGTTACGAAGGATGCCGCGTTCGTGGCCGGACCGGTCATGAGAAACACCAGGGCCGCGCCGGGTGAAAGGCCCTTCAAGATCATCGCCGCCGCGACGGGCACGGAAGCCGTGGCGCACACATAGACGGGTATTCCCAGGAACATCATGGCGATCAGGGGGAATATCCCCGTACCGAGTTTCTCGGCAAAGTAGCCATCCGGCACCAGGGCGGAAATCAACGCCGCAACGAGGAGTCCCACGAGCATCGCCTTGCCGATATCGCGGGGCAGCGTGACAAAGCCGTACTTCAATCCTTTACGAATCTTGCCGGTTTTTTCGTCGCCGCAACACGCATCCGTGCATCTTTCCTGGTGATGATTTTCCGCCTGAGTGCCCTGCCCGAAAATATCGACCAGCGTACCTCCGACGAGCCCTGTGATCAATGCGGCGATGGGCCTGAAGATGGCGAAGACCGGACCCAGTAAGCTCAACGTGACGAAGATACTGTCCACGCCGGTCTGCGGGGTGGACAGGAGAAACGCGATCGTGGAGCCTTTGCTTGCTCCGTGTTTTCGGAGCGACATAGAAACAGGAATAACGCCGCACGAGCATAAGGGCAAGGGAACGCCGAGGACGGAAGCTTTCAATAACGGCCACAGCCCCCTGTCGCCGAGATGTTGTTCTACAAGCCGTTGGGACACCAAAACCGAAAGAAAACCGGCGACGAGGAAACCGAATAATAAGTAAGGCGACATTTCCCCGATGGTGGCCCAAAAGTCTTTTATGATCGTCCCAAAAAATTCAGGCATTTTACACGCCCTTACTTGGCGGAGGTGCTGTTTTGGGTTTCGGTCCGACTGATGTTACCCTGCAAGTCGATGGTGACATCCTCGAAGTCCATTTCAACCTGGCTCTTCGCAATCGCCTGTCGGGCGATATGTATCAAGCCGGAACAGCAAGGGACTTCCATGTGTATGACCGTGAGGCTATTCAGAGTGTTTGCCTGCAATATGGCCGCTAATTTATCGATATACGGCTCCGTCTCATCGAGTTTCGGGCAGCCGACCACGATGCTGCGGTCTTTGAGGAACGTGTTGTGAAAATCACCCACGGCAAACGGGACACAGTCCCCAACGAGCAACAGATCAGCCTTGTCAAAGTACGACGCATGAGGGGAGACCAGCTTCAACTGCACCGGCCATTGACCGAGTTGCGAGGGTCCATTTTTTACGGGTGTGTGATTCGGAGCCGCCGTGGGTTTGAGCTCCTTGATCGCCATACCCGGGCAGACAAAATCCGTCTGTACTTCCGTTTTTTTCTGTTCGGAAAGATGTTTTTTTGTGGCCTCTTCATCGAAATCAACGGCCTCCCGCTGCTCGATCGTGATCGCGTCTTGAGGACAGTGTCCGATACAGGCCCCCAAGCCGTCGCAGTATGTCTCGCTGATGAGCCTGGCCTTGCCGTCCACGACTTGGATGGCCCCCTCGGCGCAGGCGGTGACACATTGCCCGCAGCCGTCACATTTTTCTTCGTCGATGGTTATGATGTTCCGTAATGCCATATCAAAATCCCTAAGCGGTAATTTTTCAATTCGTGCCTGTTGTGGACAGCAAAGATTAGCACTGTCACCCCTGCGCAGGCAGGGGTCAAAAACGAAAAAACTGGATTCCCGCCTACGCGGGAAT
>Ga0180431_10004117_pt1 | contig 18327 bp, 16 predicted proteins | sample SS_ome_11_FD_132459 | JGI IMG/M metagenome (GOLD analysis project Ga0180431, IMG submission 132459) | Hypersaline lake sediment archaeal communities from the Salton Sea, California, USA - SS_1_MS_1 metaG | ecosystem: Environmental > Aquatic > Non-marine Saline and Alkaline > Hypersaline >... | reverse complement strand
CTTACGCTATCCGCCTGTTTCTTGCTTGAATTCCTGGAGAAGAAAAGTAGTTGGGTTGTATTTTGTTTTTTTGTTTCAATCTTTTTTTTATGCGGCATACGAAGCATGTTTCATATATGTTATTTTCTTTTCCTGGTTGCGGGATTGGCTTTGATACGCGCGGACGTATGGAAAAAGATCGTATTGGCGGCACTTGTCCCGTTCCTTTTGCTTTTATCCGTTTACTGTAAAAACTATATTTTGTTCGGTAAATTTTCTACAAGTTCCTGGATGGGAATGAATTTCTGGACGATGTCGGTAGGCAACATGCCATTGACAAAGCGCAGACAATTGGTCGCTCTTGGCAAGCTTTCTCGCCTGTCGTTGATTGAGCGGTTTTCTCCCCTTGAGATGTATCCGGCCGAGTATCTCCAGGTTAACGGCTATGAAAATATTCCTGCTTTAGGAGAAATCAGGAAGTCGACCGGTCGGAGCAATTACAACCATCCGGCATATATATCTATTTCAGACCAATACATGAAAGATGCCGTCTATGGCGCATTGAATTGCCCTGAAAGTTATTTAATCGGAGTTGTAAGATCCTGGCAGAACTACTTTAAATCAAGTAGCGACAACATTTCCCTCGAACCGAATCGCCGTCATTTGTTATTTATTGACGGTGTTTATAACCGCCTTTTTTATGGAAGAGCGGGCTGGAATCCGTCCCGGATAAGACGATGGTTGGGTATTGAAACCAACAGAACGCTTTATACATGTTTCTTCTTGTTGTTTTGGTGTCCGTTTTTGGTGATCTACAGTGTTAAAGTGGTGCTGAAACCCAATCCTCAAGATTCTGAACTAAGTCGCAACCGCAGGATAACTATCTTATATATTTGTTTTAGTATAGTTTATGTGGCAATGATTGGGAACTCGTTCGAGATTGGAGAGAACAATCGTTTCAGATTTATGACCGACCCACTTTATTTGGTACTATTTGGATTATTCTTCCAGTATTTTGTTATACGCCGCCTGGGAAGTGTGTTGCGACTGCGACTTGAGCGTTTATCCCGGCCCCGGGAAAAAGAATAGCAAAACCGAGCCGTAATGATTCAGATTAAAAAGGCCTCTTCTACGGATTCGTATAATAGACGGATGATTGGCAATGCCCTTATAGGCGTTACGGTTGAACTAACTCCATGGTAATCCGGGCCGGCTCGGCGGCGGTCGGCAAAAATATAAGGTATTTGATCGGTTAAATTTCAGCCCGCTAATTCATCTATTAAATCTAGCCGATGCTGGTGGCGAGCCTCGAAGGGTGTGTCCAGCCACGCCTGCACCAATGTGCAAGCCAGTGCCGGCGCCACCAGCCGGGCGCCGATGCATAATATGTTCGCTCGGTTGTGGCCGGCGGCGGCAATAGCGGTCGAAAGGTCATGTACTACGGCGGCCCGGATGCCTTTGAAACGATTGGCGGTCATGCTCATACCGATGCCCGTGCCGCAAAGTAGCACCCCCAAATCGGCATTTCCGTCGAGAATATCGTTCACCACGCGAAACGCGAAGTCGGGGTAATCGACGCTGCGGCGGCCGCTTCGGGCGCCCCTGTCCAAAACCTCGTAGCCGCCCTCCTTGAGATAGGCCACTATATCGCGCTTCAGATCAAAAGCAGCGTGGTCGCTTGCCACGCCGATGCGGAGATTTCGTTTCTTCATCGCAGTCAGTATTAATCAAGCCGTTTGTGCAGGTAATCGTAAACATCCTTTACCGTCCGGATGCCCTCGACATCGTCGTCGGGAACTTCGATGTCGAACTCTTCTTCCATAGCCATGGCCAAAGTCATCACATCGAGCGAATCCAGTCCCAGGTCGTCGATAAAGTCCTTCTCCGGTGTTATTTCCGACTCCTCCAGCCCGAGTTCCCGAACTATTATGGAAATTACCTTTGATTCAATACTCATATTTAGAAACCTCCTTCTTTAAGTCTCGCCCTCGACGGATATTAAGCCTAACCGAAAAAGCCCTGCAAATCAAGAGGCTGGTCACATGTACAATCCACCGTTAATCGGGATGACCGCCCCGGTGATATATGCTGCGTTTTCGCCGGCCAGGAACCGTGCCAGATAAGCCACTTCCTCCGGCGAGCCGAAACGCCCCGCCGGTGTCATTTCAAGTATCGCCTCCCTGTTTCGCTCGTCCAGCGCTTTCGTCAGGTCAGTCTCGATGGAACCCGGGGATATGGCGTTGCATGTGATGTTTCTTCGCGCGACTTCCCTGGCGATGCTTTTTGTGAAACCTATTATTCCCGCTTTGGACGCTGCATAGTTTGCTTGCCCCGCGCGGCCGGCTTCCGCCACCACGCTGGATATGTTGATTATCCTTCCCCACCGCGCTTTAACCATGGGCCGCAACGCCGCCCTTGTGACCAGGAACACGCCGCGAAGATTCACCGCTATCACCCGGTCGAACTCCTCGTCCTTCATTCTCAAAAGCAGCCTGTCCTTTGTCATCCCGGCGTTGTTGACGACAATGTCTATTTTTCCGTCCGCATTAAGAATTTTATCCATGGCGCTTTTTACGACTTTCGAGTCCGATGCGTCGAAAGGCAGAGTTTCCGCATAGCCGTCGGCATCTCGTATCTCCTGCACGGCGCTTTCAGCGGCTTCGGCGGAAACGGCGTAATTGACGTATACTTTCACTCCCGCTGTGGCAAGCTCGACCGCTACGGCGCGGCCTATGCCTCTTGACGCGCCTGTTACGAGAGCCACACGCCCGGTAAGTTCTCCATCTTTCATAAAACATCCCCTCCCGCAGCATATCCAAGGCTACAGGCCGGGTGCCACGGACGAGTGGCACCCCAAAGTTTGCCGGTTCGGAATACCATCTCGGGACATTTACCGACAACCTCGATCAGTCGCCCCTGCGTAAAACCTATTCTATAACCTCTATATTCGCATTGCCAGCGCATCTTTCAAGCCTTTCGCATCTCCGACCGGCATGCATTGCAGTTCACGATTTATTTTCTTTAAAAGTCCTGTAAGCACTTTTCCCGGACCCAGTTCGACGGCCGATTCTATCTCGAAATCCGCCAATTTTTCCATCGATTGCGCCCACAATACGGGTGAGCATACCTGTTGTTCCAACATATCACGCGCCTTTTCAGGCTCTATATAAGGAGCGGCGTCCACGTTTGCTATAACCGGAGTTTGCGCCTCGTTGAAAGGCGTTTCGGCCAACTTTCCGGCAAGTCGCTCTGCCGCCGGTTTCATGAGCGGCGAATGGAAAGGGGCGCTGACGTTGAGGAATACCACTCTTTTGGCGCCGTGTTCTTTGGCGCGTTCGGCCGCAGCTTCGACCGCGTCGGCATGACCGGAGATCACCACCTGGTCGGGCGCGTTATAGTTCGCGGGCACGACCACCCTGTCGGTTTCATCGGCGACTTCACGGGCCAGGTCGTCCACCGAGGTTGCATCCATTCCTATAACGGCGGCCATCGCCCCCTCGTCTTCCGGCACCGCCTCCTGCATAAATTTGCCCCGGTCGCGCACCAGCCGAACGGCATCGGCGAGACCCAACGCGCCCGTGGCCACAAGCGCCGAATATTCCCCGAGAGAATGCCCGGCGGACACGACCGGATTCGCGCCGCTTTCGGCCTCGATCGCCCTGAATGCCGAAATACTTACCGTAAGCACCGCGGGCTGCGTGTTTTGGGTCAATTTCAGTTCCGATTCGGGCCCCTCGAAGCACAATCGCGCCATATTTATCGAAAGCGCATCGCTTGCTTCTTCGAACACCAGCCTGGCGGCGGGAAAGTTCTCATGTAATTCCTTTCCCATACCGACCGACTGGGAACCCTGGCCGGGAAAAAGAAAAGCAACGTTCATCGAGACTTCTCCCCCTCAACCAACAAATCGGCAGCGGCATCGCGCAATGTCTTCTCGGCCTGTTGGGCCATTTCCTTTAGAATTTCGGCGGCAGGCTGCACTTTCTTGACCAATCCCGAAATCTGTCCGATCATTACGCTTCCCCGGCTGACATCGCCCTCTTGCGCGGCGCGTTGCAATGCTCCCTCTCCTATCTTGTGTAGCTCGATCGGGTCGATCCCATCCTCTTCCATTTTTCCGAATTCTCGCGTCAGCTTGTTTTTCAATGCCCGGACGGGATGCCCGGTGCTACGACCCGTGACGGTAGTAGCCCGGTCACGCGCTTTGATGACCGCTTCTTTCCAGTTGTGATGCAGCGGGCATTCCTCCGCGCAAGTGAATCTCGTGCCCACTTGCACACCTTCAGCGCCCAGCATTAAAGCCGCCGCCATACCCCTGCCGTCCGCAATGCCGCCTGCGGCGATAACCGGAATTTTCACCGCATCAACCACCTGCGGCGTCAGTGTCATGGTGGTAAGCTCTCCGATATGACCGGCGGCTTCGTGGCCCTCGCAAATTACCCCCGACGCACCGTATTTCTCGAGCCGACGCGCCATATCCACCGACGCAACCACCGGGAATACTTTCGCCCCACTCGACAATAATGCCTCCATGTGCTTGCCGGGGCTGCCTGCGCCGGTAGTGACGATCGATACGGACTCGTTGCGAACCAATTCCACAAATTCACTTATCTGCGGATGATACAGAAGAAGGTTCACACCGAAAGGTTTGTCCGTGAGTTTTCGCGCGGCGTTGATTTCATCGCGCAACTGATCGGGCGTCATGGCCGCCGATCCGATTATCCCCAACCCGCCGCCGTCGCTGACCGCCGCCGCCAAACTGTGATCCGATGCCCATGCCATACCGCCCTGGAAGATGGGGTATCTCAGTCCTAAAAGTTTTGTAACGCGCGTGACTATCAAGAATCCACCTCCCTCAATGACGTTGATGCGGTTCGGTCGAGTTCGTCGGCAAGCTTTTGCAGGTATCCTTCGGTTTCGAGCTTCACCGCTATCCTTTCCGCATTTACGACGGCTTCCGGCGAGGATCTCCCGTGCCCTATTATGCACGTGTGGCGTATACCAACCAGCGGCGCCCCGCCGTAAGATGCGTAGTCTATCCTGGTGCGGAAGTTTCTGATCCGATCCCTCAAAAGCGCCAATCCAAGCCGATTGAGCGCCCCGCCGGTGAATATATCCGCCAGGCTGTCCACTATGAATTCGCCCACTCCTTCTATCGTTTTCAGGACAAGGTTGCCGGTAAAACCGTCCGTTACCACAACGTCCAGCCCGCCTTGCATTATCTCGCCGCCCTCTATGAAGCCGACGTATTCGATCCCTTCGATAGTTTTTATAATTTCACGGGCTTCCCTGAGCGTTTCGGTGCCCTTGCTTTCTTCCGTACCGTTGCTTAAAAGGCCCACTCGAGGCGATTGAATGCCCATGATCTCCCTGGCGAAGACTGTTCCCATGAGTGCGAATTGGGCCAGGTGCCCCGGTCGGCAGGAGGTGCTGGCGCCGGCGTCGATGAAGACCACATCACCCTCCATGCATGGAAGGGTGGCCGCGACGGCAGGCCGGGCAATGCCGTCAAGACGTTTGGATGAGATGAGCGCCGAGGCGAGTGTCGCGCCGGTATTCCCGGCGCTGAAAACCGCTCGAGCTTCGCCTTTGATCAGGCAGTCGAAACATACGCGTATGGAACTTTGCGGTTTCGATCTCGCCGCCGAAAGAGGGCTTTCCTGCATCCCGACAACCTCGCCGGCATGCCGCACGGAAACAGGCAACCTGTCCGCGCGCAGGCGCTCGAGTTGTTGCCGCACCGCTTCCTCATCGCCGACGAGAATAGAAGGGATGCCATACCGCCTGGCGGCCAGAACCGCTCCTTCTACCGGCACCTCGGGCGCGCGGTCACCGCCCATGGCGTCTACCGCAACGGTAATGTCGGGCGCCGACGGCTCCTTCAAACCGGCCTCCTTAGCATATCGGCAAATCGCCCTGTGCGTCAGTCCGGGAAATTACGTTCACCCTGAATACTTAACAACAAATCAACAGACGGGGCTTCCCCGCTTGCAAACTATAGCCAACCGCACATTTTCCCCGAAGGGGATTTGTTCTCAGGAGCCCTTCTCGACGATCTCGACCGCCTGTCGGCCCTTGTACATTCCACAATGCGGGCAAGCGCGGTGCCGCTGCATAGCTTCACCGCACTCCGGGCAATCCACCCAATCAGGCGGATTGATGTTATGATGGCTGCGTCTTTTATTCATGCGAGATTTACTTACTTTTCTGTACGGTACACCCATTTTTCAGCTCCTATTAAGTAGGAATCAAGGATTCGAGGGGCCAACGGGTCGAGCGGGGATATTGCCGCGTCACCCTATGTTCGCTCGAATCCTTAAAGTTTCAACTTGTTAAGCGCCGCCCATCTCGGGTCGACGGCTTCGGTTTTACAACTGCATTCTTCGTTGTTAAGGTCTGCGCCGCATTGTGGGCAAAGGCCCTTGCAGTTCGGCTTGCATAGAAATTTCGAAGGGAAATAAAGCGCCAACTGCCCGCGAAGATGTTCGGCAAGGTCGATCTCTTCTTCGCGGTACGTACCAAATCCTTCATCTTCAGCGTCTTCACTTTCCCTGCCGGGCCCCGTCGGAACAAGCACAATATCTACCGGAGCCTCGACTTCGGCGATTACCTCGGCAAGACAGCGAGCGCATTCGGTATGTACGGACATACGAATATCTCCTTGAACATGTACCTGCTCGTCCGTTCGGACTACATTGAGCCGAATCTTTACCGGCCCGGCGGCCGAAATGCCGTCTTCCGCCAGCAGATCCGGGAAGTTGGTCAGCCAAGTGTCAGGGCGACTCTCGTCAACATTCAACCCTTCATCGGGAATGTTGTCCAGTCTGATAATCATCTCACAACCCCGTACCAAGCGGCCCGCAGGTGCGTATCCTGTTTTCAGAAACTCGAATAAAAAGCAGCCGGCTGTGAAAGCAACGGCCACTTATCATTTATCTTAGGGAAATTACTCGCTTTTGTCAACTTCGTGCGGGGTGTGCGACATTTTTGGTGGTTCGGCTCGTAGGGGCGCGCGGCCGTGCGCCCCTACGAAGCAATTTCACAACAGGAACTATTTAATGATTTCGAGTTCTTTGTTGCTCAGTCCCAGTATTCGCGCCGCAAGGCGATCCAGCTCTTCCTGAAAATCCGAGCTGATTTCGGATTTACAGGCGGCCGATTTGTGTGTATTGATGCTGATCGATGCCGCCAGTTGATGGTTTTCGTTCGACTGGTCGAATTGCGGGATCCTCAAAATACTCAGCAGGTGTGGGGAGGCGAAGCCCTTGCCGCCTACTTGCGAATACGCCCTTGCCGCAAAGCTCGCCGGAGTCGAGTTCAGCAACGCGCAAATATAATGCGCCTCCTCGCGACGTTCGAGCGGGACAAACGTGACGGTCTCCTGAGGAAGCACGGGTTTCGAACCGACTTCTTCCGCAACCGCAGCATGAATGGAAGAAGCCATTCTGGGCCACATAACCTTATATGATGCGAAAGTGTACCTCCCGACCGCGAACATCGAATAAAACGGCGCTTTTTCGACATACGAATCGCCTTGCCGAATGGTAAAAAATCGGCGCCACGCCGCCCTCTCCCTTAAAATCTTCTCGAAGCGGCTTAAGTATTCCCACGTTTTTGGATACCTGCTTCTGAGCGCATCCTCGTCCATTCCACGGCGCCTCTCGGGGTCTTGAACCGCCAACACCGCCAACTTCGGCGAGGTGTTCCACTTGGAAACTTCACCGGATCGCAGAAGCGGGTACACCAGATCCGGCTCGATCATGCATTTTACCTTCTCGACAATACGTTTCCCGGCGGCGGGTATGTTCTCCACAAGCAACATCCCATCCGACCGCCTTTCGATTATCCTCAACCAATATACGCCGTTCGCGCCGCCCGAATATATACCCGCATGTGCGGTATAACTCGACTGACCGAGCATTTTACGCAATACCGGAAGGGCCCGGCGATCCGCGGTTATCCACGCTGAAGTCGAGTCCTTTAGATCCACCGGCTCCGCCGGCAGCGGAATAAGCTTTGAGCGTGATTTAGCCTCCTGAAGGCTCGACCAATCTCGCGGGGTGGTTTGCCCCTTTTTAATCTTCCAGAGTGTGTATGGCACCGGATAGCGAGGCTGCTCACCCTTTTTTAACGCAATGATTAGCGCCGATCCGGCGGCGGAGCCGAATGGCTTTATCTCTGTTAAGTCATCCACCTCCATGGGCCGAACAGGTGTATCATCCCCGAGCTTGAACCGCCTGAATCCCTGGCCGCTACCGGCGCTTTTGAGCGTTGCTCGCGTTATAATAAAGGCAAGTACCCCTTTCGGCCTCAGAAATCGCTCCATGGACCGATACGTCACCAGCATACTCAAATCCTTTTTGGCCTTCCCCAGCAGCGTGTCGATGCCGGAGTGAGGGAACAGTCCGTGGCGTTTCCACAGTGGTTTGGTCTTTCGGCGATATTCCTCATCAATGCTTTCCCAATTCACCCAGGGCGGGTTGCCCATCACAACGTCGAACGCACCCGAAAATCCCGCCTTCGAGAGAGTTTCATCATCCTCCAAGATCGAGTCGGCGCAAACGACCGGCAGGCGCAGTTTGCCGCGAAGGTGAGGCAACAGATCGCAGACGGCCATTAAAAAGTTAGCTCCGGCAGCAAGCACTGCGGCGGGGTCGAGGTCGAGGCCGCAGACGTTGCTCGAAATCAGATCGAGCGTCTCCCTGGAGCTAAGTCCTGCGGAGGCGCACTTCTTTCTGAGTAAAGCGACGGCCCTCATCATAAAGGCTCCCGAACCGCAAGCCGGGTCAAGCAACTTCACCGACGGGTCTCCATCATAACCGGCAATCTCGAGCACACGGTCGGCCAGCCAGTCGGGGGTGTAGTATTCGCCGCTGTTGTGGCGCAAGCGCCTGGGCATCAAATCCATATATAACTGCTTGAATATATCCGAATCGAGAGGGTTGGTCGGCGGGGCGACCTCGGCAAATGTCGATATCGATGTGGTAACGCAATTCAGCAATTCCTCCGAGTGAAAATCGAATTCCCGATTCCCGCAGCCTCGGGGTGGAAATTCGATCCCGCGCTTCTCGAAATAAATTCCCGATTTTACCTCGGATATTTTCTCGATCAAATTTTCAGCAGAAACGATTTTCATGGATCGAAAGGATTCGAACTCATCCCGTCTGACCGAAGCTACCGCCCACCATGCCGCAATTTTGGCAATAACCGACAAGTAGGTTTTAACCGCCTGTCGCAATATTTCGGCATCGGGCGCAATCCCTTTTGCAACAATGCGGCGAATAAGAGAATGTCTTTTATTTACTTTCAGGGTACCTGAAGGTGCGCCAAAAACCGGCGAGCGTTCGGCCTTTTGAGGAAGCTCCCTCGCAAGGGTTCCCACGAATTCGGGCGCTATAGCGCCTTTCGAGCCAAACGCCTCGATCATAAAATCGGAAGATAAATACTTGCGAGCTTTCACTCTATAAATTCCATTTTTTCGCCACGGCGCCCCCCAAAAAAAATTCCCAACCCCATCGAATCCACAACCTCCATCGGCGAATGCTACTACACGGTATGCTAAATGTCCATCTCTACTTGAAATTCCGCGTATAATGTGTCACTCTATACTTACTTGCATTTATCGCGGTTCTTGTTTCAGGCGACATTTGCCACTAAGGGTTAATCGGCGTCTTTAGTCAACTTTATATTTAGGATTTGTCCTTCCGAATGTGATGGGCTTTATAGCTTTGTGAACTTGAGAGCGGCCCAGGGGGCTTGTAAAGCGACTTTCGATGGGAAAGCGCCACAAGAGCCTTAATAAGGTGACGCAAAGAAGCGTGGGAATCCGTCGCTGAACAACAACAAGAAAGGAGTCTCATCATGGTGAAAAACGATATTCAGGAAACCGTTACCGTAGCTCGCGGTTTGGAAGGAGTGTCCGCCGCCGAAACCAGCATCAGCTTTGTGGACGGTGAGAACGGTCAATTGTTTTACCAGGGATATAACATCCACCATTTAGCGGAAAGAGTTTCGCACGATGAGATCATCTACCTTTTGTGGCACGGCGAGTTGCCGACCGAAGAGCAACTCGAAGAATTCCGAGCCGAACTTATACCGGAGATGAAACTGCCCGACGATTTAATCCGCTGGATAAAGAACGTTCCGAAGGAAGCTCACCCCATGAATGTGCTTCGCATCTCCGTGAGCATGCTCGGCATGCTCGACCCCGATTACGGGGACAACTCACCGGAAGCCAACCTCAAAAAGGCGATGCGTATAACCGCCAAAGTGCCGGTGATCGTCGCGTGGGTACACAGGTCACGAAATGATTCCGAGCCGGGCGAGCCCGACCTGAACAAATCGCTGGCCCATAATTTTATGGAGATGTTCATCGGCAGGGAACTTGACGAAGACGAGGTGAGGGTGGTGGAGTTGTTGATGCTTCTTCACGCCGAGCACGGTATGAACGCCTCGACTTTCACCGCACGCGTCACGGCCAGCACGCTCGCGGACATGTACGCCGCCGTAACCAGCGCCATCGGAACCCTTAGCGGATCTCTGCACGGCGGCGCCAACCAGCGCGTTATGGAAATGCTCGAGGACATAAGCAACCCAGAAATAGTCGTGCAATATATCGACGGGCTTCTGGCCGACGGCAAGCGCGTCATGGGGTTCGGACACCGAGTCTATAAGGTCGAAGACCCGCGAGCGTGCCATCTCAGGCGCTGGTCAGGCGAGCTATGTTGCTCACGAAAACAATTCCGGGAACTTTACGAGATCAGCCACAAGATCGAGAGAAAGGTAATGAGCGAAAAGCATTTCCATCCGAACGTGGACTTCTATTCCGCCACCGTCCAGCACGCGCTGGGTATACCCAAGGATTATTTTACCGCCATTTTCGCTTCGAGTCGCGTCGTCGGATGGACCGCTCACGTCATCGAGCAACACAGGGACAATCGCCTTATCAGGCCCACATCGAAATACATCGGCCAATACGGAAGAAGGTTCGTTCCCATCGAGAAACGTTATGAGCGCAAGGCTTCGATCCCACCCAGCGAGCAGAGCGACTCGATAATCAGTACGGACTGAAACCGGGAATATAGGGGCATGACACGTCGTGCCCCTTGCTTACAGACCGTTCTTTTTGCTACTATCCAATTGAGTATTTATTGCATGTCATTTTGACGGAGGAAAAAATATGGGAACCGACGAAATCCGCAAAATCGGTGTGAGCACCGGCGGTGGCGATTGCCCCGGCCTCAACGCGGTCATAAGGGCGGTCACCCTGACCGCGCATAACCATTACGGATGGGAAGTGCTCGGTATCAAAGATTCCTTCAACGGCCTGATATGGCCCGATCAGACCATGCCGTTAACGCCGGAAGTCGTCCGGGACATTCTCCCGGAAGGAGGCACCATCCTCGGCACCACCAACCGGGGGAATCCGTTTGCATGGGAACGCGAGAAGAACGGCAAGGCCGAAATCGTCGATATGAGCGATAGAGTGATGGAGAATTTCGATCATCTCGATCTCGATGCTCTCGTCGTTGTGGGCGGCGACGGTACGATGAAGATAGCCAAGGGCTTTTTCGACAAGGGCATGCCCACCGTCGGCGTGCCGAAAACCATCGACAACGACCTCGAGGCGACCGACCTCACCTTCGGTTTTAACAGTGCCGTCCGAACGGCCACCGAAGCGCTCGACAAGCTCAGAACCACCGCCCAGAGCCACCACCGGGTGATGATTGTCGAGATGATGGGTCGGGAAGCGGGTTGGATCACTCTTCACGCGGGTTTCGCCGGTGAAGCGCACATCATCCTTATACCCGAAATACCCTTCACACTCGATGCAGTATGCAACAAGCTGCTTCAAAGATGGGAAAGCAAGCATAAATACAGTCTTGTGGTGGTTGCCGAGGGTGCAGTGCCCGCCGGTGGTGAAACCAATGTCATAGACCGTTCGCCGGACGGTACCGTGCGTCTGGGCGGCGTGGCGCACCGGCTCGCAGAGGTGGTGAAGGAGCGAACGAAACTCGACGTGCGAGTAATGGTGATGGGGCATATACAGCGCGGCGGGTCTCCGACGGAATTTGATCGAATACTGGGCACGCGTTACGGAGAGGCCGTTACTCACATGATAGCTCGCGGCGAGTTCGGGAAAATGGTCGCCCTGCGCGGAACCGCAATCCTTTCCGTTGACCTCTCCGAGGCGGTCGGTCGCAATAAACTCGTCTATCCCGACGGTACGTTGGTTAAGGCCGCGCGCTCGATGGGTATATTTTTCGGCGACGAGTGATTAAACCCCGTGGGTTTGGAAAAGTGGCCCTGTTCAATCAAGAACAAAGCCACTTTTTATAGTTTTCTCAAATAGAAACTTATTCTCGAACCAATTCTATTTTATAAAATACTTTCGATTTTTCATGCCTTAATTCGTGCGACCAGTAGGCTCCATCGACAAGTTTTCCTTCCAAATCCCGGCATAAAACAATTATCACGGGGGTTTCTTCTTCCTGATCTCCCACAATTGTTTCGTCCGGGTTCCTCAAGATGACCGTGGACTCCCGGTAACCGACAGGATCGAAGACTTTGCTCACTCTTTTAATCTTGTGCTTAACCAGGCCCCTTTTGTTGAATTCTATGCCAACAACCCGATCCAGAGGTATTTTTCTCTCCTGTGGCAGCGTTGGGTTTATAGTAAGATAGCCCGTGCCGAAAAGGTTGCCGATAGGTTGGTCGCAAACAGTGTGGAATTCAACAAGGTCAACGAATTCATCCGGCTTATTCTCATCGGGATAGATACGGTATATGAGTTTGGGCGGTGGCGGTGCGGGCGGTGGGGGCGGCTCCTCCGGTTGCGGCGCCACGATCGGTTCGGGGGGAGCGGTTCGGTCAACACCGGTGGTGGTCGTTTCGGTTGGAGTAGATCCCGTTTCGCCAGGAGTAGTACCTGTTTCGCCTCGCTTTTCGCAGCCATTAAATACGACGAAAACAACCGCGCAGGCGAACAAGGTTAAAACTATCGTTTTGATAAGAGTTCGTTTCATAAGGTTCTCCTTTCACTCATATACTTTATTCGGTCTTATTACCGGCGGGGAAAGAGAGGGTAAAAACCGCGCCGGAATACCGACTGCTCTCACATGTAATCGTGCCTTCAAAACGGTTAACGATACTCATGGTGACGGCCAGTCCCAGGCCGGTACCTTCACCGACTTTTTTGGTGCTGAAGAAAGGATCGAAAATGCGATCAATCTGTTCGGGCGGAATACCGGGGCCGGTGTCCGTCACTTCGGAGTAAACATCATCCCCTTCCATCCATGTGGAAATTGTTATCTCCCCTTTCCCCCCCATCGCCTGAACGGCGTTTTGAATCAAGTTCAAGAATACTTGACGTAGTTGCGACGGCTCGGCCATCACATACGTAACATCACCCTTGTCGCGGTTGATGCCGACATCTTTCATCAATCCCGAGTGATCGGCCAGTCTCAAGGCGCTTGATATAACATCTTCAATGTTGACGGGTTCGAGAGGCCCTTCAGGTGCGATGCGGGAGTAATTCTGCAAATCGCGTACTATGTGCGACGCAGTTTCGGCGTAATGTATGATATCTTCGGCGCATGCTTTAACCTTATCTATGCTGTCGGTGGATATCGCCGCTTCCGCCATTCCCATTATTCCGGCCAGCGGATTATTTATCTCATGAGCGACACCTGCGGCGAGCGTACCTATACCCGCCAATTTTTCCGACTGCACCAGCAGTTTCTGCTGTTCCTGAATACGTACGAGAGCTTCAATTACTTGCTGATGCAGACGGGCGTTCTGAACCGCCGATGATATGGTACCCGCCATGGCGATCAGCAGGTCGAGTTCCGACTCGGAATAAGGCTTTTTATCGGGACTGTTTTCTATATAAACCAGCCCGATAACCCTCTCCTCGGCCCATAAAGGCACGGACATTACGCTCCCGACGCGCGGCGCGCCTGGTGGAAGCTCACCCTGCGGATTGTATGCCGCGATGCAGACCTGCTCCTTTATCGTACGTTGGGCAATGCTCTCGATGAAAGCATGATCCGGTACAGGTTGACCGGTTCGGGAGTGAACCGTTTGGGGTATCAACTTGTCATCTTGCTCCGACAAAAGAGAAATACTCATCATCCGGCATGGCAGGGAATCCAGTATCAATTCTGCAGTGGCTTCGAACTGTTTATCCAGATCCAACGTTGTGTTTATCGCTCTGGAAAGCTGTTGTAGAACCTGCAAATTCCGGTGGCTCGCTCGCAATTCCCCCGGATCATCCGGCGCGGCTTCCAGAATGGCGGAGATTCTTTCACCGCTTTGTTCCCCCTCCTTGGCGCGCACATGATCTAAAGTACGAGTAAATTGAAAGACAGTGTCTCCATTACTCGCCAACTGCGGAGACGTATCGGTGGTTCTGAAGTGAAGAACCCAGCTTCCCATCTTTATTTCGTCACCGTCGGCCAACTGGACTTCATCTATGCGAGTCCCGTTAACATAAGTTCCGTTAAGGCTCATATTGTCCACAAGACGATAATTCTTGCCATCATAAATTAATTGGGCGTGGTTACGGCTGATTTTCAGATCGGGCAAATAGATATCGTTTGACGGAATTCTTCCAATGCTGGTTTTTTTACGCCGGACCTCGAATTCAGTCCCGTCTATAGCAATTAGCCGTGGCATCGAGCAGGAATCACCCCTCGAGAAGTTGATCCCAGTTCAGGTATATTTCTTTCTCATCCAGTATGACTTTTAACTTGCTCAGCAGTTCTTCCGGTTTGAAAGGTTTGGTAACGTAAGCATCACACCCGCATCGAAAGCATTGCTGCATCGTTTGCTCGTCATTTCGCGATGTAACCATAATAATGGCTATATCTTCCAATTTCGGGTCATTCTTGATGAATCTGCAAACCGCGTCGCCGCCCATTTCTGGCAGCATCAAATCCAAAAACACGAGGTCGGGTTTATCAGTATGGACGTGCTTTATAGCTTCCGGGCCGGTGAAAGCGGTAGTAACCGAAACTCCGGTCTTTTCGAGAAGGTTTTTCTCTTGCTCGAGCACTTGGACGGAATCGTCAACTAGCAAAACTCTTGCTTTTTTCCTGGCCATCGATCTGATGATACGGTCGCATGGCGCCATTGTCAATACTGCGAAAAAAGCCCGGCATCCTTCCCTTGAAAAAAACGGCAAAAAATGTACCATCTAAATTCAAAGAACCATCAGGTTACAAATTCATATAATGGCAAGCTCTATTCTGATAATCGACGACGACAACGCATCCCGAGATGAAGTCAAGCGCATTCTCAATACTTCAGGTATATTTGACGATTACTACGAAGCGTCCGACGGAGTGGAAGGTTTCAAAATTCTTATCAACAAATACGTAGATATAATTCTTTGCGATGTGGACATGCCCGGTATAGACGGAATCAAGTTTTTGAGCATGAAACGAGCCCGGCCCGAGTTCAACGACATACCCGTTATTATGCTCACGGGTATGGCCGACGTAAAGGTAAAAGTGCAAAGTCTTGAGTTGGGCGCCAGCGATTATGTCACAAAACCGTTCGAATCGGCGGAGCTTATCGCGCGTGTCAAAGTGCATAGTAAAATCAAAAGGCTTCAAGACGAACTGAGAGAAAAAAACCGCAAACTCGAAGAGCTCTCAAACACGGACGGCCTCACCAAATTGTATAACAGGCGCTATTTCATGGAGCTGTTTGATCTCGAGTTCGAGCGCTCGAAACGCTACGGCTCCGACCTCAGCTTCATAATGATGGACATAGACAACTTTAAGAATTTCAACGACACCTATGGCCACCTTCTTGGAGACCGGATACTCGTGGAAGTCGCCCGTGTCCTTAAGGACAACCTCCGGGTCAACGACCAGATCGGCAGGTACGGCGGGGAGGAGTTTGCGCTTATGATGCCCGAGACCGACCCTGAAGGCTCCAAAGTTGTCGCCGAGAGACACCGGCGTAATATCAGTGAATTCGTAATGCGCGAGCAAGGCAAAGAACTGAGCATTACGATCAGCCTCGGAGTCGCTTCCCACCCCAACCCGGAAGTGGAATCTCTCGACGACCTCATAAAACTTGCCGACGATGCCCTGCTCGAAGCAAAACGCGAGGGCCGAAACCGCATCAAGATGGCCAAGTGAGGGTCTGCTTTATTTCGTAAGATCGAACAGTCTATTTCGCCTTTGAAATTTCCTCTATCGCTTCGGGGTTCTCGACGCTCGATAGGTCTCCCACATCCTCGCCGAGATACTTACGCTTGATGGTTCCCCGCAGTATCTTTGCGGAGCGGGTTTTGGGCAGTGCGTCGACGAAAAGCACCTTTTCGGGCTTCAGGGTTTTGCCGAGTTGCTCGACCACTTTGCCGCTAAGTTCCTCCCGAAGTTCCTCGCTCATTTCATGATCCGGCCCAAGCACCGCGAAACATACCACGGACTCACCCTTGATGTCGTGCGGCACGCCGATTGCGGCGCACTCTGCGACGGCTTCATGCTTGTTCAAAGCGGACTCGATCTCCGCCGGGCCGGTACGCTTACCCGCTACCTTGATGGTGTCGTCGCTGCGGCCGTGCAGGAACCAGAATCCGTCATCATCCACATGAGCCCAGTCGCCGTGATACCAAACGTTTTCCCAACGCGAGAAGTATGTTTCGATGTAGCGGTCGGGATCTTTCAGAAAGCCCTTCGTCATACTCGGCGCCGGTTTTTTGCAAACAAGGTGGCCGATGCCGCCACGGACGGGCTTGCCGTCATCGCCGAAAACGTCGATGTCCATTCCAAGCCCGGGGCCGCGCAGCGTGCAGGGCTTGAGCCGATTGATGGGCAAGGGGCTGAGCAGGCAGCCGACTATCTCGGTACCGCCGCTGATGTTGATTATCGGGCAGCGTCCCCCGCCGACCTTATCGAGAAACCACATGTAGCTGTTGGGGTCCCACGGCTCGCCGCTGCTGGCGAGAATACGCAACTTGCTCAAATCGTGCTTTTCGACCATTTCATCTTCGTAAGTCATCATCATCCTGATGGCGGTGGGGCTGATGCCGAAAATGGTCGCCTCGTGCCGCTCGATAACTTCCCACAATCTGTCGGTATTCGGATGGTTGGGCGTGCCCTCGAAAACGACGAACTCGCCTCCGAGATGCGTCGAGCCTATCATCAGCCACGGACCCATCATCCAGCCGATGTCGGTCATCCAGAAGAAAGTGTCGTCGGACTTCATATCGGTGTAATAAGCCACCTCTTTGACTATCTGGGCCAATGCTCCTGCATGTGTGTGCACGGTGCCCTTGGGTCTGCCGGTGGTGCCGGAAGTGAAGATGATCATCGAAACGTCTTCCGCATCCATGACTTCGGTCTCCGCTTCCTCCGGCTGGTCCGCGATAAAATCGTGATACCAGACGTCCCGACCTTCCGTCCACGGCACATCCGCCGCTCCGGTTCTCTTGAGCACCACCACGATCTCGACGCCGGGGGCGTTTTCTAGAGCTTTGTCGGCTTCTTTCTTTATCTGTACCTGCTTGCCGCGACGCAGGCCGCCGTCGGCGGTGAAAAGTACTTTCGCGTCACCGTCCTCGAGGCGTGTGGCAAGCGCCATCGCTCCGAAGCCGGAAAAAACCGGGATGGTCGCCGCGCCGATTTTGAGTGTGGCAAAAAAAGCCACTACTATCTCCGGCGTCATCGGCATATACAGACCGACGGTATCGCCTTTCTTTACGCCGGCCTTGCGCATAGCGTTGGCCAATTTGCATATCTCGGCGTTGAGCTGTGCATACGTGAAAGATTTAACTTCTCCGTCGTCGCCTTCCCATCGCATGGCGATCCGGTCGCCCCTGCCTGCCTCGATGTTCTTATCGAAGCAGTTGTGAACGATATTAATCTTTCCGCCTATGAACCATTTGGTCCACGGGAATCCGCCCGAGTCGTCCATGACCTGTGTGTACGGCTCGTACCATTCGATACCGAGATCTTTCAACGCGGCATCCCAGAACCACACAACATCTTCGGTGCTGCGCTTGATAAGCTCGTTGTAATCTTCTATTCCATGCTTGTTCATGAAACGGCGTATATTGCTCTTATCAAGGTAATCCCCGGAAGGTTCCCAGACGATCTTGCCGGTGGCGTCCATGTCGGTTTCTTTCATTTTGCGGCCTCCTTCATAATATTTGTTGAAAACTCACTCGTTCTATTGCAATTGTTCACAATTTAGGCTAATCGGTCGCTGCTGTCAATAGCGTAACGCCGCCTTTCCCTGATTCCCGGTTAATGTAAGTGAAAAAGCACCAACTGGGTGTAATACTTATAAAAAAGCTAAAAAGAGCATTCACCCAGGAGGTGCTTTATGGGG
>Ga0180431_10004116_pt1 | contig 18329 bp, 18 predicted proteins | sample SS_ome_11_FD_132459 | JGI IMG/M metagenome (GOLD analysis project Ga0180431, IMG submission 132459) | Hypersaline lake sediment archaeal communities from the Salton Sea, California, USA - SS_1_MS_1 metaG | ecosystem: Environmental > Aquatic > Non-marine Saline and Alkaline > Hypersaline >... | reverse complement strand
TGTTCATAATGGTCTCAGACAGAACCTACTCGTACCCCTCATGAACATTGCCAGGTAGGCCAAAAAACCCAGATAACTTCTGGGATCTGAGGTGTCAATTTGGTATGATACGTCCGCCAAGCCCATTGGGCGGTACATATCAGTGATACAGCAACACCACAACTGAATATAGATAAGAGTGAGAGTAGTATAGTGAGACATAGTAGTACCCTATCCGAACGTTTGATGGGGCGAGACGGGTCACCCTGAAGTAGCCAACTGGGGTGGCCCGTTTCGTTTTCTCTCACGCCAGGGAGGACTTCGTAGTGTGATGTCTCTATCGGTGTCGGTACTGTGGGTCTCAGGTAGGGTGCCCGTCTTGTATGAGGTAACAGCTCTTTACTGTTCGGTGCTTTAGTTGCCAGGGTGGAACGGCGAGTGTCTATTTCCCCCCGCCTATTCACTACAAGGGTACCGGGTAGACGGGCGCGGGGTACGGCATTCTTGCCCTGGATCAGGGGGGCCAAACTCCCTGGTCCCCTGGAGTTTGACGCTTTACCGGAGGGCTGAGATTCCTGAGATATACCTGATTCCTCTCACGCAGGCGATCCCCCCTTGACGAAATCGGCACACAACCCGCCGGCGACCGGGACCACACCAGGGGCCGTGTGGGTTCGCCCTGAGGCAATGAGCCCGACTGGCGCGGTGGCTTCTGTGCTGTGGCAGATGCACACGAGCGGCCGGCTCAGCCAGACGGCGCTCAGTCACATCTCGCAGAAACTGTTTGGCCGGCCGGTGAGTGAGATGAAGCCGCCCGACCGTTCCGCGGCGGAACATCAGGGGAACCCTTCGCGCGACACGATCACGCAAGCACATGAGCCCGCATCCCCACCCCGCAAGTACGGCACAGGTCACCCCATTCCGCCTGGTCAGTCGGTCTCGCCAGGGTACAAGGTGCTCCAGGTGTTCTACGTGACTGAGGGCCAGGGGGCTGTCTACGAGGCTATCGCCTACAGTGGTGACGACACCGTCTCGCGCCGGCCAAGACTATCAGTGGGGCAGTGGCCAGACTGTTCGCCCACTTGCTCGATGGCGCAGCCTACCCACTCGGCGGCGGCCGCCGCCATGTAGTGAATAAAAATTCTGCCGCATAAATGCGAAAACGCCCGCACCCCGTGAACCGGGATGCGGGCGTCTCAGCGAGTGCGGGCGCTAGGCTGTGGCCTAGGCGATCAGGACGCAGGGTTCAGCGCGGGATGCCGCCCAGTTGCTCGCCTGGACATCCTACGGCACCTGGTTGCAGCCATCAGTGCCAATCTCCACTCGCTCGTTGCTGGTGTGCAGCTCCTCGAACGGGCTGCGGGCGTAGCGCCCGACGATGCCGCACGGGCAGAAGACCTCGTTCTGTTCAGCTACTCGATGACGAAGGCCGCCTTGGTAATGGTGGGCTCAGAGCTGCGACTGGTATCGCTGCTCAGAGCCTCCAGCGGGAAGGGGATCCCCGAGAGCCTGGACCCGATCCTCAGTCAACATCTCCATACGCACCTGATGCAATTTGCAGTCTGTGCCCACCTATGCCCACTTCGGAGTCTCAAGCATCGATCATATCAACGGCGCGGCTCTATCGGGGTGTATCGACAGAATCCGGGGACGGGGTATGGCGTGATGGCTCCAGTTGTCACGTGAGCGTGTTCACCCTTCGTGCGTTCCGCGCCTGCCCAAGTCGCGCGCTGCCTTTAGCAGGGCAGGTGATGGATGCTGGATCACCTTGGCCAGCGTGGTGGATCGAAACCCATCCTTGGAGGTATTTCAAGGAATTCCGCTACCGTCGTTGCATCTATGGGGAGTTTGTCTTCACGGATTCGAGCCATCTTCGGTGCGTGTAGCGTCCAACCACGCCCTTCCTGGCGACGTCCGCAAGGATAGTCCGATGATGGACGTATGCGATCCCCCTCGATCTCTACTACGATTTCCGGCGCCAGACGAACGTCCACAAGTCTTCCTGCTATCGACACTGGGACACTATCTGGCAAGGCAGCCGCATCGCGCGCAGCCGCGAGGGTGGCTTTGTCAAAGCCTTTCACACTAGAGTATACCCACGCAAAGGGGATGAACTGACTGATGTCTGTGTCCCACACTGCCGCCAGGTAGGCACGACGCTCAGTGCTATATCCGACCAGCACGGCATCCACTGTGCCTACGGGCTTGATCTTGATCCGGTTCCTGGTGCGCGACCCCGCCTCATACGGAGCATCGGGGCGCTTGGCGACCAGTCCCTCGTAGCCTTCTGATGCCCACTGATCGAAAACATGCTTGAAAGTGTCCAGACCCTCTACGTGTCGCTGTTCCGTGAATGTCAGTTCGTCGGATGTGACACCTGACAGTAGCTCGCGTAGGGCCGTGGATCGCTCGTCGCACCGCCGACGCGTCCAGTCGACATCCAGGTACAATAAGTCGTAGGCTACAGCCTTGTGCTGTATTCCAACACTTTTCATAGCCGTCGCGGGCAGGATTGCTGCCGTTCGTGGATCGACCGCAAGCACCTCGCTTTCGATGATCAGCTCCCGTCCGGCCGACACCGTCTTGGCCGCTTCGATGAGTTCGGTCCATTTGCCACCCATCGGCTGACCGCTTCGCGCAAACAGACGCACGCCTCTCGGTCCGCTGTGGATCTGACACTCCCATCCATCGAGCTTGGGTTCCAATAACCACGGTCCGCCCTTGAGCTTTTCCCAGACCTCCTCCGGGCTACGAAAGCGCGTGGCAAGTGCCGGGTGCACGGGCACATACAATCGCGGTCCCACTTCATCGAGCTCTTCGGTGCCTTGTTGAGCGAGTATCCTGGCCAGACGGCCCGGATCGGGGCAGCGAGCGTATGCCTCTCGGACTAAGCGATTAACCGCAGGAGTCCCGCCACCTGCCGTCGCAAGCGCCTTCAATACCGCGTTCTCCGCTGCGCCCCTGGTCGGAATGGCCGGAACAGGCTGACCGAACCCTGGCAGGGTGAGTTGGTCGCCTGAGGCGAACTGGACGCTGGCAGCAAGGGACAGCACAGCCTGGGATGCGGCATCAGGATCAGCTCTTTCAACTGCAGAGATCAGTTGGTCGCGATACATCCTCTCCGCTGCTTGCTCTTCTGACGGTCTTCCAGGCATCTTCCTATCCCCCCTCACCCAATGCTCCGTCGCCCACGAGACTGACCGTTTGGAGGAGCACCCGAAGGCATCCCCACCGGTCGGGCTCTCGCGCCAGTGCCATCCTTGCGTAGCTCTGGGCCTGCTGTAGGTCGCCCAACTGGGCGTAGGCCTCTGCAATTCTCAGCAAGTACACGATGGCGTTTTCCTCATCGTGCAGTTTCCCTTGCTCGTATTTCTCGACCGCCTGTTCCACATGGTGATGTGCCAGTAGGACATCCCCCCACTCCAGATAACAGACAGCATCGGCAGGTGCAAGACGTACAGCCTCTTTGAAGGCCTTGGCAGCAGCTTCGAACTCTCCCAGGCAGGCCTGGACTTGTGCCAGTCGTCTCAGGTGACTCGGATGCACTGTACGGCTCACCACACGCTCCCACCACTCGACCGCCATCTGGTAGTTACCCACGGCTGCGTACGTTTTGGCGACGTGTCGCATGATGTACACGTTCTCAGGCAACAGGGTATGTGCCTCTAGGTACTTCTCCAGCGCCAGAGGATATGCGTTCTGTGCCTCGTGCTTATGTCCCTGCTCGATAAAAGGTAGAACCACCAATGCCTCCTCAGCCTCACGCACGAGTCTTGCCACGGTCGCTTCCACTCCCTCCTCGTTCACTTCTGTGAGCAGTCCAGCCAGTCGAAAAGGCATCGACCACACGAAACAGCGGACCTCAACATGTGGCTGCGTCTCGAATGGAATGGTGATCGAGTTCAGCAGTCGACGTAGCTGAGATCGCCATTCACGATCTTGCTCGTCAGTTCGGTTAACGCAGGGCAGGAGACAGACGAATTGCGCCGGGCGATCGTCGCCACGGTTAAAGAGCTTGGGTGCCTCGAGGCCAGACTCAAGGTAGAACCTGTGGGTTACTAGGCGAATATGCCGATTCAGCCATTGGGCGACCTTCGGACTGCGCTCAAAAAGCTCGTGGTACTTGTGAACAGATACGGACACCAAATGTAGGTTATCCAGCGGGTTGAGCCGGGCATCCTGCCGCAGGGCTGCTTCAAGCTCTGCCTTCAATTCCGTCTTCAATTCCGTCCATGACCGTTGCACGCACAGGGGCTCGCAGACGATATGGAAGGAGAGCCGCTCCGCGTCTGTGCGCACGTGATTCCGTTCGATGATCTCCCCGATGATGTTGGCCACTATCCGCAATAGTCGGGTGCTTGCCGGCGTGAAGACCATCTCGTGGTTGCGATGAGGTGACCGGGTGCCTATGTACAGCACACCATTCGTGTGGCCTTGCGCGCCGGTTGGGACAGCGATCGCCGCAGTTGCTCTCTCTTCGTCTTGATGAGCCAGCCTGGGATCAAATCGGCCTGAGGAGTCCTGTACGACAGCGACGCAGCCATGCTTGTAGGTCCACCCTGACAGTAGGCGCCCCGGTTCGATGCTCACGCCACGCCGCAGTTCAGCGGGAAAATGGGAACTCATCGCGGCGAATCGAAGATGCCCGTTGTGATGCGGATCTGGCGTGAGCACGGCGCAATATTGCCACGCCTGCGAAAGATCGGATAGGATTTCTGTGATGACCGTGAGGGGGGTGCTGTATTCCTCGGAATCCTTTGGAGCAAGCCCCTCTCGCGCCAGCGAATTCGATTCTGGCTTGAGAAAGCACGACTCCAGCGTCAGCGCCAGAAGTTGATCATCCGTGCTATCGAGGGGCTGGCTGATTTTCTCACCGACCGCACTGAACGGTGGCACGCCGATCACAAACTTCAACAAACACCGGGGTGTGCCGTGGGTGATTTCCAGGTAATGCCACTGCCACCTCCTGTAGTCGAGTAGGTTGTTGGGCCTCGGCACCCCGAGAAGCACCTCGCCTTCCTCGCTGATTCCGCCGAACAGGTCGTCAGGTTGAAGATCGCCTATACATTTGTCAATCTCGAGCTGGTCGCAGGCTGTGTAGTCTACACTCGGGAAGTGTGGATTGCCTGGCTGGGACTCGAACACCTTCCTTCGGAGGACGACTACCCCACCCAGGGGCAGTCGCCCCCGGAACAGCCAGTTTAGGCATACTCCCAGCATCCTTGAGCGGAAGTAGACGCAGCCCCGTTCGATCTGTGTCGGTACCCCTATGTCTGGGCGAGCGGCTTTGTGAGGCACTCCGTCTCCCCGGGACATCGCGGAGTCGTGAAGAAGACTCGCGATCCTGGCCAGCGTGGGGCGCTTGCCGTTCGAAGCCTCGAACTTCTCACGCAGCACTTGTACCAGGATGACGTCGCGAATGTCGTCGCGGTCGTAGGCGTACAGAGTGCGCGAGTCGTACGGTTCACGGACCGGGCGGACCAGCTCGATCTGCACCAGATAATCCAGTTTGTCAGGAGTGAGCCCCGGTGCTCCGTACTCTCTGGCGATCTTTAGGACATCACTCTTGCGGAAAATCTGGTTGCGAGGAAGGTGGGACAGGCGGTCCCCGATTTGACCGCGCAACTGCGTGACCGTTTCCAGGGACAGACGCTTACGAGCATTCATATCGGACCTTCTGGACGCTTCATACGATTCTTTCAGCTATATTCTACTCAATTGCCTGGATGACGCAAGATCGCGGAATATGGTAGGATGTCGGACTATAGTACCTCATCTCGCAGCGCGATTTGGAGGTACGTTGTTCCCGCATAGGACTCGGGCTCGTCGTCGTTGACGAGATATCTCCATTTGTCGTAAACTAGGGGCAATGATTGAGAAGAGCCTATCCGCGCCTTAATGAGGAAGCCTGGAGTGGCTCGGGAGGAACGAAGATGTCAAAAGCTCAGTTATTGGTTTGGTGGGGGGCCGTAGTCGCTGCGGCGGCAGCGTTCGCGGCTCAGTACGGTCAGCTATCGAAGCGGAAGCGGCGTGACATGCTGTTGGGTCTGCTGGTTTTCCTGCTCATCTTCATCATCCCGGTGGTGTTACTCTACCTGGCTCCCGACGAATGGTTCGCTAAGGAGGCAGTGCTACCTCGACACAACGCAGTTCCCGCAGGCCCAAGTCAAACGACGCCGATAGGTCTGCCGTCCGTACCAGACCACCGACGTCGTGATCGCTAGCAGTCTAACCATGTAATGGGGAGGGCACATATGTCCGAGTGGGTCATCATCTTGATGCTGATCTCCTTCATAGCCGGGTTGATCCTTGGCTTTCTCCTGGCCAAGCCGAACTTTGTGAACCGCTAGACCCTGTCGCGAGCGGTCGCAGGATCGAACCGGACGCTGGGGAACTGTCCCCCGGCTCAGCTTCGTAGACAGCCTCCAGGCGACGCGTGGCGCTTGCAGGGCGTGGGTGCAAAACTTGCACGGACTTCCCTGCATGCAATAGGACGGCAGCAGGCGGCGTAGATCTACGTACGGCCAGCACCGAAATGGGCACACTTGCGCTGCGTGAACGCTGCGGGTCGGGTCCCGGAGCAGGTGAGCGGGTACAATCGCCTCGTAGCAGGTGTTCAGGAACAGACCTCCCAGCTGCCTACGGAGCCGAGCGACAGTGCGGAGGCACGGCAACGCGAGGAAAAGATCAGCACTTGGATGCAGGTCCGGGAGGAGAGTGATTTCATCCCGAAAGCGGGGAGTATTTGTCGGGGTATGTTGGCTCGCTCTAGGGGGAGTTGGAGGGAAGGGAGGAGCAGTAGGCGAGGATCAGGAGGCCTGGTCCTTGCAACTAGAGTTGGCTAGCAGGAGCGCGAGGCTTCAGGGTTCTCCTGATCGGACCAAGCTAATCTCCTGGCGTCTGCAAGCTGCTGAGGGATGTCTCGCCACTGGGACGAGGCTTGGGGTGCAGTCAATCTTAACAGACTCAGTTCGACCAGTGTATGCTGCGCACGAGAGAAGGACACGGTGAGAAATGGATGAGAAAGAAGCGGGCAGAAACACACTAGACTCACGCGCATGCGTGGAGATCTAGAAGCCCCACGAAGTCGCCGAGGCCTGACAGCGGTCACATCACCAGGCCTCAATGGCTGATCACCTCGCCCTTCACCGGTGGATACCTGTTCCCAAGCGCTGGCTTGGTCAATTGGTCAGGGCACGGTAGAATCCAGCACCAGGCGGGCAGTCAGGATGAACGATGTTTGTGTATTGCGACTACCATTACCACCTCTTGTACCATTTGGGCGAGGCCTATGCTATACGGCAGATACTGGGGCATACTGATTTACGTCAGTTCGTGGGGGGTATTTCGGAAGCGCTGTATCGTCCCGCGAGTTAGGACAAGACGAGCAACAGTCGGGCGGTCAAGATGAGAGGTCTTCCCCTGTCACGACTACCAATATCCCTACTGGTTCCACCTGGGCGAGGCCTATAGGATCCGGCAGATGCTGGGGCATCGGAATCTGCCCGATTTCGTGGGGGATATGTCGGGGGCGGTGTATCGGCCGGAGAGGTAAGAGGACGAGGCAGGGCCTCTATTCACCGAAAATCTTCTGAACACGCCAGGCATTTACCACTCATTCAAGTCAGCCTGTTCACACCCGGTATCTATGGCTTGCCGCATGAGCTGCAAATCATCCAGCGGGATAGCGCCAGCGAACCGTAACAACCGCTTGCCGGGTGTGCCAGACCGAACAACTGTCTGCAATATCTGCACGATTGCCAAGACTTGTTGTTGCAGGTTTTTGGGGAGAGTCTCCAATTGTTCGACAACTCTGGCAACGATCGTTCTGCTCACGATCAGCCTCCCGTTCTCTATTCTATCACCGATCCTGAACGATCACCGCGCCCTCGTACTCGAACTCGGACCAGGCTAATCGGAGATCGTCGAGAGAAGCGGTATGAAGGCCCGTGTCCAAATCGGCCGTCTGCCTATAGTGAGGACCCGGCAACCAGTCTTTCGGCATGGTCGGCGATATCTTGTGTCAACTGGTCGTCGGCCAGAATCTCGCCAGTCTGCGCGTCTACGTCAATGTGGCCCACCTGGCCGAGCCGGCCCTTTGGCGAGAGGGCCAGGACTACCGGAACGCGCCAGCACATTCGGTCGCTATAGATGACGAGTGTGGGAGTATCTCCGCCCAGGCCGGTACCGATCTCGTTCAGAACGAACACGTTGACTTTGCGGCGGGCGGCGACCTTGGTAACATTGAGCTTGGCCGAGACGCGAATGTTCACGTCGACCTGTGCTGCCTCCAATTGAGGAAGCACTTTACTCAGTTCCACAGTCAAGTCGCACCTCCAGATGCCGCAGTCCAGTTTCCGTTAGGCCATCAAAGCTGATCAAAGTATACCATAGGTACGCGACTGGTGCAATAGGAGCGCCAATCCGTTTACGCTGCAAGCTGCGGGCGACGAGAGCCAGAGTCTCGTTCGCGGAGCCTGGGTGCTTGTCAATTGGCCCCCTTGCAGGTAAAATAGCCGCTGTGAATCCGAGGCTTGTAACCCGCGTCCTCCTGGTCGTGATCATCGTCGTCTACGCCACGATTGGCGTCCTTTACGCGGCGCTCACCCCCGTCTGGCAGGTCCCTGACGAGCCCGCCCACTATAACTATGTCCGTGCGCTCGGCGATGACCGCGAATTGCCCGTGATCGAACCTGGCGATTACGACCAGGCATACCTGGGGCGACTGACTGCGGACGGCTTTCCTCCACAACTGTCCATCGAACCCCTGGAATACGAGGATCACCAGCCACCGCTGTACTACCTGTTGGCAACGCCGATCTACCGGCTCTTTGAGGGCGCGGTACTGCCGCTGCGGCTGCTTTCGGTGATCTTTGGAGTTGGGCTCTTGATGGTTGCTTTCGGGACAGTGAAAGCGATCTTTCCGACGCAGCCCGCGTTGGCGCTGATGGCCACAGGCCTGATCGCGTTCATCCCCCAGCACGTGGCGATGACCGCCGGCATAAACAACGACGCACTGGCGGAACTCTTTGTGGGAGGCACGCTGTGGGCACTGGTGGTCTATGTCAGGGGAGGCAGCGAGCGCCCCTGGCGGATCGGGCTGCTGTTGGGAGCGGCGCTGCTGACCAAGGTCACGACCTATATGATCGTGGGGGTGGCACTGATGGCAGTGGTGATCCGGGGTTGGCAGAAGCGCCGCACGTGGAAGTGGGCCGTGGGACAGTGGGCATGGATGATCCTCCCAGCGCTGCTGATCTCCGTGCCGTGGTTCATCCGCAATGGTCTCACATACGGCTGGGCGGATCCCCTGGGCATGATGCGACACAATGCGATCGTCGAAGGGCAGCCGCGCTCCAACGAGTACGTCGCACTCTATGGCTGGGGCGGGTTGCTGCGCCAGATGGCCCACACGACCTTTCAGAGTTTCTGGGGACAGTTTGGCTGGATGGGTGTCGTGCTCCCGGCAACCATCTACCGAGCGCTGGCGTTGTTCTCCGCCCTGCTGGTCGCCGGCTTTCTGTGGTGGCTGTTCGACCGCCGCCGCCCCCGGCTGAACCCGGCGCAGCGCGCCAGCCTGACGTTGCTCTCGCTCACTTTCGTGTTCACGCTGCTCGAATTCCTGGGTTACAACCTGACTTTTGTGCAACATCAGGGTCGCTACCTGTTCCCGGCCCTGGTCCCCATCGCGATGGCAGCGGCGCTGGGGCTGGACAGGCTCGCCAAGGTCCTGCCGTGGCGAGCACGCGCGCTGGCGGACGCCGTGCCCTTCGCCGGGCTGGCAGCGCTGGACGTGTACTGTCTGTTCAGATTCATCATCCCTTTTCTGACGAGGTGAAGGATGGACGATCTGGCCCCCGGATTGACCGGCAAATCCGAGATGACCGTGACCGAGGCGGATACAGCAGCTCGCTGGGGCAGTGGGTTGGTGCCCGTCTTGGGCACGCCCGCGCTGGTGGGCCTGATGGAGGGCGCGGCCGTGAAGGCGTTGGCCGGTCACCTCACCACTGGCCAGACCTCTGTCGGCGGGCGGATTGACCTCCGGCATCTGGCTCCCACGCCGGTGGGCATGCACGTCCAGGCCCGGGCCGACCTGCTGGAGGTGGAGGGCCGCCGCCTGCTGTTCCGCATCGAGGCGTGGGACGAGGCGGAACGGATCGGTGAAGCCACGCACGAGAGGTTTATCATCGATGAGGAGCGGTTCGTCGCAAAGGCGCAGGCCAAGGGAGAGGAGAGAGTAGGGAATAGAGAATAGAGATTGGAGATTGGAGATTGGAGGCGGGGCCTATGGCTCGGGTCGCCAGTAACGCTCTGCCAGCCTGCCGCCGCCGGTCTGTTCTGCGAACGCACGCACGGACGACGCCGTATGTGCCGCGTCCGTCCAGAAGGTGCTGAGTTGAGAGCGGTAGCAGGCAATGGCGGCGAGCTTGGCCTCCAGGGCCTGCTCGGAGAGCAACTCTAGATGCACGCGCGCCTGCCCCGGCTTCGATACCTGCTGCATCGCCTGCCTGTCCTGCGCGTAGGGAAAGTCCTCATAGTAGGCCAACGCGCGCCCAGATGCTTCCGCTGCCTGGCGCACAATCTGGTGATCCACGTGATGGCCGACCCCTAGCGGCGCGTAGACTGCCGCCTCTCCTTGCCCCTGGAGCAGCGCCGCCAGACGGGCCGTAAGCTCTGCAACCAGGCCTTTCTCCGCCGGGTGCACCGGCCCAAACAGTGTCTCGCTGCTGGCATACGGGAAGTGTCCCGCAGGGGTCCGCCGGTAGATGCAGTCCGTGTAGGGCCAATGTATCGCTTCTGCTCCGAGGACGGCCAGCGCCGCCAGATCCTCCTCACGCCGTAGAGCCGAAGCATCCGTCAAAGTTTCCCATCGGGCGTGCAGCTCCTGCGCAAAGCGCGAAAGCGGTGCGTCCGGCGAAGGACCGCCAGCAAAGACCGTCAGGATCAGCACGCGCTCACCGGCGCGTACCTGCTGCCATATTGTCCCCCCGCACGAGAGGATGACGTCGTCCAGGTGAGGGGAGAGATAAAGGCGATCGTATGTGCTCATATTCGAGAATGTCTCCAAAGGTTCCGGGTTATGCCTGAGAATGACGCACCAAAAGCGCTTGCATAAGCATACCGTCTGCGGTATAATGCACCGTCAGCCCAGCGTGTTGGGAGGTTTGCAGTATGCCATTGTACGAATATCGATGCGAAGATTGTGGCGTTCGATTTGAGCGCAGGCAGCACATCAACGACGACCCGGTTAAGGTCTGCCCGGAGTGTGGCGGTGCGGTGCATCGCTTGATTCACCCGGTGGGCATCATTTTCAAGGGCTCGGGGTTCTATGTTACCGACAATCGGGCCAAGTCGTCGACTGCGGTACCAAAGACTGCCAAAAATACGTCGGAGACTCCCAAGGAGACTGCCACGGAGACTCCTAAGGAGACTTTGAAAGAGACAAAGTCCACCGGATCCACAGGGGAGAGCGGTACTGAAAGCAAGTGAACAACTCGATAGCAGGTCAACGGGCGTGACCGGTGGAGTCACGCCCGCGTTTTTTTGTCGGGGGCCGCTCGTTCCTGCAGGCCCTGCTATAACTGGAACCCTCCACTGGCGCGGACAATCTTTTGGGTATAGTCGGTCACATAGGTGCGGAGCTTGCTGTTCAGCGTGCGCCACTCATCCGAGGCAAGAGCACGCTGGAGGCTCTCCAGATCCTCAACGACGCCGCCGGTGAGAATCTGCGGGCGGTCGCCGTATTGGGTGTACCAGCTATCGGTGGGGCGAACCCCAAGCTGCAGCAACCCGGGCCCGAACTCGCGTACGACGAACTCAAAGTATTCGCCCTCGCGGCCGGGCCGGATATTCCACGTCATCAACAGTTTGAACATTCTCGATCCCTAATTGCCCTCGCTCAGATTACGCCCACACGTCGGCGACTCACGGACATCCTAGTGCGGTCATCGACTGCTCACCCTGGGCCCGCCAAGTTGCCGGCGGGTCCAACTCCAGGAAACGACTGTAGGCCTCGCAGGCACCCTCTGTGTCCCCACTTCGAGCACGAGCCTCCCCCAGCGCGTAGTAGGCCTCGGGCGCGGGTGTCTGCTCGATCGCCCGCTGCAGCGCATCGATCGCGGCCGCATAGTCCGCTTGCTGGATAAAGACGTTGCCCATGCCAATGAGGGCCTCCGGCATATCCGCCCGTGACTCTAGCGCGGCCTCGAACTCTGCAACCGCTTGCTCCAAGAGCTGCGGGTTGACCTGGGCCGCCGGATCCCCCCCCGATAGTGCCTGAACGAGATACGTCGCGCCGAGCTGATAGTGGGTATCGGCGTCATCAGGATCCAGTTTTAGCGCAGCCTTGAACTCTGCTGCAGCAGCGACCGGGTCCTGCAGTTGGAAGTAGGTCACACCCAGATTGTGGTGTGCGGCGGCGTTGTCTGGGTCAAGGGCCAACACCGTGCGGAACTCGTCCGCTGCCTTTAACAGATCGTTGCTCCGATTGTACACCTGCGCCAGCAGGAAATGGGCCTCGCTGCTCCCTGGGTCCATTTCAACCGCGGCCTCGAGATCGGCGATCGCCTCGGCATATTCGCCGGCCTCCAGATGAGCGCTGCCTGACTCCAGCAACGCGTCCAGGCCTGTGGTTTCGCTCTGACGGGCGATCATCTGACGGGCAACCAGCCCTCCCACAACAAGGACGATAACTATCACCGCACCGATAATCAGATGAGACTTTTGCATCTTACCCTCCATTTCTTTGCCTGGGCTCCAATACGAGCACTTGAGTCTCCTCAGACAGGCCAGCCCGGGTGGCTTTGAGCACATCCTGGCTCTCGACCTCTTCCAATCCCATCTCTTTCAGGAAACGCCCCAGCGTGCCCAGGCTGACCTGCAGCCCTCGAATCTTGTAATACATCGGAACTACCAGGTTTGGCTCGAAGAGGCTTATCACTTCCGAGGCCCAGGCAGGGCTAAGGCTCCCACCATCGCCCACGGGCACCAGGAGAATATTCACAGTGCCCAGGTCCTCCACCTGGGACTGAGTGGGTACGTGTCCCAATCGCCCAAGGTGACACACGGTCAAACCGCCAAAGTCAAAGGTAAAGATGGTATTCAGACCACGCGCCGCCCCGCGCTTCCCATCAGCAAAGGTCACGATACCCGTGATGAACACGCCCCCGACTTCGTATTCGCCAGGACCATCAAAGATCTTGAACGGCCCCCGGACGCTGGGCGTATGGCGGCACTGCGGATCATCAATGCTCACGGTGACGACGTCGGCACGTGGGCGCGGAAAGCTGAGGCCGATCTCCAGAGGATAGGGATCGGTCACGATGGTCGCCAAGCCCCGTTCGCTCAGCCGAAAGCACGTCTGTCCGTACCAGGTGATCTCCATTTCGGGTTGTACCTCTGCGATGGCTGCCAGGTAATTATACTCAGACTGCCCGCATAAGCCAAGTTTACACCTTTCGCCAGTTGCGGGTGAGGTCGACCTGGCTGACGTAGGCAGCCACCTGGCGCTCAATCTCCATCTCGTCCCAACCCAGGCGCGAGGCCATAAGTTCAGCCACAGCACGAGCCCGTCCTATGCCACCATCCTCCGTCTCGTAGATCACGTGCGTGCGACGAATGAGGACATCGTCCAGTGCCAGTGCCATCTCGTGGTGCATGGCGTAGAGGGCCTCTGCCATCAAGTAAGGCAATTCAGGCACAATGGGCTCCCCCAGCATTGGATTCTCCTCTGCGTAGGCTAACACCCACGTTGCATCGCCACCGTAGGTATCCAACAAATGCTGGCCCGCTGCACCGGCCACACCGCCCGTCCACACTGGATCTATCTGCGTCCCCTCCAGTGGCTCCCGGGTGCGACATTCCGACTGGGCGTGTCTTCCCCACCCTTGCGCCAGTCTCTTCTGGACGAGATCGGCCACCTGCTCGCCCATCATCCGTTGGATGGTCAACTTGCCGCCAGCGACAGTGATCAGTCCAGATGGGCTTTCCATAATCACGTGCTGGCGGGAGAGCGCAGATGGACTGCCAGGCGCGGAGACAAGCGGGCGTAGACCGGCCCATGTGCTGACGATATCGTCGTGCTGAATCTGCGCACCCGGGAACGTGTGCTGGACTGCTTCCAGCAGATACTCGACATCGTCAAGGTCCGCAGCGGGATTGTCTCGGTCGCCATCATAGTCCGTGTCCGTCGTACCGATGAGCGTGAAATCGCCCCAGGGGATCAGAAAGATGTGACGCCTATCGCGTGGGACGCTGAAAATAACCGCGTTGTGGCTGAACAATCTGGCACGAGGAATCACCAGATGGATCCCCTTGGTTGGACGAATTATCGGCCGCCGGGTCCGATCGTCCATCTCGCGCACACGATCTGCCCACACGCCCGTGGCATTGACGACGACCCGAGCGCGTACCTCAATCTCGCGGCCGCTGATCTCATCCACGACCTGAGCGCCGACGACGCGATCCTCCGTCTTTATCAATTCGACCACCCGGGCATGGTTCGCCAGAACTGCATCGTGGAGGTGAGCGGCCTTCGCAGTCAGCAAAGTGAGGCGGGCATCGTCCACTTGGGCGTCATAGTAGCGGGCTGCACTCAGGAGGCCCCGCCCGGCAACCACCGGCTCGCGCCGTTGCACTTCTGATGGAGATAGCCAGCGATGGCGCTGGACGTTGCGGAAGAGACTGAGCGCATCGTACAGGACCATCCCGACCCGGAGCTTCCACGGGGATGGTTTCTGCCCACGATAGATGGGATACAGGAAAGCCAGCGGGCGCACCAGGCGAGGGGCAATCCTACGCATCAGCCGCCGCTCGCTGGAGGCATCAAATACCAGCTTGAACTCGCCATACTCCAGGTAGCGGATACCGGCGTGGATGAGCCGGGTGGAGCGACTGCTGGTGCCGCTGCCGAAATCGTCCTTTTCAACCAGGGCGGTGTGAAAGCCGCGCATGCTCACGTCGCGCGATATCGCCACACCGGTGATCCCACCGCCCACGATCAGCACGTCGAACTCTTCAGACGTCAGGCGCTCTATGTTCTCCTGGCGGGTTGCGGCAGAGAAGGAACGGAGCGGAAGAGTCTCAGCCATGCGCATCCCCTTCTACGGAGGCAGCAGTATGCCGGGATTCAGCATACCGCTGGGATCGAAGGTTGACTTGAGCCTGCGCAGTGCCTTCACACCCACCTGGCCAACTTCCTCCTCAAGCCAAGGGGTGTGTTCGCGGCCGATGCCATGGTGGTGGGTCAGAGTACCGCCAGCGTCCAGAATGGCATCAGTGGTCGCACGCTTGACCACCTCCCACTGCGCCTGTCTCGCCAGTGGGTCGGGGTCAGGGACCTGTCGCCCTAGGAACGTCGAATAGAGCGAAGCCCCGTGTTCGTAGGCGTGCGAGATATGGGTCATCACATAGCCTGGGCCACCATCGGTGCCGGCAATGGCCACCTTCATCGCACTGACCATGGATTCGTAGAGATGCATCAAGTTGGACCAGGTCGTGGCTGTCTCCAACGTGTCGACCATGACTCTGTGGCCGAGCAGCGTATCACGCAAGTAGGGCTGGGCGTAACGCTCGCGCATCCACGACCGTCCCACCGCACGGCCCAGCGAGAGGCCGCGATGGTCGCCGCAGATGGCCAGTGCCAACCGCCACTGCCTGCGCGTCCATCGGGCATCACCGTCAAAGCCCAACAGCATCAGCGTAGTGCCCGCCGTCAGTTCATACTCCTGGGCATTGAGGTACCATTCGATCATACGATCGGCCACGCGACGCAGGCCATGATGCTCGTGGCTCAGCACGGCCTGGGCGGCGGTCTCGGGTACGTCGGAGAGTCGTATGATGGCCGGGTGCAGATCCGGGCTCTGCATCAAGTCACGAAAAGCGGAGACTCCGTCCTCCAGGTTGTGGAACAGGATACCCCGATAATCCCGCACCGCTGGCTGGGGACGCAGGCGCATCGTGGCCTCCGTGATGACGCCATAGGTTCCCTCGGAGCCGACGAGCACTTCCAGAAGGCCGGGACCGGCGGCGGTAGCCGGCGTGTCCTTCGTCTCGATGATGCCCACCGGCGTGACGACGCGCACGGCCTGGGTCAGTGCCTCGATCTTGCCATAGCCGATCGAGGTCTGGCCGGCCGCACGGGTAGCGATCCAGCCGCCGAGCGTGGAGAACTTGAAGGACTGGGGGAAATGGCCGAGCGTGAACCCGTGCTCGTTGAGTTGGGCCTCGACTTCAGGGCCGGTCGCACCGGCCTGGATCCGAGCCGTGCGCGAGACAGGGTCCACCGAAAGGACGCGATCCAGCCGGGCCATATCGAGCGTGATGACGGGGTTGCTGCTCTGGGGAGGCTCAACGCCGCCCAACACGGAACTTCCACCGCCAAAGGGGATGACAGTGACATCACGATCGGCAGCCCATGCCAGGAGGGAGACGACCTGTCCCTGATCGACAGGGTAGACGACGGCATCGGGGGGACTGGGGATGTGGCCGGCACGGATGCGTATCAGGTCCCGGTATGATTTGCCATAGGCATGCTCGACGCGGGACCGCTTGTCGGTACGCACGACACCATCGCCCAGCAGTTTATGCAAAGACGAAAGCACCGGGTCGTCCAGACGTGGCGGGCGGAGCGAAATCTCGTCGAGCGACACGGGGGGTATCTCGTGCTCGATCGCCTCATTGGGCAGATCGAGCCACTCCTGGAGCGTCGGCCAAAAGGCAGGGCGTCCCTCCAGCGAATAGCTCTGGTCCAGCGTTCCCCATCCCCACCAACGCAGATCTGGAATATCCATAGGTTCAGCCCTCAGTGCATTGCCCTCAAGTCATCGCTTGTCAGCTATTGTACCGTCACACAACCAGGGTGTCAATAGGAATCGCGGCCCATTGTGGATGAAGCTCAAGTATACTCGGATTCCGGGCGAAAGGGAAAACCGCGGGACGTTGGACCTCCGGTGTAGCTCATCATCCCGGCCACGTTCGCCGTATCTGCATCTGTGCACGCACGAGAGAGGCTCCCACCTGGGAGCCTCTCTCGCCGATCTTGTACAAGCAGGTTACGAGGTGTGCCCCGTCACTACAGAGAGTAAACGCTCTCAGCGCGGCATAGCAGCGTATCTCACACGATCAATCGAGAGGATGTGCCCTTCCCTGAACGCACTCCTCACACGTTGACGGGTCTGGGCCGAGTCCGAGCACGCTTCGATAGCTCGAAATACTCGAATCCGGGGCGAGAGATTGTTCAGCCTCCGCGGTTTCCTGCAAGCCCACCGCTGGAGCGATGTAGGTGACCTCGAGATACGGATCAATCCAAGTACCGCTGGCCTCGCTGGCGGTGATCTCAAAGCGTACAAACTCACTCCCAGAAGTCTCGGGACCCCGGACCATAATGCCATAGTTGGAGTATATACCTGCCATCCATGCGCGCACCAGGTTGGTCACGTCAAACGAGTACCAGCCAAGCGTGGAGCTTGTGACCCCAACGGAGGCAGAATCGTATGCCTCGGCATAGCCGGGTTTGTTGTTCCAGGTGACCGTGGATTCTGACCAGGATGAGGCAGCCCGGTAGACGGTGACTGTACGTCGCTGCGAATGTCCAGAGTAGTAACACGAGGTGACAAAGTTCAGGTGGAGCTTGGTATCGATGACTGACGCCCCTGTGGGTATACTGGAAAGGTCAAAGCGCAGTATGCTGCGAGCGATCTTTCCGTCAACCGAGTCCGAGCAACCGCTGCGATCATATCCGACCCGCATCGTCGACAAGCCGCCCCAGTTATCGGAGGGTTGACCCTGAAGCACTGTCGCGTCCGCATCTGGGTATAACTCTACAGTCTGCCTGGGCGGCCAGTCCCTTCTGCTCACGGGCAAAAAGACTTTGCGCAGTCCGACCGTGACGCTGCTGGCATTGTTGCCAGGTGAAGCATCCTTGGGATCATAGATGGTAGCTGTATTGACGAACAAGAAGGAACTGTCCAGGGTAGGGTCAATCTGGCCGTATATCGTGATCACGCCGCCTTCGCCAATGTCCAGCGGTTCGATGTTCCATACATAGGGGTCACCACCCACTGGCGTGACCGCGAGCGTGCTGGCATAGGTCAGGTTGAGTACTTTGTCCGGTACGGTGTCGGAAACGAGCACGTTGGAAGCGACCCCTGTGCCAATGTTTCCAATGTCCAGCGCAAAGGAGATAGGATCGCCGGGCCTAAAACCGCTGCCCACGACACGCTGGGTGATACGAACATCAGGAGCTGAGGTTGACGTTGTGCGCAAGCGGATAGCGACATCGTACGGCGCTTCATTCCACGAGCCAGTAGTACCATCGTGACTCTCGTATGTACGTCCCGTTTCGGTTGGTCCAT
>Ga0180431_10004115_pt1 | contig 18331 bp, 13 predicted proteins | sample SS_ome_11_FD_132459 | JGI IMG/M metagenome (GOLD analysis project Ga0180431, IMG submission 132459) | Hypersaline lake sediment archaeal communities from the Salton Sea, California, USA - SS_1_MS_1 metaG | ecosystem: Environmental > Aquatic > Non-marine Saline and Alkaline > Hypersaline >... | reverse complement strand
TGCAAAATTGTGTTCGTTCGGTTGAAACAAAGCCGATTTGCTTTGTATTGCGTACTGCGTGATGCGTATTGCGTTAACCAATCTGTAAAACGAACCCAATTTGTTGTTTTACCGCCGGGATCGCTGGGAACGCCGACGAATGTGATATTGATTGGGCTAATGAAATGATAAATAAAAATAATAACAAACTCTCCGCGTGCTCCGCGATCTCTGCGGTAAATAAGAAAACGAACCCAATTAGCCGGCCTTCGGGTGGAAATTCTGAGCACGAATCTCGAAATCCGAAACAAAAGAAGAAATCCAGTTTATCCTGTTATCCTGTCAAATCATTTGAAAAAACGAACCCAATTTGTGTGAATCGACGGGAATTTTTGCGTGGGGCGGCTGGGGCGTCGATTGGGCTACTTTCGGCTGTGGCCTATGCGAATGAAACGAATAGCAAAATCGGGCGGATTGAGCTGTTTCCGGTTCTGTATCCGACGAAGGGGTATTTCAAGTTCTTCCTCGGGCCACGCGGCGCGTATGGGCGGGGGGCGGTGGTCGTTAAGATCATAACCTCTGACGGGACAGTCGGTTGGGGTCAGAGTATCCCGTCGCCACTGTGGAGCTATGAGACGCTGGATACGACAATCAGCGTGCTCAGGGATTATCTCGCCCCGGCTCTGATCGGATTCGATCCGCTGGATATAGCCGGAGCGCATAATGTGCTGGATAAGGCCCTGGCGCCGGGCTTTTCCACGGCGATGCCGATCGCTCGGTCCGGCCTGGATATCGCTTTGCACGACATAGCGGGGAAAAAACAAAGCCAATCGCTCTGGCAGATGTGGAATCGGCCCGAAGGCGGACCGGTTACGTTGAGCTGGACGGTGAACGCCCGAACTTTGGACGAGGCGGATGAGGTCATAAATGACGGTTATGAAAATGGTTACGAAAATTTCAATATCAAGGTCTCGCCCGATCCGACGTTCGACATTGCCCTGGCTAAATTGGTTCGTCGGCGTGCGCCGAAGGGATTCTTGTGGGCGGACGCCAATGGGGGCTACGATCCGGAAACGGCTTTGAGCGTTGCGCCGAAGTTGGCCGACGCCGGGGTGGATGTGTTTGAGGCGCCGCTGAAACCGAATCGAATAAGCGGATATCAGGCCCTTAAGAAGCAGGGGGCGTTGCCGGTTTTGATGGATGAGGGTGTTGTTTCGCCGGTGGAGTTATCTGAGTTTATACGGTTGAAGATGCTGGACGGCGTGGCGATGAAGCATTGTCGTTGCGGCGGCCTGCTCCCGGCGAGGCGCCAGATCGAGATGCTCCTGGACGCCGGGCTGATGTGGTTGGGAAGCGGATTGACGGACCCGGATATCGCAATGGCCGCGTCGGCGGGATTATATAGTGCGTTCGGCCAGGACAAGCCCGCGGCGCTGAACGGCCCACAGTTCCTCACGGCGGATGTGCTTGAGACGCCGCTATCTATTAGAGGGGGTCGAGTCAAGATAATCGGCGGTCCTGGCCTGGGGATTGGGGTCGATGAGGCGAAAGTCCTCGATCTGATGAGCAAGACAACGAGATCGAGGCGGAGGATTGTCGTTGTCAAAAAACCGTAATGCCCTCGTGTGCAACGAGTTGCACGCCCTACGGTAACAGCGGGCAGGATGCCCGCTTGACGCGCGGGCGAGACGCCCGCGACACATTATGTTATCGCGAGAGTGCGGCTTTATCGTGGTTATGGGCATAAGAGGTGAGCTGATCTTTCGAAATGGTCACGACCTTGAGTCGGTTCAGCCCGCCGACTTGCTTGTCGCCGGCACAGTAGGCCAGGAGCAGGCGGTCTTTTACGAAGGCCATCGCCGTGTAGCAATACCAGCCGTCGGGATTGTTTTCCAGGATTTCCGACTGGCTCCAGGCAGCGCCTTCGTCCTTGCTGACGGCCAGGCATAGCGGTGTGCGGCGGCCTTTTGGGAAAGGATGGAGGCCCGAATGATCGTTCCAGACGCAGAGTAGATCGCCCGTCCAGGGGATGCGTTCGATGGTGGCGGGGCTGAGGGGCGAAGCCAGGTTCGATGGTTGGGCTTTCGTCCAGGTTTCGCCTCCGTCGCTGGAATAGCAGATGTACTGGCTCCCGGCGTCGGTTCGTATGAACATCATCAGTCGTCGGTCGCTGAGTTCGACGACGCCCGGTTCCTGTACGATAATACGTTTGCCGTCGGGGCTATAGCCTTTGAATGTGTCCTTGCTGCGCCGCCAGGACTTGCCGTTATCATCGGAGAGATAGCACATAATCACGCCGGCCCGGTCAAGAGCCTTTCCGGGGCCTTGATGCCAGGCGACGGGCAGAATGATTCGCCCGCTCCGCAACTGGACGGCGCGGTCGTTATTCAGCACGTAGTAGCCGACCTCGTCGGTGATGCAGACTTTGGGCCGGCTCCAGGTTCTGGCTTCATCGCTCGATATGCACATGAGCGGCCGGCAATCTTCTTTTGACGTTTTGCGGAGATAGAATAGGGCGATTTTACCGTTGGCCAGTCGTAATAGTGAGACGGACATGACGTTCAGGCCGCCTTCGCATGGGACGACGATTGTATCATCGCTCCAGTTTTTCCCGCCGTCGTCGGAGGTGCGCATGGCCAGGTCGGCGGTGGCGTGGTCGCTGCTGCCGCCCCGAAATCGCGTATAGATCAGGCACAACCGCCCATCCTTCAATTCAATTATATCTCCCTCGGAATTTCGGGGATTCGTTTTGTTCGGTTCTATGATGAGAAGCGTTTCTTTTTGGATTTCCCCGGCGTTTATCATCCACCCGGGAAAAATAAAGATAGCCGCCAACACGCTCTTGATTGAAATTCTCATATTTCTTTCCCTTTCATTTGAACCAGCGGAACAGATCGGAGGAAATTGAAATAAAAGCCCCTGCCGTGCGGAGGGAGAGGAAAAAGCGAGATTCAGCAGGGGCTTGATGACTTATTAATTTATACTCATTATAGTCTATTTTGTGCAGGGGGTCAATTCTTTTCTTCAAGAAAATTATAAAATTCAATTTAATTTTTTACCCGTATTTTTTCGGGCTTATTGCACGGCGATTTTCACTACGACCTTGTGAATTTCTTCGTCGCTGACCAGCGGTGCGTGGGCATCTTCCGGGAAGAAGATCACGAACGAACCGGCCGGAACCTGCGTCCAGCTATCGGGCGTATCGTTGAAAAATCCAATGTCGTCTTCCGCCTTATAGGGCGTTTCAACCAGCTTGCAATCGGCTGTCGGTTTCCAGCCCATGTCGTCCGAACCGGCAATAACATATTGAATATCAATGTACTTACGATGCGCTTCCAGCTTCGCTTCGGCCCGGCGGCGCCCCGGTCCTTTACTAATCATACAAAAGACCTTCTCGCCGTCAATCGCATATCGTTCGGCGGGTAGCTCCGCCAGGTTACTCTGCCTGAGAAAGGCAAAAGCCTTCTCGAAATCCGGGTGCATGTGGGTGTAGTTTTCGGCGTTTTCCAGCCGGTCCAGAATCGCGTGGTCTCGGGTCATCGGTTTTTTAGCCTCCTTGTTTGTTGAACAGCCTGTCATGATGAACATTGTGGCGCAACTGAGCATAGCTGCTCGTAAATATTTTGGATTACGATTTTTAACCATAGTGCCAATACTCCCAAATCCGATGATTATTTGTTCTGTAGATCAAAGTTAAATCTAAAGGATTCAATTTTATCTGTAGGAAGAAATTTGCTTATCTTTCCGTAGGTCAAAACGCAAGGAGAACCTTTTAATGATTTTAATTCCAACAATGATAGCTTTCCGGCTTTCCAGGATATCCCGACCTCGAAGCCGCCACGAGCACGAAGCCCCTTTATACTACCGTTCGGCCAGGCTTTCGGCAATGCCGGTAATACGTTGAGGATGTAAACGCCTTTTTCCTTTCGGCGGTGCGATTGCAGGAGCATCTCGGCGATCCCGCTTGCAACGCCGAAGTTACCGTCGATCTGGAAGGGCGGATGGGCGTCGAACAGATTCGGATAGATGCCGCCGCCGCGGTATTCCGTCATAGGCGAGTGGGTTAGCCTGAGCAGGTTGCCCAGGATCTTATGGGCATGATCTCCGTCCTGCAATCTGGCCCAGAAGTTGACCTTCCATCCCATGGACCAGCCGGTCCCCTGGTCGCCTCGGAATTCGAGCGATTTGCGTGCGGCCGCAAACCAATCCGGCGTCTCTTCTTTCGTGATTTCGCAGCCGGGGAATAGTCCCCATAGATGCGAAACATGGCGGTGTTTGTTTTTCGGATCGTCCTTATCTTCCAGCCATTCCTGGAGTTGCCCGTGCCGCCCGATTTGGTTCGGGGCGATTTGCGCACGAAGTTTTTTGAGTTGGTCTCTAAATTTCGCATCGACGTTCAGGATTTCCGAAGCGTCGATGCAGTTGGAGAACAGATTTCGGATGATCTGGTGATCCATGGTCGGCCCCATGACCAATCCGCCGATCTCAGGAGAATTCGACGGGCCGGAAATACGCCAGCCCTTGTCGTTTCTCGGGTCTTCGATCAGGTAATCCACGAAGAACTTTGCCGCTTCTTTCATGATGGGATACGCGCGTGTTCGCAGGAATTCTTTGTCCAGAGTGTACTCGTAGCGCCACCAGAAATGCTGACATAGCCAGGCGCCGCCGCTAACCCAAATGCCGTGATTGGAGGCGTTGATCGGCGCCGTGCCCCGCCAGAGGTCGGTATTGTGATGAAGCACCCAACCCCGGCTGTCGTAATGGATTTTGGCGACCTTCTGCCCGGTGACCGCGCAATCCTCCAACATGCCGAAAAGGGGCTCGTGACATTCGGACAGGTTGCAGACTTCCGCGGGCCAGTAGTTCATCTCGGTGTTGATATTGACGGTGTATTTACTGTCCCACGGAGGAGAGAGTGAATCGTTCCACAGCCCTTGCAGGTTGGCCGGCTGGGAGCCGGGCCGGCTGCACGCGATCATCAGATATCGCCCGTATTGAAACAACAAGGCGGCCAGTTGAGGATCGCTGCCTTTGCGGAAGTTTAGAATCCGCTCGTCGGTGGGTCTATTGGCCTGTTCCGTTGTCCCCAAATCAATCGAGACCCTTCGGAACAAGCGTTGGTGGTCGTCGAGATGCTTTTTCAGCAGTGTTTCATAATCTCCTTTGACGGCGGTCAAAACCGCTTCGCACTTTTGTGCGGGATCGGCGCTGACGTCATCGTAGCTCTTGTAACTTGTCGCTGCGGTCAAAATCAAAGTGACGGCAGTCGCTTTCGTGATGCGAAGCGTGCCCTCTGTCTTTTCGATATCGCCGTTGCATTCGTGAACCTTCAATCGAGATTCAAACGTCAAAATGCTCGGATGGTGTTCAGTAGGACGTCTTTGCCGATAACCTGCAACACGACCTTTCAAGATGAGCATGTTCGCCTGTGCAACAACCTGGGAATCCTGGTGAGGCGAGGTTGAAGACACCGCAAGGTTCAACGACTTCGGTTTGTCGGAGGTTAAGTGAATCACCAGCACTTTATCGGGATAACTGGAAAAAACGGATCGGGTATAGGTTACTCCGTTTTGCTTATACGAAACCGACGCCAGTGCGGTATCGAGATTCAGTTCGCGTTGGTACTCGCTGCATTTGGCGGCGCCTTCGTATTCGATCCAGATATCCCCGAACGGCTGATACCGTTCCTGTCTGAGCGGAACGCTCATAAATGTTCGTCCGGCAAGATCCTGCGCCTCTCGCTGTTTGCCTTGAAAGAGCAGCTCACGTATCTCAGGCAGATATTCATACGCCCCGGCGTGTGAATAATCCCGCGGGATGCCGGTCCACAGCGTGTCTTCATTGAACTGGATATGTTCTTTCCGGATATCGCCGAAGACCATCGCTCCCAAGCTGCCGTTGCCGACGGGAAGGGCTTGGGTCCATTGGGTGGCCGGGTCGTCGTACCAAAGCCGCATTTGATCCGACTCCATGCTCGCTTCGGCGGTAACGGATAGCGTGAGGATAAGCGAAATAAAGAGTTTTAAATACATACTGTCACTCCGTCAATCTTAACTTGATAATCTGTTCGGGTGGCAGCCTCAAGCGAAGCTTGGGGATGGTTTGGGAAAAACCATCCCTATTCGTGGCACGGGCTTCCAGCCCGTGAATTCACGGCCAGGATGGCCGTGCCACGTTCCTTAAGTCTACCGCCCAGTCGTAATCGTAGAAACGCCAAATCCACATGTGATGATGCAGTGTTGCCAATGTTCATTGTGGTTGCACTCCTCATGCAACGACCTATCGGCTTCTACCGTTGTTCATGATTTTGTTCAGTTTGTCTTCCAGTCTTTTCGCGATGTCCGGGTGTCTGTCAATAAGATTTGTGGTCTCCGAAGGGTCGTTTTCCATGTCGAACAGAAAATAGGGTTTCTCGAAGGGTTTTCCTTTAGGCTTTTGGCGTCCGCCCGAGCCGTTGCCGAAGACCATTTTCCATTTCCCATCGCGCAGCGAGAACATCCCGCTCCCCGAATGATGGATCACCGGTGCACGCGGGATCGAGCGAGCTTTACCCAGCAATATTGGAGCAAGACTGAAGCTGTCCTCGGCGGCATTGTCCGGCAGTTTAAAACCGGTTATCTCCGCGCAGGTGGCCATGAAATCGGTCAGGCAGATCGTTTGGTCGCAGCGGGTGCCGGGTTGGACTTTGCCGGGCCAACGGACGATGAAAGGTATGTGATGTCCGGCTTCCCAGATATCCGCTTTCGTGCCGCGCCATTGGGCGTTGGCCTCGTGGTTCTTGATATGAAATCCCTGTACGCCGGCATCCTGGGTATGATCCGGCTTATCCTCGGGCAAGCGGTACATGTACGAGCCATTGTCACTGCTGTAGATCACCAACGTATTGTCGGCGACCTGAGTGGTGTTGAGAGCTTGAAGCACGCGTCCTACGGAGTCGTCCACCTGGGCGACGAAATCACCGTAGGGACCGATGTCCGCTTTCCCTTTGAATCGCTCGGCGGGCCAGACCGGCTTGTGAGGCGCCGTCAGCGCCAGATATAACAAGAACGGATTTTTTGCCCTTGAACGTTTTTCGATATACGAGATGGCTTGCTTTGTAAGTTCGTCCAGGACCTTGCCGGGATCGAAGTCTTTGGCTTTCGGTCCCTTGCGGATAAAGCGCGGGAATTTCAATCCGGGCTGTGTTTCCGTCGCTTCCTGGGTTGGCTCGTGGTTTCGGTAAAAAACGTAGGGAACCATATCGAGCGAGGCGGCGACCCCGAAGAATTCGTCGAAACCGACATCCGTCGGGCCGTATTTGATGGATTTGCTAAAATCGACGTTGCCCTGATTGTCCCGGCCCCATTCGATACCTAAATGCCATTTGCCGATACACGCGGTGTAATAACCTCTCCGCTTGAGCATGCCCGCGACGGTCAGGCGACCTGGATCGATAAGGGGTTTATCATTGGGAGGAAAGAGCACGCCCCTCTTCAGCCTCGAGCGCCAGCAATATCGGCCGGTGACGAGACCATACCGTGTGGGCGTACAGACCGCTGAGCCGGAATGGGCGTCGGTGAAGCGCATCCCTTCCGCCGCCAGGCGATTAAGGTGAGGCGTCGGGATGGTTGACTTCGGATTGTACGCCTGGATATCTCCGTAACCCATATCATCGGCCAAAATGAAAACGATATTGGGTGGCGATTTCCTTGGAGTGGATTGTTGACGAGCAAAGGAAGGGACGCCGACACTTAGCGCGCCGAACGAAAAAGCACAGGTTTTCAGGAAATGCCGTCGATTCATTTGTTTATTCTCCTACTGATTAAATTTGATTTGGAAGACATAGTAACGTGTTTCCAAACGCGCGGTCAATTGTTTTTCGTTGTGAAGATATGCTTCAAGGATGATTCTATTTGGCCTTGACACTTGGCCGGAGTCGCTAATGGGTGTATAATCCTCCATCGAAAACAAAAAATATTGTCAAAGTTATTAGAAAAGGTATGGCAAAAAGAGCAACGATATATTCAGTCAGTCAGATTAACTCGCTTATCAAGGTCGCGCTTGAGGAGAAACTGCCTCCACGCCTCATCGTCAGAGGCGAAGTAAGCGATTGGAAGCATCATTCGAGCGGGCATTGCTATTTTTCTCTCAAGGACGAAGGCGGGATACTGCCCTGTGTTATGTGGGCGAGCAGTTTCAAGAAAACGAAGTTTTCGCCGGAAGATGGGATGGAGGTTCTGGCTTCGGGACATATCGACGTTTATACGGTTGGGGGGAAGTATCAGCTTTACGTGGACAAGCTCGATCCGGCCGGCGTTGGGGCCCTTCAATTAGCCTTCGAGCAAATGGTTCGCAAGCTTCGGGAAGAAGGACTGTTCGACGAAGAGCATAAAAAGCCGCTGCCGGCTTATCCGATGCGAATCGGGATATTGACCAGCGAATCCGGGGCGGCTTTGCACGATATCACCGATAGCGTTTGCGGCCGGTGGCCTTGTGCGAAGTTGTTCTTGTATCCGGTTCCGGTCCAGGGTGAAGGGGCGGCGGGCAAAATCGCAGCGGCTTTGCGCGACGTGAACAGGCGGAACAAAGAACTCAAGCTGGACGTGCTGATCGTCGGTAGAGGGGGCGGATCGCTGGAGGACCTGTGGGCCTTTAATGAAGAAGTGCTGGCCAGGGCGATTTTCGATTCGCACATACCCGTCATTAGCGCCGTCGGTCATGAAGTGGATACGACGATCGCCGATCTTGCGGCCGACGCCAGGGCCTCGACGCCGACGCAAGCGGGTGTTGTAGCCGTGCCGGAGATGAAGGAAGTACAAGACCGATTAGCAGCGGTGGAGCAACATCTGAAGAACCAACTCGTCTCGCGATTCAAACACGCAGCGCAGGATTTACGGATTATCTTAGCCAGTTCCGTCTTTCGGAATCCGCTCTCGATCGTTCGAAATGCCGAGCAACAGGTGGATGAATTGGCTACGGATTTGACGGAGGCTGTTCAAACATTGCTGACGGATGCGCGTGAAATCCTTTCCGTTGGGTACGAGCGGATCGTTCGAATCGAGCCGCATCGGCTCCTGGGCCAAAAAACGGTCGAATTGAATAATTGGCAGAGCCGGATGGATATGGGGATCGGTGCGGTCCTCAACAAGTCTCGAGTGCAATTGACGGCACAAGCGAATCGACTGGAGGCATTAAATCCCAAGTCGGTTTTGCATCGAGGTTATTCTATTACTACTAACAAGAAGACCGGCCTGTTGGTCAAGAGGGCGAAGGATGTACGGCCCGGCGACGAGATGATGACCGAGTTGGCCGAGGAAAATTTGATTGAAAGTAAGGTCACAAAAACGTAAAAAGAAGAACAGACGGGCATTAATGGTGTATCGTAAGGAAGAGAAATGGCAGGCCAGAAGGCAAAAAATGATATCGGTAAATTGAGCTTCGAGGAGGCGATTAAAGAGCTGACGGGGATTGTCGGCCGGATCGAGCAGGGGGAGATTGCTTTGCAGGATAGCCTGCAACAATATGAGAAGGGGATGGGATTAATTAAACATTGCCGGACCATATTGCAGGAGGCGGAAAAGAGAATCGAGAAGATATCGGAAGACAAACCGCAGGAAGAACCCGAGGCGAAGGAACAACAGGGCCAGGGCACGGAAGGGCTTCCTTTTGAATAAGAAATGATTTAAACGTCAGACTTCGCGAGCGTGGCGGAATTGGCAGACGCGCCAGGTTTAGGTCCTGGTGTCCTTTAGGACGTGAAGGTTCGACTCCTTTCGCTCGCATTATGATCGTTTTTCAGCACGAGGATCAGTAGATGAACATGGCATCCCTTGGGAGGATCGGAGGTTCACATGCTTAACAGGCGTTGTTTTTTAAGGTATGCAGGATTAACGGCGGCTTCTATGGTAGCCGCTCGGAGTGCTTGGGCGGTTCCGGAATCAGCGCGACGAAAGAAAGCGAACTTTCTTATCATTATGGCCGACGACTGCACGCACAGCGATCTACCGGTCTATGGCGGGCAGAACGCTGTTACTCCGCACATCGATCAACTGGCATCCGAGGGTCTTGTCTTCAATCGTGCTTATCTGGCTTCGGCGATGTGTCAGCCCTGTCGAGCGGAACTCTATAGCGGCCTTTACCCCATGAGTAACGGCTGTGCGTGGAATCATTCGAGCAGCCGGCCCGATATCACCACCATGCCGCATCACCTTGGGGCGATGGGGTACCGTGTGGGCCTTGCCGGTAAGGTCCACGTCAAGCCGGAGAAGGCGTTTCCTTTCACCAAGGTAGGAGGATTCGATCCGAATTGCGTTCGCAATCCGACCCGGCCGCACGATCTACAACATGTACGCCGGTTCATGGGAAAGAATCAGAGCGAGCCGTTTTGCCTCGTTGTGGCCCTGGTCGAGCCGCATGTGCCGTGGGTGATGGGGGATCCATCGAAATATCCACCTAAGAGAATTAAACTCCCGCCGAATATTGCCGACACGCCGCGCACGCGAGAAGCCTTTTCACGGTATCTCGGCGAGATTTCTTACATGGACCAACAGGTCGGCGACATTCTTAAAACATTGGAAGCGTCCGGTCGGGCGGAGGATACGCTGGTTCTGTTTACTTCGGAGCAAGGGAGCCAATACCCCGGCTGTAAGTGGACCAACTGGGATACCGGCGTGCACACCGCGCTGATCGCCCGCTGGCCGGGGAAAGTCGCGGCGGGCAAACGGACCGATGCTTTAGTCCAATACGCAGACGTTTTACCCACGCTTGTCGATGCCGCGGGCGGCGAGGTGACCAAACACAAGTATGATGGGGCAAGTTTTCTATCCGTGCTTATGGATAAGACATCGCGTCATCGCAAATACGTTTACGGAATGCACAACAATATCCCGGAAGGCCCGGCTTATCCCGTCCGCACGATCAGCGACGGAAAATATCGCTATATCCGAAACCTGACTCCCGATGAAATTTATATCGAAAAGCACCTGATGGGCTGGTCGGGCAAAGGCGAATTGAATAATCCGTACTGGGCGACCTGGATCAGAGACGCCTGGAACGATCCCAAAACCTACCATCTCGTCAAGCGTTACATGCGCCGCCCGGCCGAGCAGTTATATCATACTGCTAATGATCCTTATGAGTTGAATAACCTTGTGGCTGATCCGGCGGTTGCCGATATCAAAGCCCGACTCAGCGCCGAACTCGACCGGTGGATGAAACAGCAAGGAGATCCCGGTGCGCCGCAGGATACGCATGAAGCAATCCAGGCGGCCCGGCGCGGCGAACACATGTATGGACCGGCCGACGGAGGGAAATAATGAAACGACGAGAATTTCTTAAAACCACTGCGGCGACGTTATCTCTCGCTTTGACGAGAAACGATACGGTGGTTGGGAGCGATTCCCAATCATGGGCGGCAGAGGTTTGTCACTACCTGGAGAGTTTACGGCGGCCGGACGGAGGGTATGCCTGGTCGGACCAGCCACTCTCCCATCTGACGCCGAGTTATGCCGTGGTCGGGTGCTATCATCTGCTCGAACAAGAGCCGCCCAACAAAGACGCGTTAGTCGAGTTTCTGCGAACGCACCATCCCTTTCAGATCAAAAAGCTTGAGCGCCCTCTGAAAGTCTTCGAGTTTCAGCAAATTCAAAGCTTACTCTGGTTGGGACAGGATGTCAGCTCGTTTCGTGAGCGAATCGGTGAATGGACAAAACCTGCGGAATATCCAAAATACTACGAGAGAGATGGATATCCGGTTTTACAGATGGAGGCAATGGCTGTTCTCTGTCGGAGTTTGATTGGCCTTCCGATAGATAGAATCGAGTCGGAATTTATTGAATACTTTCACGTTAGACAACGGTCGAGCGGGAGTTTCAATAACACCCCGGCCGATGACGGCGGCGATGGGCACGTGATGAACACCTGGTGGTCGATCCAGGCGTTGGAGGCATTAAACGAGGAAAACGATAATCCTAACGGAACGATTGAATGGATTCGGAGATGTCAAAGGCCCGGTGGCGGATTCACCTATCAGCCGGAGCCTTCTTTTGCGGGGATCGAGGATGTAACCTATACATGGGCGGCGGTACGGGCATTGAAGCACCTAAGCGCCGATCCGGCTCAACGTCAGGCGTGTGTCAACAGCTTGAGGTCACTGTGGAATCCGGATGGAGGATTTTCCGCTCGGCCCAGTTGGCCGAGCAATCCCGTTGCGACATACCGAGCGCTGGATGCGTTGAAAGCTCTCGATGCTTTCGATCTCCCTTCTTCATTCCGTACCATTAAAACGAAAAAGCCATCGCTTCCAAAGGATCTGGAAGTTTTTACGGCGCAGATTGAGGCTGGTGGTTCGGGCAGTTGTGTTGAGGCGGTTGAATTGGCCCGCGCATTGCGAATCCATCTCTGGGGGGCAAAGAACTCGCCGTCCGGATGGATCGAGCATGCTCAAAGGCTTGCCGATAACCGGGGCGTACCGGTGACATTTTTTAAAGCCAATGAAGAGTATGGAACCTTCGTCCATGTACCGGGCTTGGGGACGTATAGCCATACGAGTGACATCGCCGCGCCTGCCGGTGTCGATTGCGGCTCGCCGCTGCCCCGAAACGAGCCGGTGTCGTGGGAGGAATTCCGGCGGAGAAGGTTGCAACCCTTACAGCTCGCTGGAGGCCGATTGATATGGCAATTCGGTGAGAATGAAGAATTGACGAGGCTTTATCTTGACGATTCGCTCCAGCGCGGCGGCTACGCGGCGATTAGCACGTTTCATTTTGGCAATCCCGATTTCACCAACAGCGAACCGTTTCTCAAGCAGTATTGGCAGCAAATTCCTTTTATCGCGCTTCAGGATGCCCACGGTAAAGAGTCCTGGTGGTGGGCCGAGCGGTTAACCGGGTTTCGCACGTTGTTCCTCGCGGCGAAACCGACCTGGTCCGCTTGGATAAAAGCCCTTCAAAACAACTGGGTTGTCGCCGTCAGGCATGATAAGATAAGCAAGGATCAAACATGGATGCACGGCGGTTCTCCGGAGGTTGTGGATTTTGTTCGAGAACGCGAAGAGCAATGGCGATGGTGGGATCATCCGTCGATTAATCTACCGCTTGTATCTCTCGTCGCTGTGACGCCTGAGGATCGATGGGAAGCGGCGAGACCCGACCAGGGGGTAACGTTTCGCCTCCGTTGCCGCTGGGATTGTACGACACAGGGATTACCGAAAGTACAGAGAGTGGAATTGCTTGAACTCAAAATCGATGGACAAGAAGTCAAGCCGACATTAGTCGCCCCCAAAGCTCGTTGGGGAGCTTATCAGGATCACTATTACAGCTATCATATCGCCCAACCCTCCGCGGGCCGTCATGCCGCCAAGGCTACCTTTCGCGTTCTTGAAGACCGGGTGGAATCAAGCCACACGATCGAGTTTATTGTGTAGATGAAATTTCGGCGTGGGCTTTTCGGCGGATTTGCTCGATTTTGCCGTTGTTTTTTGTGAGAACGCATTAATTCCGAAAGATTATTGTTGAAATTTAGCTGAAATTTCAGTATTATAAGACGTGAAGTTCTCAGGGCAATTTTTCTGAAGTCTAATCGGAAAAACCCGGATGAAGGTAGGCTATTATCAATGTCATGTTTTATTAATGTAGGAGGAACAAAGATGGTTACAATTCGACGTTTCGCAATACTAATTTTGATGTGCTCGGCGGTCAATGCCTGGGGAGCGGGTTTGTTTGACGACTTCGACAGGCCCAATGGCGAGGTGGGAAATGGTTGGTCGACTCAGACGGACGGAACCATCACCGTCCAAATTGTTGATAACGAGGTTCTCATCGCCGGCGAACAGGGCACCGACTGGGCGCGATGCGGTATCAGTCGCCCCGTAGTGGATGAGACGAAGGTCTCGTGCGACTTCAAGGCCGATGACAGCTTCAACTTCCACATCCGCGTCGATGACGCGGACTCCAGCGCCTTCGTCGAGATTTACACCTGGGGTGGTCCCCTTATTCATGCCAATTCCGAAGATGGCAGTTGGCCTGGCTGGACCGACATCGCCGGCTCAAATGTAGTCGCGGGAGAGTACAACAACGTGATGTTGGAGCAAGTCGGGTCAGATTTTAAGATCATCCGCAACGGTGAGTTGGTCGGTACTCTCACGAATGCCGGCTTCACCCGTATCGGGAGCGTACAGATCGCCAGCGATGCGGCGGCGGGCACGACGGGAAGTCTTCGCATTGACAATGTCATGATAGGGGAAGTCTCTCCTGAAAAAGCCAAGGAACCGGTTCCAGAAGACGGTGCGTACCACGAGGATACCTGGGTGACCCTTTCCTGGAAGGCGGGAAGGTATGCGGTTTCTCACGATGTCTATTTAGGCGACGATTTCGACGCGGTGGACGATGCGACGCACGACTCAGAGGAATTCCGTGGCAATCAGGGGGCTGACTTCTATATCGCCGGTTTCCCCGGATATGCCTATCCGGAAGGGCTCATACCCGGGACGACCTATTACTGGCGGATTGATGAAGTCAACGACGCCGATCCGGCCAGTCCGTGGAAAGGCGATATTTGGAGCTTTACGGTTCCCCCCAAGAAAGCGTATCAACCCGATCCGGTCGATGGAGCCGGGCTGACAAGCACGTCGGTCACCCTGAGATGGACACCGGGATACGGCGCCAAAATGCACACGGTGTACTTCGGCGATGATTATGACGAGGTGGACAATGCCGCAATGGGTGTTCCGACCGGGGCGCCGTTCCACAATCCCGGCGATCTTGAAGCGGAAAAGGTCTATTTCTGGCGGATCGATCAGTTTGACGGTTTCGAGACGCATAAGGGCGATATTTGGATTTTCACGACGCCGGGCGCCGTGGGCAATCCGCAACCGGCCAACGGGGCGATCGACGTGGGAATGGCCGCAACCCTGAGCTGGACCGCGGCGGATAACGCTGCATCCCACCAGGTGTACTTCGGACTGGACAAAGACGCGGTGAAAACCGCCGATACCAGCTCGCCGGAGTACAAAGGCCCCAAATCGCTGGGTGCTGAAACATACGATGCCGGGTTGCTCGATCTGGACACCACGTATTATTGGCGAGTGGATGAAGTCTATAACGGAAGTCCGGTCAGAGGCCCCGTCTGGAGCTTCACCGTCGGCGATTTCCTTGGGGTAGAAGATTTCGAGAGCTATACCGACAATGACACGGACGGCGAGGCGATCTGGCAAACGTGGATCGACGGCTTCGGCATGCCCGATAACGGCGCCCAAGTCGGCTATTTGTTCCCGCCGTATGCCGAGCAGACGAATGTTCATGGCGGTCGTCAATCCATGCCGCTGTTGTACACCAATGAAGCGGGGGTGTCGAACTCGGAGGCGTCGATGACGCTAACGGCGCCGAGGGACTGGACGCTGGGGGCTGTTGAGGAATTATCCGTCTGGTTCAGCGGTGCTTCCGACAATGCACCTGAGCCGTTGTATCTTTCGATAGCCAATAGCGGCGGTGTCCCTGCGGTCGTGGCCTACGATGATCCGGCCGCGGCAACATCCGGTGTTTGGAAGGAATGGAAGATCCCGCTACAATCCTTTGTCGATCAGGGCATCAATCTGACGAATGTAGATAAGTTGGCGATTGGCTTGGGAAGCAAAGGCGGTGCCTCAGCCGGTGGAACAGGGACGATGTTCATTGACGACATTCGGCTGTATTAACATGAATCCATAACACGACGTAGTACGGGGCAGGCCCGCAAGCCTGCCCCGTTTCATTTTGGAATGGACTTATCAAGTAGAGTGTGCAACTTGCACCTATTTTCGTTCGAGCAGGATGGTCTCCAGCACGTCGCAGAACGCATCGGCCTGGCGCATGAAGCCGAGGTCCGTCGGGTGCGAGCCGTCCACTGTCCCCAGGTTGTCCAGGTCGTCTTGTAAAAGCCGTTCGCCGGGCAGGTAGTAGAGGTATTTCACGCCCTCGGATTCGAGGCGGCGATAGACCTTGCGCAACTCCCGTCGGTTCTCTGTATTTCGCTGTTTCCGCGACTCGTTCATGAAGGCGTCGGAGTAGGTTCGATCCTCGACGAAAAGAATGGGCGTTTCGGGATGCGCTTTCCTGAGTTTCCTGACGAACGGCTCCACGCGCTCGGCGACCGCCTCGCCGTTCATATTCGGCAGACAATCGAGAACGTACACGGACGGATCGAGTTGCATAAAGAGGTCCCCCATTTCCGATTCCATTCGCCCGTTTCCGGAGAAGCCGAGATTGATGACGGGATAATTCAACCGTCGTCCGACAATCGCGGTGTGGACCATACCGGTGCGCGAGGCGCAGCCGCCCTGGGTGATGGACGTGCCGTAAAAGACAATCGGCTTGCGGTGGTCGGGATAAGGCGGCGCCTTCCATAATGTCGAGTTTTTGGGGATGCCAATCTCGACCATTTTGACGCCGTTATACAGTGGAAGATAGAGGAGATATTCTCGCGTTCCCTCCGGGAGATTCTTCGCGAGTGTTGCTGAGTTGACGGGAAATTTCGTGGGTCGTCCCGTGGCGAGCCATCTCCACGTTCCGCTTGCATCCTTAACGTAAAGGTCCAGGCCGCTCACGCCGGTTGCCGGCATGTGCGGCATCGCAAGGCTATTCGAGCGCAGCTCCCAGCGCGCCTGGATTTCATTGGCGTCCGTGACGAAGCGCACGCACATTCCCGCTGAATCCAGACTCAAATTCCAGACGGGCCCGCGCACGACGCCTTCCGCTTTGGCGGGCAAACGGTCGTAAAAGCTCTTCGTCTCCGTCCAGCCCTTGCCCTCCACGCCGAGATGACGAATGTCATACCACGGGATCGACTCCACCCGCGCCAGCGACGGGTCGATTTTCTCCCCGGCGATCACCGGCGTGAGGAACGAAGCGAGAATCAAAAGAACGATTCCTGAGCAAATGATTGTGCGATTCATTGTCATATATCTCCTTGAGTTCATTAGCATGTCATTTTATGTTCTATTATAATATTTGAGATTGCCGCGCGATTCTGCGAATCGCTCGCAATGACACGAATGTGCCTTTTGTCGTTGCGAGGAGCACCGCGACGAAGCAAGCTCAGCTTTCTCGAGAATCTCACTATTAAGATTATATCACGTCACCGGACACGGCGTCAATAACAACTGTAGCGGAAGAGCCGTTGACCGAAGCATTTAGTTCCCACACCGGTTGGTACCCGGCGTCGTTGTCTCTGCTGGTATAAATGATCCGCTTGAGTTCGGCGCTGTCGGCGGCCGCACCGTGCTTGGCCTTCAGCCCGGCCAGGCACTTCGCCAGGGTCTCCTTGCTGTTCAACTTCTCGCCGGGCAAAAAGGCGCGACACGGGGCGGAGAACTTAATATCGTCCGGCGTCTCTTTCGCACTGACCTTCATTACCCGCCCGTCCGACATCAGAACCGTGAGCTTCTTGCCCTGTTCCTGTCGCGGCGTATTGCGATCATCGATCTGCGTGGCAAAGTACGCCGTCCACATCGACGCGGTCCCGTCGGGCGTGAGTTTTTTATCGCCTTTGAGCTGGTAGAGTTTCGCCTGGCCGTCCCATTTTTTGGCTTCCACCAGCGCCAGGGCATAAGCGGCCGTCGCGTCCATCACCTGGACCCTCGCCTCCATCTGCGCCATTTGTTGTTGGATATATTCCCTCGCCTTCGCCGGATCGCTCATGTCCGGCGGCGCAGGCGGACCCGCCGGGCTCGGCGCTGGAGGCGGTGGAGTTTGGGCGACGGTTGGCGTTGGCTCTTTGGTTTCGTCCTCTTTCTTGCCGCATCCGACAATCGCCACGCAGCACAGCACGAGCAGCACAATAGAAATTCGTAATGGGTGTTTCTCCATGTTCGGTGTCTCCTTTACTCCGGTTGGTTAAAATCCTTTTTAACGATTTCACTACATTTACGTGTCATTGCGAGCGATTCGAAGAATCGCGCGGCAATCTCAAACGTTATGGTAAGATGTTTTCAACAAACCCAAAAGCGGGAATCCACTTCATACGTTACGTTCCTGGATCCCTGCTTTTGCAGGGATGACATTAAGTCATCCGTAGGGTGTGCAAATTCCGTTATTTGCACACGCGGGTGAACCCAACGTGCGCCACAAGTCTTTCGACACTCAACACGCATCTGTCATGTCGAGCGCAGCGCAGCGCAGTCGAGACATCTGGTGACGAACGTGATATGCTTTTCGTCCGTAACCAGATTTCTCCGTTCCGGTCCACATTTCGTGGACCTCCAGTCGAAATGACAGGGCTTACGAGTCATTTGTTTAGGAGTCCGTTCGGCTCCGCTTACGATTCATGTCCACATGGAGGATTTCATGTGAGCCGGACCGACCCAACGGAAGACGAACGTTGATAACGAATATCGTAAGCG
>Ga0180431_10004112_pt1 | contig 18335 bp, 20 predicted proteins | sample SS_ome_11_FD_132459 | JGI IMG/M metagenome (GOLD analysis project Ga0180431, IMG submission 132459) | Hypersaline lake sediment archaeal communities from the Salton Sea, California, USA - SS_1_MS_1 metaG | ecosystem: Environmental > Aquatic > Non-marine Saline and Alkaline > Hypersaline >... | reverse complement strand
CCTGACTTGGATGCTGATACGGATACTGACGCAGATACAGATCTTGATGCTGGTCCAGACCTGGATGCTGATACTGATGCAGACACGGACTTAGACGCTGGTCCTGACCTCGATGCAGATACTGATGCTGATACAGATATGGACGGAGGTCCGGATTTGGATGCAGACACGGATACTGACGCAGATACAGATCTTGATGCTGGTCCAGACCTGGATGCTGATACTGATGCAGACACGGACTTAGACGCTGGTCCTGACCTCGATGCTGATACAGATCTTGATGCAGGTCCTGATACAGATGCAGATACTGACAGCGGAATGATTGAAGGGGGAGCAGTTTGCACCGGACTTCTTTCAAACGACGCAGTATACAGCGAAACAGTAGATGTTGATGATTCAATAACGGTTGGCGGATATACATTCACATACACTGGCCAAGTAGGCAGCAGTGATGATATTTTGGTAGACATAACCTGTGGAACAGGTTCCGTGGTATCTGAATTTGATGTTGGAATTTATACGCTGCGAACATATGACGACGATGAAAACGGTAAGAGAATTTCAATAACAAATCATTCAAGCTCAAGCTCCAGCACAAGAGTCTCAATAGTTGTTGAGGACCTTCCTGGATGGGTTGATCCTGAAGCGGATGCAGGCCCTGACGGAGGAGTAGACGGCGGCACAAGCGACGGAGGAGTATTTGTACCAGAGTGCAGCAGCTCTTTTGAAGAAACAAGGATCTCATTCCATTTATACGACGGAGTTCCTGAAACAGTGGGAGGATACACCTTCACATACACTGGTGAAACATCAGCAGGAATTACTGTGGATATTGGATGTGAGGCGAGCAGCTCAGAAGTGCAGAGCGGAGTTCCGATCGAACTTTATTCAGAAGTCACTGTTCCTGTTGATCTTGACGCCATGAACATAACCATTGAAGCACATTCAAGTTCAGCAACAAGAGCACGAGTTAGCATCGAGACCGTGAGCCAGTAAGTATTTTAACTGAAGGCTCGTAGAATTCTCCATGCAGATATCCCAGAAGGCAAAAGAGCAGCTCAAGCAGCCTCTCGGAGAGCTTCACATAGACTTCAGGAAAATAAAGGAACTGAGCGGGAAGCACAGGATAATTTCTATTGGTGATGTCTGTACGCTTGGACTTCTTGTGATGGGAATCAAACCTCATCTTGCAGTATTTGACCATAAGTTTATGAGAATGCCGCTTGAGAGGGACAGTATTGAGATCCTAAAGAGATATTTCAAGGACCCGAAGCATTATTCCAATCCTGCCGGAACAATTTCTGATGAGATAGCAAAAGATGCGAAAAAACTGATTGAAGAAGGCGGGAGCATCCTGATAGACGGCGAAGAGGACCTGACTGCACTTATTTTCATACTAAATGCAAAAGAAGACGATATAATAGTCTATGGTCAGCCAAAACAAGGCATTGTCATTGTAAGGCCAGATAAAAAGATTAAAGAAAAAATCAACAAGTTATTATCCGCCTGAATTTCCCTTTGATATGAAATAGAGGGCAACAAACGAGAATATCGTCAGAACAACTGCAATGATAATCCTCGTCTGTTCGTCGAGAAATGGGAGCAAGTCAGGAATCAGAAACATGGCAACTCCGATGCCTATAGTAAGGGAAACTGCCAATAGGATGATATTGATTAATGTCCCCATACTTCATCACGATTTTCCTGCAGGTCCTTTTGATACAACAATAACATCTTCGACGGATTTTACATTCTTGTAGAGAATGCTCTTTTCCCGAAGTGCTTTTCTTGCATCTTCTTTGCCTTGTGGAAGTGGTTCGATAAGTACTCTTGATACTTCACCAGCTTCCAAATCAATAATAAAGTCCTGAGCATTACCAATGAATTTACCAGAGTCTGTGAAAATGTCCATTCCATATAGTCTTGAGAGTTTTGTGCTCATTTTAGTCACCTGGTCACTTATTCGTGAATTTAATTAAAAAACCTTTCTCTCGTTCGTATTAGTGATGAACTGGATAAAAATCACATATGCACTATATATCCTGATATTTCTGATGTTCATGGGAGCGACATTTGCTGTTCCCTTACTGGCTTTTGAAAATGACATGAAAGCTGCATATGACCTTTATGGCCCGCTTTGCCATCAAAAATTATCCCGTTCCCTCTGCGTTTTCCAGGAGGATAGCGCAATATGGATAGACAATTGCAGTCCTCAGGAAGGCCAGTTCATAAACAGCAGGCTTGACAGGGAGCTGGTTCGGGTCGTGAGAGGAGATGCAATTGGCCTGAAGATGCCGCTCTGTTCCAGGGATATAGGGCTTTATGGGGCAATGCTGCTCGCTGGGCTGATTTACCCGCTGGTCAGAAGACTGGAGGACAAAACACTCTATCCCTCGATATTCCTTATTGCAGCCCTGGTCCCTATTGGTCTTGATGGCGGAGTCCAGATCATATCGGAGCTTGGAGTGCTTCCTATAGTATATGAAAGCACGAACCTGATCAGGCTCATTACTGGCGCAATTGCAGGCTTTGCAGCAACATTCTATGCACTACCGCTTCTCATAAACATGGTCTCTAAGGAGTAAAATCATCAAGGCTTTTTTGTTTTTTATCAACTGCTTTTTTTGACATTGAATCATCGAGAATAAGATCGCCAAAAACACCATCAAAGCCAGGGACCCATTTTATCCTGCCTTCTTTTACCCTTATTATGGAGTCTGCTATCTGAGGAGTGGTTGCCAGCTTTATCTGGTCATTTTCTGCCTCAAAAACAGAGAATTCGTTTCCAAAATACCTGATTATTTTTGAATATTCGGCAAGAACTGCCTGCGTTGTTTCGGATTTTTTGATAGTTTTTGAGATTATTGTGTGAAGCGGGACGATATATTCAAACGGAACAGCAGACTCTGGCCTGAAGCCTGGTTTTCGGTCAGCAAGATCTGCAACCCGGTGAAGAACTCCTATGGTCAGCTGCTTCTTGCACACAGGGCAGATGTTATTCCTGCTCTTTGATTCCCATGGGGAGAAGTTTATGTCGCAGCTCCTGTGGCCATCGTAATGGTATTTTCCTTCTTCTGGATAGAATTCGAATGTCTTGACAAAGCCTTTCCGGGTTCTGATGGCATTCATGATAGAGTCATATGACAGTGTTTTTAGATCAAAAACATTGGCCTCTCGCCCCAGTTTATTCAGGCTGTGGGCATCGCTATTTGAAACAAGGGTGTATTTGTCAAGAGAGCTTAGCATCCAGTTCATGGCAGGATCGCTTGAAAGCCCTGTCTCGAGCGCAAAAATTTTCCTTGAATGCTCTTCAAAAGCCTCCTCCACACTATCAACACCGGATTTGGAGCCGAATATTGCAAACCACGGCGTCCAGATGTGTGCCGGAATAATTACTATGTCCTTTGAAATGGAAAACAGCTCATCTGCAAGAGCTGCGCTTGAGAGGCCAAGGATAGGCCTTCCATCTGCAGAAAGATTGCCAATCTTGGATAGTGCATCATTGATCTGGCCGGCAATTTCCAGTGAAGGCGCAAGCATAACATGATGCATTTTTCGAACCTTGCCCTCCTGGCTGTATATGAGGCTGATTTCAGATGAAAGGATGAAGTGGATATTCTTATATGGAAAGAGGCCGTTGTCGTTTTCAGTGAGCTGGGCTTTGAGCTCTTCAAAATATACCGGATGGGTGAAATCACCTGTTGCCATGACATTGATCCCTTTTACTGCTGCGCCTTCGCAAAGACCCGGTACATCATTCCTCGGGCTTGTTGCCCTGGCATATTTGGTATGAACGTGCAGATCAGCCACAATTTTCATACTAATGAAAAAACTCCAAGGTTTTTTTAAAGTGCCATTCCAATATCAGATCATGTATGGAGAGCTTGGGAAAGTCTGGAACACTGCAAAGCTATTGTTCGATCGTAAAAAAATCAGCAAAACATTCGAGGATGCGATTCCTGATTCCAATTTGCGCATTGGAATTGCAGCAGTCATCATAGCAGGGTTCATAGGCTCTGCAGTATCATCCATAAGCAAGCTCGAAGAAATCCATTTTGGAGTATATACCTACAATACTTTTTCCGAAGTTGCCGAGATAGGAACAGTAGCTCTCGACAGTGAGCCGATTCTGAAATTTGCAATGCTTCAGATGCTCATCGCATTTCCTTTTGGAGTGATATTCCACCTCGGATATGAGAGGCTTATGTATCAGGTTTTCAAAATGATCGGAGGAACGGCCACCTTTGCACAGCACTATTATGTTTCAGCAATTGTGGCAATGGCATTTGCAATGGTATCTTTTCTCGGGCTTCTTACACCTCTTCCGTGTCTTGGAATTACTGCTGTAATTGCAATAATAATCCTGGCACTATACCTTGGACTTTATGTCAATGCAAAGGCATATGAGACAGTTCATAAGATACCTTTCATACATGCATTATTTGCAATACTGATCCTCGCAGGTCCAAGGATTTTCATAATCGGTTTTGTTATGATGCTTGCAGGAAGTGCAATCGGGGTTCCTGAATACTATGAGATAAACGGGGCATAAACATGTTTGAAGCAAAGAAATTCATAGAAAGATCAGTAGAAGAGATCAGAAATGCAGTAGGCAAGGAAACTGCGATAATTGCGGTCTCCGGAGGAGTTGATTCTTTTGTTGCTGCAACACTTGCATCAAGAGCAGTTCCAGACCAGCTTCACATAGTTTATGTGGACAACGGACTTATGAGAAAAAATGAAACAGAAAAGGTCAGGGAAGTTGCAGAAAAACTCGGAGTAAAATTAAATGTAATTGATGGTAAGAAGCAGTTTTTAGATGCGCTTTGTGGAGTTCTTGACCCTGAGGAAAAAAGAAAGATAATCGGAAGGGAATTCATCAATATTTTTGAAAAGGAGGCAAAAGAGCACGATGTCAAGTTCCTGGTTCAGGGAACCATTGCACCGGACTGGATTGAAAGCGGAGGGATGGGAAGAGACACTATCAAAAGCCACCACAACGTAGGAGGCCTTCCTGAAAACATGAACCTGAAGCTGTGCGAACCTCTTCGGGAACTTTACAAGCATGAAGTGCGGGAACTTGGAAAGGAGCTCGGGCTTCCTGAAACAGTGCACCAGAGACAGCCATTTCCAGGTCCTGGGCTCGGAGTTCGTATTGTAGGCGAGATAACTGCTGAAAAGGTAAGGATAGTGCAGGAAGCGTGCGACATTGTTGAAACAGAAATCGACAGCGCGGATATGGAGAGGCCCTGGCAGTATTTTGCTGCAATGCTCTCATCAAAAACAGTTGGGGTGAGAGGGGATGAGAGATCATATCAATACACAGTAATTGTAAGGGCAGTGCGGAGCCTTGATGGCATGACAGCAAACTTTTCTCACATACCATTCAAGGTTTTGGAAAAAATTTCAACAAGGATCACAAATGAGATTCCGGAAGTTGGAAGAGTGGCATATGACATTACAAACAAGCCCCCCGGAACAATTGAAATGGAGTAACTAGAGAGTTTCCAGAAGCCTGCTGAATCTTGATGGCAGTGATCTCTCAAGACCAAGCTGCGATAAATTAGTTGATACTCTGCAGGCAAAATCAGCATCAGAAGCACTTCTGTATGTACCTTCTGGTGAGATCCGAAGATGAGATGCAATTCTGCCCATGGATTCGATTGGGTTGTGCATTGATGGAGTTATCACTGGAAGAGTGATTCGATCTTGCGTTTCCCGTTCCCTGAATAATTGTACCATAAACCCACTTATTAACATAATTGTATAAAACTGTTTAAAAGGTTAGCGAGAGAGAGAGAAAAACATGCATATTAATGATGCAAAAGCGCTGATAAAAGAGAAAAAATACAAAAAAGCAATTGAAATGCTGGATAATCTTCTTTCAAACGACAGGAAAAACTCTGAAATCTGGTATCTCAAAGGCATTGCATCAGTGAAATTAAGGAATTATGACAATGCATACGAGCATTTTGGAAATGCGATTGAAATCCACAAAAAGCCGGAATACTACAGGATGAACGGGATTGCGCATTTTGAGGTTTTTGAAGTCGAAGATGCAATTGAAAATTTCAAGAGGGCCGTTGCACTGGATGGAAATGACGTGGTTTCCCTTTTCTTTATTTCAATGGGGTACCTGTTTCTGGATGATCCCAGGGCAGAGGAATATATGAAAACTGCAAAGGAAGTAAACAGTAAAAAAACAAAACAGCTTTTGAAAAATTTCTTTACAATGTGCCTGAGGGATGATCCAGGCATAAGCGCTGCGCAAAAAAGAAAGATGGAGGAGCGCATTTCTGCTATCGACTAGATTTTTTCTTATTTTTCTTGGATTTGTTTGATTTCTTCTTTTTGGATGTTTTTTTCTTTTTGGGAGCAGGGCTTGGAGGCTCCTCTGAAGGGATGTCGATTGCAAGTTTTTTGTTCATTTCATTGAGCCAGGCACGCTCTTTAACAGTCCTTGGAGTGACATGCTCTGCTATTTTTTCTATGATGCTGAGCCTTTCCCTGGAGAGCCAGTTCCTGCTCTTCTTCATGTTGCGCAGGAAGTTAGGATTGGCAAGCAGAATCTGGATCACAAGATTTTCATAGTGAGTCAGTCTGCGCGATACTTTCTTGTATTCTCGAAGGGCAGCTGCTTCTGCCACAGTCCCTCTTCCGCGGGCATACTTGACCTTTGAATCTGCCTGCATCTTGGCAACACGAAGCTTGATTATCTTGTTTGAGAATTTTGAGAGAGGGATCTTGATCAGGGAATCGGAAATAAGAAGAAGCCATCCTTCCTTGATCAGTTCCTTGTCTGCCTTTTCTATTGCCTGCAAAACCTCCGCTTTGTTCAATTTGCCTTTGATTCTCCCTTTTAGAATTGGAAAGGTTGCGGCAAAGGCCCTTGAATTTACTGTCCCGACCCATGTTTTGATGAACTTTTTTGCTTCCTTAAGCTGCGCCCGAAACATCTTTAGCTGGCCAAGCTTGGTTGCTGCTTCCTTTGGAGGAATTGGCTTGTAGTACAAAAGCCAGGATTTGCTTGAGATCATTTTTCCGATATACTCATCTTCCATAAAAGCATCAAGAAGCTCCGGGAAGTAGGCTTTCAGGTATCTGAACTCATCAAGATTAAGAAGAATCTGGTTGGTAACTTCTGATTTTTTCTTTTTGATATCAATATTCACAAGCGAAATTTCCCTTTTGATATCTCGATCATATATCCTTCGGTATTGGTCCTCCAGCTTATGGCGTTTTTCAATTTGGACCCGGAGGTATTCCGCTGCTTCTTCGAGGTAATCTATCAGGAGCATATTTTCATCCTTTTGTATTCATCCATGAGTTTCATGGCATCAATATCAATCTGGGGAGTCTCGCAGATCACTGTCCCGCAATAGCCATTTTCTGCTAGCACTTTAATAAAAGGCTCATATGGAGGCTCGTTATTTGATCCAAGAACCAGATGGTTCCTCTCGCCCTTCTCGCTATAGTTTATTTCAGAGAAATGGCAGTGGAATCGCTTCACATAATCGCCAAGGCTTGATTCAAGCTTTTCAAATATCGCAAGATAATCGCCCTCCCCCCGTATCTTGAAATCCCCTCTTGCATGAAGATGGGCAAAATCAATTACCGGCTCTACCATCTCAAGCTCGGATGATAGCCGGATATTCTCATCAAGACTGCCAAAAGCGGTTTTCTTTCCAACGTTTTCAGCACCAAGACGGATTTTGATATTGTTCTGGTCAAGTGATTCTTCAATCTCAACAAGAACTTTTTTTGCCCGAGCATATGCTTCCTGGGGCGAGAGTTTCTGATAAAAGCCCGGATGGAAAACAGTGATGTTTCCCCCTGCAAGAGAGGTTATTTTGGCCGCATCAAGGATGTGGCGCTTGCTGCTACCCCGTTTGCGCGGATCATCAGTGCAGAGATTAATGTAGTATGGCGCATGTGATGAAAGAGAAACATCAAGCTTTTTTGAAACTGCGGCAATTTCCGCAGCTGTGCTCTCACTCATGCGAACTCCGTGGACAAATTCCATCTCCATGGCATCAAGGCCTATTTCCCTGCAGCATTTTACCCCGTCCAGAGTTGAGGAGCCTTTGCACTGCAAGGGGATTCCTGCAGGTCCAAAACGTACATCCATAATTAGAATTAAAAGAAAAAAAGATTAAATGTTAATGAAAAGAAAAAAAATTATTGGCAGAGATGGGTGTTCTGATTGCAAACTTCGCCGCTCACGCAGTCATCGTCATCATTGCAGAACCCAAGCTTTGCATTGCAGTAATGGGAACTTGTACAGACCTGCCAGTCGCCGCAGTCTGCATTTGAACCGCACCTGTCTGCCTCTGGGGTGCAAAGATGAGTTTTCTTGGTTTCGCAGTATTCCCAGACATTGCATTCATTGTCGCCAGTGCAGTATCCTTGCCTTGCAATGCATTTCTTTGAAGCATCATCGCATTTTTCCCAGTCATCGCAATCCCCGTCATTTCTGCAGAACCCTTTCTTCGGCTCGCAGATGTGGGTCTTGAGATTACAGGTCTGCCATGTTTCACAGTCACCGTCAAGGTCGCACTTGCCCTCAAGCGTGTAGCATCTTTTACTGATTACATCGCATTTTTCCCATGAATCACAATCAGTATCAGATATGCAGTATCCTGGTGCAGGGCCGCACTGGTGGGTGTTTGGACTGCAGTATTCAAAGTCAGGGTCGCACTGGGAATCCGAATCGCAGTATCCAGGTGCTGCCTGGCATGTGTTGCCTGCATCACAAACCTGCCACATCTCACAGTTTGCATTAGTACGGCAGAAGCCTCCCTGGAACTGGCAGGTGTGGGTGCCTGAAACGTCGCAGACCATCAGTGGATCACGCTCAATACAGACTTCATCAGAATCACAGTATCCTGCAAGAGTTTCGCATGTGCTGGAGCTGGAGTTGCAAAACTGCCAGTTTTGGCAGTCATCACTGTCGCTACAGCCAGTAGAACCGCGGCTACCTGTGCATCCTGCAAAAATCATAGAAAGGACTATAAGTCCCAATAGAAGAAATCTCATGAAAAATAATTGAATTGATGGTTTTATAAGCGTTGCACAATTTGATACAAATTGCCAAGTTCTTCAATAGTAAAATCAGCAGTGGAGGGAATGCTTGAATGCTTGCCTTTCAGGATTCTGACTGTCTTCATTCCAGCTTCTTTGGCAGGGACAATATCAGCATCCTCCCGATCACCTATCATCACGCACTCGGAGGCCTCGCAGCCAAGGGATTTGAGGATCTTTGAATAGAATTCAGGGCTTTTTGAAGCTCCAAGTTCCTCTGATATGAATACTTTGTCAAAATAAAGCGCAAGACCCAGCCTGATCAGCTTGTCCCATTGCTTGACAGAAGCGCCATTGGTTGCAACATATATCTGATGTCCATCATCCTTCAGGCGAAGAAGTGTCCTTGGGATCTCAGGATATGGGGCAATTGAGGATTTTGTATGATGATATGCTGCAACTGCTGCTGCAACGAATTTTGCAGGCTCATCGACATCAAGGGCAGTGCAAAGGTCATTGAAGTGTTTTGGATAGTTTGAGCCTTTTTCCTTTATCAGGGATAAAAGGAGATCGTTTAATTTCTGGTATTCAAAGTCAAGCCCGATTCCGATCATTGCATTTAGGGCATTCTTCCTGGCAAGTGCTGAGAACTCGGATGATGGAAAAAGCGTATCGTCAATATCAAAGAAAATCTTCATGAGTATAATAAGATGGAAAGAAAATAAATCCCTTTAGTGGGCTCTCAGTATTACTGTCCAGTAGCATTGCCTTCCAGGGGCCCCTACCGTAAGTCCTGCAAGATTCAGGGACAATACAGAAGATATTGTTGATTCATCACCGCAAGTCTGTCCATTGCAAACAGCAGAAACACCGCGAATCGAAAGAAGGCCGGAGGGGTCAACTGAAATTGAAACATGGACATCAAGAGTGTCCTGAGGGCGGATTCCAAGAGCAGTTCGAAGTGACGATGATGCTGCTCTCAGAGAGTTTCCAAGCCTTGATAAGACTTCACCTGTTCCAAGGGATGTTGCAAGATCAATCCTGTCTGCTGGTGCAACTGCACCAGGACATGTAAATGCAGAATTAAATCTTGGCGGAAGCTCGTCTTCTCCTGCATCAGGCTGAGCTGATGTTCGGATGATGCGACCGCAATCAGCATCACACACACGGGGCGATCTTGGATTGCAGGATTCTGTTATTCTAATGCTTTCAAGTGAGTAGGTGGTAGTTCCTTCTGAGGATTCCTCATGTGCTACTATTGCTCCAAAAACAGTATTGACATCAACTGTTCCGTTTCCGCAATGGAAATCAACTGGACAGTTTTCCGGAGTCTCTGAAGGCCTTTCAGTAACGTGTTGTATCCTAAGCTGTGAGCCTGAACTTGGAGCTGACCACTCTGATCCTTTAACCTGCCTTATCCTATCGCCGCAATAACCGCAGCTTTCCGGATCAAAAGTATCTGAATAAGGATCTGCCTCTCCTTTTGCAACTTCACAGAGGCGATCTCCCTTCTGAGGAGGGGTGGGACATGTTATTGGGTCATCGCATCTTTGAACAGGTCTTGTCGACTCTGTGATAGGCTGCTTTTTTCCAGCCATGAATGCTGCTCCTATTGCAATACCCACAGCTGCGACTGGCACTATGAATCTAGCTCGGATATTGCGTTTTGGAATTCTCATATAAATCATCACTTCATTGAGTTCTTGGAGCCCTCACCAAAACAGGAACAGATATTGTACATGTCTGGTCAGGTGCTCCTGTTGTAATGCCGGTCAGAGTAAGTCCTGTGACTCCGATCACGTTTGCTGATGATGGGCATGCCTGGCCGCTGCAGGATGCATTTGCGCCAACCAAAGTTGGGAAACCAGATGTATCTACTTTAACAGCTACAGAAACATTAATGTCAACGTTTGATACTCCAAGCGCAGTCCTAAGTTCTCCTCCTTTGCTTGTAACACTGGTTGTAATTCTCTGGACCAAAGTTCCCATTCCAGGAACGCGGTTGCCAGGACACTGTGTTACTTTTGCTGGCTGGGTATCCTCACATTCACATGAATTGTTGCATGTTTCTCCAGTTCCGCATCCGGAAGGAGTTGCCGCATGGTCGCATTCTTCGCCTGGCTGGACTCTTCCGTTTCCGCAGACAACAGGATCATCCACAGCAACTGGTGGAGGTGCTGACTTTATTACACAGCGGCAGGACCTTGTACATACCTTATTTGTTCCGCAGGCCCTTCTTCCTGTTTTGCTGGTCCTGTCACATGCTTCTCCTGCATTTTTGTCCCATCTGCCGTTTCCACAATTTGCTGGAGGCGGTGGTGCGCATGCTTCAAGGTTCGGACATGCACATGGAACCAAGCTTTCAGGAGTACATAGCGGATGTGTTTCTGAAACTGCACAAACAGCCTCATCATAGTTGACATCCACACGGTAATCATTATCATCAAGGGAAACTTCTGCAGGATTTGCATGCATCTCTTCGATCTCAGAAGGAGTTCTCCATCTTTCGAATTCGATTGCTTTTTCTCCGGTCATTCTTGGCCTTGATGTTTCGAGAATTTCATTGCTTCCATCTTCTGCACGCTCTGCACATGGATGATCTGCAACTTTCTGTATTCTGCAGTCTGGAGAGTTTTCATCTTCGAGCGGAAGCTTAATTGGCCTGTCTGGATCAGGTGTCCAGCTTCCGTCTTCTGCTCTTTTGACAAAATGGCTCATAAGATCTGGAACAGGACGCCCCTCGCGATCCCGAAGCTTTGATGCTTCGCTCTGATCATCGCACTGATCATTTCCGCGATGGCAGTCTTCAAATGAAAAGAACGGGTTGAACTCAATACACTTGCCATCCTCACTTCTTTTCTGGGTACCGTCTGGATTGAACTGGCACTCATATGCTTCTGCTTCCATGCAGATTCCGTCTCCGCGAATCGGCTCTACTATTGGCCTTGTTGTACCGCAGTCTTTTGCAAACAGGAACAAACTGATTCCTGCAACCATGACTGCCGTAGTTGCAACTGATGCTGCATGATTCTTGAATTTTCCAAGAGCTCTTTCCCTCAATGATTTTTTTCTAACGTTCATAAATATCACCTTATTTGTATTCCGCTTTCTGCTAATATGAGTGCATAATCCTCCTCAAGATCTGCAAGGAATTGCCTTTGGAGATCTGATGGAATTGAAGTTTCGTATCTGATATCTGAAAGCCTCTCACGAAGTGCGCGGTTCTTGTATACTCCGCCTTCCTTCTCAAATACTTCTGCCATTTTTCTTGAGAATAATTTATCTGCCAGTAAAAGTGCCTTGAGCTGGGTCTTTCTTCGCGCTGGATGATCGATATAAACAACAAGCTGCGCGAGTCTTTTTCCAACAACCGCACGCTCGACCTGTGCAAGAACAGTTGGAATTTCTCTTCTGACTTTTTCGTCCAGTCTCACATCGTCCATAAGGTCATTCCAGATGATTTCATTTCTGAATAGTACATCAACGACATCAAAAAGCACTTCATCGCTTTTCATAACTGATTTGATGTTTGCAAGCTGAAGGCCAAGGTCAGTGGAAGTTCTTCTGATCTGGGTAAACTTTTTTACGATATAATCGCATGCTTCCTCTTCTTCTTTGGAAAGCACAGCACGCCTTTGCAGGCGGACAAGTTCTCTGGTAACTTTCCTTCTTCGGATAAGTTCAGTTGCAGTAAGAGCAAGTGCAAGTATTCCATAGGGAATTCCCTTGTCTGAATGCTCTGGAAGATCGAATGTCGGCAGATGAAGTGTCTGCACCCAGAGTTTTGTAAATCCGATTACCATGGTCTGGTAAGCCCCAGTAAGATGTGCTGTGGTGCAGAAGCCGCCAATACTGAGAACTGCCCATGTCATTGGACTTGAGACCCTGTTTCTGAACCATCCTTTGAAAGTCAATTTGGCTTCTGGTGGCTGCGAACGTGAAGCAGATTGTGGAATATCAAGAACTGCTGGTATTTCAGGCTCCTGGACAGCTTCCTGCGGAACATCACCCACGATATTGTCTGGTTTGGCTGGAGCAGTAGCCCTGCTATCTTTTTGCGGAACCTCAAGTGAAGGAACAGCTGGCATATCAGAAGTTCGCACTCCCCTCATTTCATCCTGGATAACATTTGCCTGTGAGTGCTGTTTTGCTGCCCTGCCGTATGCAGTGACAAGCCCGCGCAAATCAAATAATTTATTAACGTAAATTTCCTGAGGCTCCATCTTTGATTCGTCTTTTTTGGATTTGGCAGATTCTTCAATTGCAGCAATCCTTTCCTTGCCAAAGCGTGCGATAAGTTTTTGGATTTCGGCTGTGTAGCGGGCTTTTCCTCGTTCATATTTTTCCTTTGATGATTCTGCAGAATGCCTAAGCTCATGTATGAAACCAGTAAGATCTCTTGCTGCATGAATAAATTCTCCACCTTCAGCTACACTTGTTGGCTGGTGGGAAACAGGACCATTGTCAACCACCCTTGTTTTAGAAGGTGGCGGTGGCGGCATAGATCGCCTTCTTTTCAATTTTGATGGTGGCGGAGGTGGCGGGGGCCTTGCTGGCTTGCTTTGCTTTCCATTTACCACCCTTGTAGCATCTTCCGGAGGCTCTTGTGCAGGAGGTTTTGGTACTTCAAACAAAGGACCAAGGAGATCTCTCTGTGCAAGAACAACACCAAGCTCTGGAAGAGTGCTGAACAATTGCTGGGATGTTGAAACATTATTCTCACGGCACTTTACTCTTGCAAATTCAAGTAGTACTGCAGCGTCCATTTCAAATAGTTCTTCCTGGCTTTTTTCTGAAGTAGATTGTTCTATATCAGGAATAGGTTCTAAAACTGGAATTTCACTGGTTTCTGGTTTTGGTTTTTTTGGTTTTGCAGCAGGTTTTTGCGGTACGGGCTTTGATCTTAATGTCTCAACAGCCCCATCCCTATTGAATATACTTGTTGCTTCTGATTGAGCCTTCTCAAGTAATTGCCTTCGCTCCTCCCTGCTACGTCGTTTTTTTGCCATTACACCCACTCAACAATATGTTTGAATATATATAATTTTGTGGGAACTCTTTTTAAATGTGTTGTTTTAGAAAAAAAGATGTAAGGAAAATAAAAAAATTATCTAAGTCTCACTGGTATTGAAAGAGTACATGATGACTCTGCACCAGCAACAGTTATTCCTGCAAGTGACAAGCCAGCAACACTAGCCGGATTGATTCGGTTTGGACATGCCTGTCCGCCACAGGTTGCTGAAGAACCTGCCAGTGTAGGAACACCAGAAGAGCTGATATTTACAGTAACCGTGACATTTACTGGAACAGATCCAACTCCAGCTGCCTGCTTGATTGCACCGCTGCTGGAAGAAATTGAAGATGAGACTCTTGCAATAAGGCTGCCTGCACTAGATCTGACTCCGGCTCCGCATGGACCACCTGGCCTTTCTCTTGGAGGCCTGTCTACTGCTCCGCCAGAAGCTTTTCCTGGTGCTTTTGCTGATCCTGCCCCTCTTGCCTTGCCGCCCCTTGTCGGACAGTCTGCTTCGCAGTAATTATCAGAGGCTGTTCTGCATGATTCAGCAGGAATTGTCTTGGTTCCAATAGTATAGGTAGCACTTTCACCTTCTCCGGTCCGGACAACCGCACCATAGACTTTAGCTCGATGCTGAACCTTTCCATCACCGCAGGTAAAATCAACAGGACAGTTTTCACGGTTTTCCCATGACTGCCTCTCTCCATCGCCGCAGAATCCGCAGCTTGCCGGATCCCAGTTCTCAGAGAACATGTCGTGTTCTCCTTTTGTAAGTTCACAATTATTATCTCCTACTGCAGGCTCTGCCGGACAGGTAACTGCTGCTGGACACTCTGGAGGTGCTGTTATCGGACCTTCTGTTTGCGGTTCGCAGCCTCTGAACAACATTGTTGCAACCATTGCTGCTGTTGCAAGGCCTGCTCCAACACCGAATTTCCATCCAAGGCGCTTTGCCTTGTCCTTTTTATCATCAACTTTTTTATCCCGAACTTGTCGTGTTTGTTCTGCCATAATAATCACCTACTCCTGCTGAGCTGCCTCCGCAACATTAAGCTCTTTTCTCTGATTTCTTTTTTCTAAAAATGACCATGTAGTAAGACCAAGCTGAACTACTGCGTATGCAGCAACTGCAACCTTGTGCCATCCCTGCAAACCATTTGCAAGATATGGGCTGGTCCATGCAATAGCAGATGTTACTGCTGCAAATAAACCTGCCATGGTAAGCTCGGGAAGATAATACCTCACATTTCCAAGGAATTTCCCTGCAGCAGTTGCCTTGTCAAGTGCATGTGCAGTCTTTGTCTTTCCGCCATCAATTGTACAGTAAACACCGTCAGCATCCTTGTATTCAAAGGTTAATTTGAGAGGCCCGTCTTTTGATGGGACTTCAACTTCTTTTGTCTGTGATGGTGCAATGATCACATCTGCAAGTTCATTCTTGCCTGAATCGATGACAGTGAGTATTTTCTTTCCGGCCATTGAACGTTCGTACTTGACCGAAACTCCTGATCGAAGAGCAGTTATATCGCCGTCTTTTACGGTAGCAGGTTTGCCGTCTTTTGCTTCTTCTTCCAAAGTTTCAACTTCAGTTTTTACATAAACTGCTTTTGCTGCTGGCTCTGCTGCCTTTGGCTCTGACTGCCTTGCCTCTGGTGCCTTTGGCTCTGCAGTAACAGGTCCTAGTGGCTCTGGGAAAAATCGATCTTCTGGGGATATAAGATCTTCTGGTGCACGATCTTCTGGTGCGCGTGCTGCTGGAGTCTCAGCTCTTGTTGCTGAAGAATCAGGTGCCTGTGCTTCTGGCTCTTCCTGCTCTAGTGATGCCGGAGTCTCAGCTCTTGTTGCTGAAGAATCAGGTGCTGGAGGAGGACTGCTTCCAAGAATATCATCAAGCAGACTTTCGCTGCTGGATGGAGCTGGAGGAGCTGGTCCTGGATCAGAATCATCTAATACTGCTGAACCTGATACTATTTGACTGTCAGAAAGATCAATAGTTTCTTCTTTTGCAGCTGGAGAAGAATCAGCAGGCTCCTCTGCTGGAGCTTCTCTTTTTGGCTCTGCCTTTGCTGGAGCTGCTGCTTTAGGCTTTGGCTCTGATACCGGTTTTGGATCATCTTTTTGCGGTGGTTCAACTGCACCTTTTCCGCTGAATAGGTCAGCAGCATTTTCCTGTGCTGCTTTTAGTTTGGCTGCTCTCTCGGCTCTGCTTAATCTTTTTTTCCTTGCCATTATGAATCACCTGGTTTTGGTTCCTGAGATTTTCTCAGGAAATCCTGTGCAAGCCTGATTACACGCTCAGAAGATTGTGCAACAAACTTGTACTCATCGGAATCTGCTCCGGAAGTCTGCTCAAGTTCTGAATATGGCTGGTTGTAGTGCAGGAACGAAATCTGATCCTGGACATAATTGTCTGGATTGGCAGCAACCAATGTCAGCTGATCAAGAACACGTTTTTCTCCGTGCTTTTCTGCAAATGCAGATAGGTCCGGACTTTCCTGCTGCAGATACTCAACTACAAGCCTGCATACAACATCTTCATGAACCTCTACCATACTCTCAAGGCTTTCTCCTGCAGGACCGGTGAGCTCTTCAAGCATTTCTCCCTGCTCTTCAAGATCATCACGAAGTTCATTAAATACTTCATTAGATACTGCCTGGCTCTCCAGAACTGCTGTTCTGTTTTCAAGGTTGCCCAAAGTTACTGAAAGACCTTTATCACCATCAATAAGGTCGCGAATTCCTTTAAGCTCTCCTTCAAAGCCATCGACAGATGTTTTCAGGCCTTCGAGCTGTGCTACCTTGGTTTTAAGTTCTTCAACTTCCTGATCTGGTTCATCGTCCTCTTCCTCATCTTCCCCTAGGAAGACTTGTTCAAGGCCAACGATCTTTTTTCCAAGTTCTTCGACTTTGGCTTCAATAGGAGCTAAAAGTTTTGTAAGTGCTGCCTGGACTACTGCCTGTACAGCATCCATATCGACTTTCTCTTCTTCAGGTTCCTCTACTTTTGGAGTTGCTCCAGTTGCATGCCTTGGCGGCTTTACAGGAGCAGCTGGTATAGGAGGAGCTGATTCTTCTTCGTCAGAAGTCTGAGAAACTTTTGCTTCTTCGGTTGCTGGCTCAAGAGGCTCATCAGCTTCATCAAGCACATCAAGTGCATCCTGAAGATCAGCAAGAGCCTTATCAGCATCTTCTACAGGCTCAGAACCTTCAAGCTCATCAGCAAGGCCTGGATCTTCTCCAAGGCCATCTCCACCACCAAGATCTTCAACATCTGCTTCTCTTGTTTCGGCGGCCATTGCTTCTGCTGCTGGAGGCCTTGATTTCTTTGCAAGCGCCTTCTGCTCGTCAACATCTGCTTCTCTTGTCTGATCATGATCGCCTGGATTGTTTCCTGGGTTTGGTCCACAACCAGCTCGAGGTGCCTCTGGTTCTGGCTCAGGCATTTTTGGCGGTTTTGATGGAGGCTTTGATTCTTCGGCTTGGCCCCCTTCTCCTGACTTGAATCGTTTTCTCAGATTTCTTAAACCCATTATGAATCTCCTCCGGTATCTCCGTCTCTTGGAGCCTCTTGTAATTCAAAGCCACCCTGCTCTAATGTATATATAATATCTGCAAAGAGTGCCTCTGCTTCTGGCGCTTCTGCTTTTAGTTCTTTGACACCAGCTTCAACTTTTGTAATTCTCTCCTGGAATCTTGCAAGTGTGTGTCCGAAATCACTGACAGACTTAACAAGGTGAGCAATTGCATCTCCGCCAGTCAATGGTTCTGCCTTCTCTCCGACTTTTCTAACTACTTTGATTGTAAGTGCTTTCAGAAGACCAGCAACAGATTCTTTTGCAGATTCTGCTGTTTCTTTTGCTTCGGTTGACTCACGTGTAACCTTTTCAACATCATCAGCCATTGAAGATGCCTTGTCAGTAGCCTCTTCTGCTGATCTTTGTGCTGCTGCGGCAGATTCTTTTGCCTCTGCTGCGCTTGATGCTGCACTTGAGGCAGATTTTTCTGCTGCTGAGGCTTTTCCTGCTGCTGCAGATGCCTCGTTAGAAACAGAATCAAGCCTCTCTCCAAGCCTTAGCTCAAGAGATTCACGGCCGGCCTTAGCGCCGTTTTCGACGATTCTCAAACCTTCCATTAGGGTTTGACCCAAAATTCCGCCACCAAATGATTTGGTAACTTTTTCAGAATGTGCTGCTAGTGCACGACTTTGTGTAACAGTTTCCTTTTTAGTTTTTTGTTCCGCCAAACTCATCACCTCGATGTAAATAATATAAAGTGTTTTAATCTATACATGTGTGGG
>Ga0180431_10004110_pt1 | contig 18338 bp, 16 predicted proteins | sample SS_ome_11_FD_132459 | JGI IMG/M metagenome (GOLD analysis project Ga0180431, IMG submission 132459) | Hypersaline lake sediment archaeal communities from the Salton Sea, California, USA - SS_1_MS_1 metaG | ecosystem: Environmental > Aquatic > Non-marine Saline and Alkaline > Hypersaline >... | reverse complement strand
TTCGGACACGCTCATGCCCCGGTTCTCCTCGTTCACGTTTTGAACGATGTAGCTCCAGTAACGGGCGGCGCTGCCGTAGCCCGGGGTGTGGTCGATCAGCCGGAACTCGGGATCCCCCACGTCATTGTCGATCGTCTTGGGAACGCCGGTGGCCGACAACTCCATCCCGCGTTCGGCAGCCAGCCCGGATACCTTGTGGGCCGTGTCCATGGAGTCGTTGCCGCCGATGTAGAAGAAGTAACCTACATCGTGGGCCTGCATCACATCGATGATGCGCCGGAAATCCTCGGCCTGATCCTTGGTGAGCTTGTAGCGGCAGGTTCCCACCGCACCGGCGGAGGTGGTGGTGCGCAGCAGCCGGAGCTCCTCCGGATCCTGGTTCCCCATATCCACCAGTTCTTCCAGGAGGATTCCCTCCACCCCGTGCCAGGCCGCGTAGATCCTGTCGATGTGCTCGGGAAACTCCCGGCAGCCCTCCAGAACGCCGAGCAGGGAGGCGTTGATCACCGGAGAGGGACCTCCGGATTGGGCCACGATGGCGTTGCGCTTCACCGCTGAACCTACTCCCCGGCGGGCATCTTTATCCGCCCTCTGCTGTGTCCGCGCATCATCAGCGGGCAGCCTGAGCCAGAGTTTCCAGGGCCAGGGCGCACATCACCGTGATCCCCGACTCGATCGCTCCGTCGTTGAAATCGAACTGCGCGTTGTGCAGGCTCGGTGAATCTTCCCCCAGGCCCAGGCGCAGGAATACCCCCGGAATCTTGGCCAGGTAGAAGGAAAAATCCTCAGCCCCCATTGAAGGGGGAAGATCGGGAATCCAAGTCTTCTCGCCCAGGTACGACTCCACCACGGCCCGGAGTAAATCGACCTTCCCGGGATCGTTTACCAGGGGGATGTAGCCCTCGTTGTAGTGGAAGGCGTAGTCAGCTCCGGCGGAGGCGCAGATTCCCCGAATCACCTCCTCCATGCGGGAGCGGATCACGGCCTGGACCTTCTTGTCGAAGTAGCGGGTGGTGCCCTCCATCACCACATCGTCGGGGATGACATTGCTGGTGGTGCCGCCGTGAATGGTGCACACCGAAATCACCCCGGCAGAAACCGGTTCCAGGGACCTGGACTTGATGGTCTGCAGCCCGCCCACCACCTGGGCGGCGGTCACGATCGGATCGATGGCCTTGTGAGGCACCGCCCCGTGGCCGCCCTTGCCCCTGACGGTAATACTGAAGCGGTCCTGGGCGGCCATGGCCGCTCCGGGGGTGGCGGCTATGGCACCGGCCGGTATGCCGGGCCAACCGTGAAGGGCAAAGACCGCCGCAGGCCTGGGATCGGTGTCCAGCAGCCCCCTGTCCACCATCATCCGGCCGCCCCCGGCCTCCTCTTCGGCCGGCTGAAACACGAAGCGGATGCTGCCTTCGAAGCGCTCTCTCAAGCCGTCCAGCACCTTGAGAGTGCCGATCAGGATGGCCATGTGACCGTCGTGGCCGCAGGAGTGGGCCCTGCCCTGGTGCTCGGAGGCCCAACTCTTGCCGCTAGCCTCGGTGATGGGCAGGGCGTCGATGTCGGAGCGAAGGGTGACATTGATGCCCCCGCGGCTGCCGGACTTATCGGGGCTGTTGTCTTTTGTCCCCCACAGCAGCCCAACCACGTCGGTGCCGATGTACGGCTCCAGCAGCTCGATCCCCGTGTCGGCGATCAGCTGCCGGATCCTCTCGGAGGTCTCCCGCTCCTCCAGCTTGGTCTCGGGAATGCGGTGCAGCCGGTGCCGGATCTCGGTGATCTCCGGCAGGATCTTCCGGATTCTTGCTTTCAGCTCTTGCGGATCTACGCTCACTTTCATCATATCAGGGTTTTGACATTCCTCGATCGATCGTTCAACATTGCCCCGATAGTACCACGAAAGGCGGAACAGATGAAATCGGGGGCGGGGAAGATATACACGGGATTCGGTTTCGGGCCCATCCAGAGCGCCCTGTTTCTCTACGAGGCCTACCGGACAGGCAACTTTAGCCGTTTCGCCGTGGTGGATATCGATCCGCGGTTGATCGATGCGGTGCGCCGCAACGGCGGGCGCTACACGGTGAACATCGCCCGGCGGAGGCGGATCGATCGGGCCACGGTGGAAGGCGTGGAGCTGTTCAACGCCACCGTGGCGCAGGAGGCGGAGAGCTTCGTGGAGGCCGTGGCCGCCTCCGGGGAGCTGTGCACGGCTCTGCCCAGCGTGGATATCTATTCGGCCGGCGGGCAGGCCAGCGTGGTCAACCTGCTGGCACGGGGCCTGGCGGCCCGCAGCGGCACCCCGGAGGAGTCTCTGCCCACCATCATCTACACGGCGGAGAACAACAACCGGGCCGCCGAGATCCTTGGGGAGCAGGTCCGCCCCCTTATCCCCGAAGCGATCCAAGGGAATGTTCAATTTTTGAACACCGTCATCGGCAAGATGAGCGGAGTGATCAACGATCGGGCGACTATCGACCGGCTCGGTCTGGCCTCCATCACACCGGATTTCACCCGGGCCATTCTCGTCGAAGAGTTCAACCGCATCCTGATTTCAAAGATCCGCCTGCCCGGTTACCGGCGGGGGATCGAGGTGTTCATCGAGAAGGAGGATCTGCTGCCCTTCGAAGAGGCCAAGCTCTACGGGCACAACGCCATCCACGCCCTGATCGCCTACCTGGCAGATCTCAAGGGGTATACCGTTATGAGCCAGGCGGGAAGCGACCCCTGGATCATGGAAACGGCCCGCCGGGCCTTTGTCGAGGAGTCAGGGGCCGCCCTGATTCGCAAATACGCCTCAATCGGGGATTTCCTGTTTTCCGAGCGGGGCTACGAGGAATACACCGATGATCTGCTGGAGCGTATGACCAACCCCAATCTCAACGATCTGGTCCAGCGAGTGGGCAGGGATCATCCCAGGAAGCTGGGTATCGAGGATCGTCTGTACGGCACCATGGTCGTTGCCCTGCAGCAGGGCGTGGAGCCCCGCAACCTCGGCGTCGGCGCGGCGGCCGGGGTGCTGTCCATGATCCGGCGGCGGGACAGCCCGGGGGGAGAGAAGCTGGGGGGGCAGTTCGTTCATCTGCCGATATCGGCGGATGAGCTCGACCGCGATTTCCTCGCCCGTCTCCTCCTGGAGATCTGGGGAGATCATCCCTGGGCGCGGAAGTATGGCGAGCGTCTCATAGAACTCACCTGGCGGGGTGTCGACCAGCTGCGGCGGCTGGATTGATCGTTTCCTGTTTTTACTGCCATAATATAGAGGGAATTCACCTAAGGACGGTACCATGAACAAAGACAGGAAGCCGGAGTTATCCGGCCATTTTCAAAAGCGAAAATCCTCCGCGATTCGTGCGGCTCAGATCGAATTTCACAAACGAAAAGATTCCGTGCAGGCGGTCAACCTCGCCATAGGGAATGTGTCCCTTCCCATGCATCCGGCGATGATTCAGCGTTTGTCGGATCTGCGGGTTCAGGACAGCCCGTTTTGCAGCGGGGCGGTGCGCTACACTCCGACCGTGGGCATGGATGAAACCCGAGAAGCCTACAGTCATATCATCGCTTCCAGTGGCTTCGACGTAGATCGGCTTCATGTGCAGATCACCGACGGCGGGTCCCAAGCCATGGAGCTGGTCATTCTCGGTGTCTGTGGGGACGTCGGAACCACGGACAGACCGTTGATGATCATCGATCCCACCTATACGAACTACACGTCCATGGCAAAAAGGCTGGGCCGCAGCACGATCGCCATAACACGGACACTGCAGGAGAACGGTCGTTTTACCCTGCCCGACCTTTCCCTCATCGAACAGACTATCCTGGAAAGCAAGCCTGGTGCTCTCCTGGTCATCCCCTACGATAATCCCACGGGCCAGCTGTACAGCAGGACCCAGATGTTGAAGTTGGCCGAGCTGTGCGTACGCCACAACTTGTGGATGATAAGCGATGAGGCCTATCGAGAGCTGTACTACACAGGTGGAGACCTCACGAGCATCTGGGGTATCACCGATCGTGATGTTCCAGGTATCGAGGGCAGGCGAATCAGCATAGAGACCTCTTCCAAGGTATGGAATGCCTGCGGGTTGCGCATCGGGGCTCTGGTGAGCGACAACGAGGAGTTCCACAGCCGGGCCGTGGCGGAAAACACGGCCAACCTCTGTCCCAATGCGATCGGACAGTATATCTTTGGAGCGCTGGCCGGGGTCCCCGTGGAGCAGCTGCGCCGCTGGTACGATCACCAGAGGGAATACTACCAAAGCCTGCTCGTTGAGCTCACCTCTCTGATCCGGGAGGCTCTACCCGGGATCATCGTTTCCTCCCCGGACGCGTCTATCTACTCGGTTGTGGATGTACGCCGCATCGTAGCGGAGGATTTCGATGCCATGGAGTTCGTGCTGTACTGCGCCCGGGAGGGGGTAGTGGAGGTGGAGGGAATACAATATACCTTGCTCGTAGCCCCGATGTCCGGTTTCTACGATCTTCCACCCGAGGAGAACCCGGGCAGGACTCAAATGCGGATCGCCTACGTAGAACCCATAGAACGATTGAGGCTGGCTCCAAAGCTGTTCAAAGAGCTGCTTCAGGGATATCTAAAGCAGCGCGGGCAGCACGCTTTGGCGGCTGCGGTTCACCGGTAAGGATTTGCCGGAGGGCTTTCCCCCATGTTAATTTCAAAATATATCCACCCCCTGGTCGGGCGGTGTCATGAGTAAGAAATCCCCTATGCCTGGTGAGGCGATAACAAACAATCCCGAAGCCTGGAAGCGCTCCTGGCTGGATGCCAAGAGACGCTCTGCGGTGAATCGCAGGGAGAGCCGGGGTGGAGAGGCCGAGATCCAGAGATGGAATGTTCGGGCCTCCGGCTATGCGCAACACAGCGAATCGGAGGAAAGCCGTGAACGGCGCAAACAGATTATCAGCTGGCTGGAGAACAGAGGAGCTCTTCAGGAGGAGTTTCGAGTACTCGACATCGGAGCCGGCCCGGGAAACTACGCCGCAATGATGTCTCCGCAGGTAGCGGAGGTGACCGCTGTGGAACCTGCTGCCTCGATGGTGAAGATCCTGAAAAACAGAATCACGAAAGAAGGAAAAGAGAATATTCGGGTCAGGCAGAAAATCTGGGAAGAGGTGAGCCTTGCCGCGGAGAGCTGGCACAAAGCCTTCGATCTGGTCTTCGCCTCCATGTGCCCGGGTGTGGGCTCTCCGGACATGCTGGAAAAGATGATCGAAGCCTCCCGAAACTTCTGCTATTTGAGCGGCTGGTCGGGAAGCCGATGGGGTAATTGGGGTCTTTCTCAGAGTGAGCTCTGGCCTCGAATCTTTGGCGAGCAGCTGGACAGCTATCCCAGTGACATCCTCTATCCTTTTGGTATGTTGTACGCTCTGGGGTATCGACCCGAGCTGCGTTTTCTCCAGCCTCGCGTGCATCTGGAGATGGACACCGAGGAAGCGATCAATGGGCTTGCCGGGCATTTCGGTCGCTACACACCCATAACCCCGGAGATCCGCAAGACCGTTGAGCTCTACGTTCTCAGCTACAGCCAGGGGGGAAGGTTCAGTCAGACATACACCAACTGTCAGGGGTTCATGCTCTGGCAGGTGTGAAGGATCGCAAGGGGTAACACCAGTTAACGTGATTCCGGGGCCCGGGCGAGCCTGGAACTTTTTATGAAGCCCGCCACCAGTAGCTGCCGGGCGCCCGCGTAGGCTGCCAGCAGGAGCACGCTATGGGCCGCCGCCGGGTAGGCGAAAGGGCCGAGCAGAGAATGCAGGTTCCCGAAAAGAAACCAGTTGCGTTTCAGCCAGCCCAGCACCACGGCGCGCATGATCTCAGGTTTCTACTTTCTGTCAAACATGCTATGTTCCTTTGCTGGTGGGAGATGATGCTATGTTACGGAGCGTTTTCAAATCCATAGCCCTCTGGATCCAGGCCTCCCGGGCTCTATATACAATTACCGTACTGCTGCCCTGCTGCCTGGGGGCGGTCGTGGCCTGGTGGTCCGGTTGCTCCTTCAACTGGGGTCTGCTGGTGCTGATCCTGGTGGGCATGATGTTCGCCAACATCGGTACCAACTTCACGAACGACTACTTCGATTACAAATCCGGGGTGGACAAGTTGGACGAGGGACGGGTCTATAAGAAAGGATCCGAGGTGCTGTACGACAATCCGCTGGCCGAAAGCGGTACCGTGGACGGCTACGCCCTGTACTTCTTCTCGCCCCGGACGATCCTGGTCTCGGCGTTGGCCAGCCTGACGGTCACCGCGGCGGTAGGCCTCTACCTGGTTCTCCGTGTGGATTGGCGCATTCTTCCCATAGGCTTGCTGGGGATCCTGATGGGTTACTTCTACACGGCACCGCCTGTGAAGTTCGGCTATCGGGGCTGGGGGGATCTGATCTGCTTCCTGGGAAGCGGGCCCTTTCCGGTGATCGGCACCTACTTCCTGTTCACAGGGACGATCACCTGGACAGCCGTTTTGGCCGGGATCGTTGCCGGCCTGTGGGTGGACGCCATACTGTACATCGGGAACGTACCCGACGCGGAGGCGGATCGCGCCGTGGGCAAGCGCACCCTGAGCACGATCCTGGGCCGCAAGGCGGTGCGGACCCTGGCGCCGCTGTACTACGGCGTGGCGTTCGGCCTGGTGGCTCTCAGCGTGATTCTGGAATTGTTCCCCCTCTGGGCGCTTCTCTGCCTGCTGACCTTGCCGATCGTGATCAGAGTGCTGATGATTACCCGCAGGCACTACGACCGGATACCCAGCTTCGCCCCGGCGATCCTGATGACGGTTCAGGTGTTCGCCATATCCACGGTATTGCTGGCCCTCGGGTTCATCCTGTCCAAAACGGTGGGATAGGTGCAGGCCTCTTATCCTTTCTACGAAAAGGTTCTTGCCTTCTTAAGAAGCCGGTTGCTGGGGGCTGTGCTGATGCCCGCTCTGATCGGAGCCGCCCTGGCAGCCCGCGGAGGGACCTTCCACTGGCTGCGCTTCGTGCTCTTGCTGGTCGGCCTGGCGGCGGCGGAGATGCTCAACCTGCTCGGTTCGGATTACCGGATGTTTCAAAAACCCGAACGGAAGGAAGCGCAACTTCCGGGCAACCCGGTGTTCGCACCCGAACGCCTGCCGGCCTCCCGCATTCCCCTGGTGCTCGCTCCGGTGGCAGTGATTGGCCTGGCCGTGCTTCTGTACTTCACGATCACCGTGGGCATCGGTGTTCTCGTGTTTCTGGCGGCCGCCGCAGTCATTGGGGCGCTGTACGTTTTCTCCCCCTTCCGCTACGCTTTTCTGTACACGGCGTTCATTCCCGCGCTGATCAGCGGCGGAGTGCACCTGGCCATGACGGGTACCTTGGACGGCCTGGCCTTTGCTGCCGGGGTGCCGATCACCCTGATCTCTCTGGCCGTGATCTTGGGTTACCGGGTGATGTACGAGCAGACGGGATCCGAACGGCGGCGGTCCCGGGCCGTGGTTCTGGCCCTCTACTGCCTGGCCGGGATCAATATCATCCTCTACGTACCGGCCGGCGTCTATCCGTGGGCCGGGCTGGCGGCGGTGATTCCGATAGCGGTGTTTGTATGGCTGGTGGGCAAATGGAGCAGGCGGGAGAAAAAGGACCCGGTTCCGGCAACGGCCCTGGGTGTGATGATGCACACGAGCACCTGCCTGGTCATCGCCGCGGCGCTGTTGTTTGGATAGGCGTATGAGGGTAGCTGCTTCTATTGCCCCTGCCCCGTAACCAGCCGGGAGATGGCTTTGAAAGTTTCGGTGCCCGCCTCCTGCATCAGCTCGAAGAGGATCGACTCGCAGCTGGAGATCAGGATCCCCTCGGCATGGAGCCTCGTCAGGGCGGTACGCCTGTCGTTCTCTCGGCGGGAGGAGGTGCAGTCCTCGATCACCACGGGGGTGTAGCCGGCCTGCTTCAGATCGATGGCGGTCTGGAGAACGCAGATGTGGGCCTCGATTCCCGCCAGCAACACCCGCTTTCGGCCGAGCGCCTTGAGAGCCTTGCGAAACTCCGGCTCGCCCCAGCAGCTGAAGGCGATCTTTTCGATGTAGGGTTTGCCAACATAGGGTTTGCCGGCATCGGTCCCGGACGCAGCGTTTTTGTCAGCACGGTTTGAGCTGTCCGCAGTCCGTTCATCCCCGTTCCACCCCAGGGTGTCTCGAAGCAACGGGATTGTGGGGCCCAGACCCTTGGTGTACTGCTGGGTCGCCAGCAGAGGGATATCGAGAATCTGCAGGCCCCTGAGCAGGATCTGCAGATTTCGCTCCAGGTCACCGCGCTCGAACATGTGCGGGAACAGTCGTTCCTGAACATCGACCAACAAGGCACATGTTTGTTCCCGGGTGATTCGCAAAGCGCGCTCCTCTCTTTCAGCTTGTTTTCGTATTTTCCTTGCCTGGGGTTGCCTCCCGGGAACTCTTCTCCTCCGCAGAGGTGTGTTTTCCCCCTGCAGCTACATCTCGGGAGGGCGGGGCGAAGCGAACAGTCTGAACCCTCGCCTGCCAATTATCCACGTCGATCAGGTTGAATCCGGGCCACTCGGAGGAAAGCTTCGCCTTGGAGGCGTCGTTGTTTCCGGAGTACTGAAAGCAGACAGCCGGAGGGCTGGCTACCAGGACCCCCCTGACCGTCGTCGAGATCTGGATATGCAGGTGGGCAAAGAAAACCCCCAGAATGTTTTTCGAGTAGGGGGGAATGATTTCCCAGAAAGCCTCGGCGTTCTCCAGCTTCATCTTGTCCAGCCAGGGGATGCGGCTGGGGATAGGGTGGTGGTGCATGAAGATCAGCACGGGTTTATCTTGATTCGCCCACAGATCGTGACTCAACCAGAGCAGCTGCTCCTCCTCGACCTTCCCGTAAGACTTCCCGGTTCCGGCGGTGTTGAGGATGACGATATGAAACTCCCCGTGATCGACCGAAGCGTATCCGGTATAGCCCCTCCCCTTTTCCACCAGGGAGCTCTTCTTCAGGGCTTTCAGATCGTCGTGATTTCCGACAACTGTGAGAAGGGGGACCTGAACGTCCTTGAACAACTCGGCGATGGCTTCATAGTTGCCCTTCTGACCGTCCTCCAGCAGATCCCCTCCCAAAACGATCAGATCCGGTTTGGGAGCCTGTTGCTTCAGTACCGTGACGGCCTGGACCAGATTCGCATCGGGAAGCGTTTCGTTCACGCGCTGACCCGGTTTCGTGGGCAGATGAAAGTCCGATATATGGGCTATGCGCATCTGTTTGCCTCCCCAGTGTTGAACTTGTTTCCCTGCACGTGCGGTGCCCCGATAGAATAGCCGGGAAGCTGCGCCAGGGGCAAGGTCCGGTCGGTGGTGCCGGCCAAGCGGCTGAGCCCGGCCGTGGAAGGGCGGTTTGCAGCATCCGGGGAGAATCTGTATACTCTGAGCTCACCATGCAGAACGAACATATGGACCAAGCACCTGTTCTCAAACGGATGTACTACGGCTGGGTCGTAGTAGCCCTCTCGTTCTTCACGGTAGCCATGAGCGCCACGATCCAGCAATCCTTCATCGTGATTTTTCCGGCCATGCTGGAGGAATTCGATTGGAGCCGCACGGTGTTCTCCCTGGCCCCTGCGCTGTTCGGGCTGATCCTGTCCTGCAACGCCTTTGTTGTCGGCACCCTCTCGGATCGGATCGATATCAAGAGAATGATTCCCTTCGGGGCGGCTCTGGTCGCCGTCGGACTGGTCCTCTGCTTCTTCATCCGGGAGTTCTGGCAGTTGATCTTGTTTTTCGGCGTGCTCTGCGCCATCGGGGGCGGGGCGATCAGTCTCCTGCCCAACACGATCATCATTTCCAACTGGTTCGTGCGCAGGCGAGGCACGGCCATCGGGATCATCGCCAGCGGCTCCGGGGCGGGAACCCTCGTTTTCATTCCGCTGCTGCAACTGGTGATCAACGGATGGGGTTGGCGCGTCGGTTATCTCGTCCAGGCTCTGGTTATCGGTCCGGTTCTCATTCCCCTGGTCATCCTCTTCCAGAAGTCCCACCCGCAGCAGATGGGGTTGAAACCCCTGGGGGATGAACCGCGCTCCGCCCAGGCCTCCACGATTTCCGAGTCCATTCCCGGTCCGGCGACGGAGCTGGCAAGTATTCCACTACGTTCCCGGGAAGTCGTTTCTTCCCTTCTCCGCAGCCGGCGCTTCTGGTTGTGTGTGTTCCAGTTCATTCTCGGACCCCTGTCCACCATGCCGATCATTACCCACCAGGCTGTGCTGCTTCAGGGCAAGGGCCTGAGTAGTATGGGCTCCGCCGTGGTCGTCGGGGTATACGGCTTCTCCGTCTTCTGCGGGATGATCGCAAGCGGAGCGCTTTCCGACCGGATCGGCCGGGAGTGGAGCTACTCGGCCGGAACCATCAGTATTCTGGTGGGTGCTCTGTTCCTGCTTTCCGTTCCCTCAGGCACGGGGCTGGGGGTGCCTCTGTTCTACGCCGTGTTCTTCGGTTTGGGATTCGGCACCCGTCCCTCCATGGACTCGGCCACGGCCGCGGACATATTCAAGGGACGGTACTTCGGGATGATATACGGCGTGCTCCAGCTGGCTTTGGGAATCGGGTTGTTCGGCGGGCCGATCCTGGGCGGCTTAATCTACGATCGGAGTGGAAGTTACTCAACGGCCATAGTGTTCTGCATGATCGCCGTGGTGGTGGCCACTGTCTGCATATGGGCCGCCGCACCCCGGCGCGGCCGGGAACAGGCCCTGATATAGTCAGGATCTCAGCCTAAAACTCGAACCATGGCCTCCAGGGCCTGATCCAGAGTGCTGCGGGGGCAGGCCAGGTTGATGCGCTGAAAGCCTTCGCCGCCGCTGCCGAACATGGGCCCGTCGTCCAGCCAGATGCGAGCCTGCTTGAGGATACGCTCCTTGAGCTGCTCGTCAGTGAGGCCCAGAGCCCTCAGATCGACCCAGGCCAGATAGGTTCCCTCCAGGGGGATGACCCGGGCTGCGGGCAATCGTTGCTCCAGGAAGGCGGTGAGAAACTCGTAGTTGCCCCGGATGTATTCGAGCACCTGCTGGAGCCAGCTTTCGCCATGGCGATAGGCGGCTTCCGTGGCCACCGTGCTGAGCGCGTTGGCGATTCCGGTGCAGATACGCTTTTGGCTGTCCTGGTACCTTTTGCGCAGCTGCGGGTTGGGGGAGATAACCAGGGAGCAGCCTAGGCCGGCCAGATTGAAGGTCTTGGTGGCCGAGGTCAGGGTCACCGTCACCTCGGCGGCTTCCCGGGACAGGGAAGCGGTGGGAGTGTGACGGTGTCCCGGCATGATCAGATCGTGATGAATCTCATCGGAGAGGATGATGATCTTCCGGCGAGTGCAGATCTCCACCAGCCGCTCCAGCTCCTGAGGGCTCCACACTCGGGAGACCGGGTTGTGGGGGCTGCAGAGGATCAGCAGACGGGTGTTTTCGTCGATCCTCTCCTCCAGTTGAACGAGGTCCATGGAGTAGCGATTCCCGTCCAGCCGCAGCGGATTCTCCACCACCCGGCGTTCGTTGTTCTCGATCGATTCTCTGAATGGATAGTACACGGGAGGCTGAATGATAACGCCGTCCCCCGGTTGGGAGTAGGCCAGAAGTGCCAGGTTGAGAGAGAGAACCACTCCGGGAGCGGAAACCATCCAGCCGCGGCGGATCTCCCAGCCGTGGCGCCGCCGCATCCAGTCGATCACCGCCTGGTAGTAGGATTGCGGTTCCAGGGTGTAGCCGAATACTCCGTGTCCGGTTCGGCCTTTGAGTGCTTCGATCACCTCGGCACAGGCGGGGAAGTCCATGTCCGCCACCCAAAGGGGCAGCAGCCCCTCCAATCCGGTGAATCGCTCGCTGTAGTCCCATTTGATCGACGCGGTCGCCCGCCTGTCTACGGGCGTGTCGAAGTCGTAACGCATGGCTGTAGTGTTCCTTTCCGAGATATCGCCGGTGGATCCGTGTCCCGGACCAAGCTCAGGAAAGCTGAACCGGTTTGCCTTTCTTCGCGCTGGTGTAGATCGCCTGAATGATCTCCACCGCCTTCTTGGCCTCCGGACCGTCTACCAGAGGAGGACGGCCTTCATCCAGGGCGGAGATGAACTCCTCGAACTGACGGCGGTGACCCTGGAAGCTGATGGCCGCAGGATCCGCCGCTCCCCCTCCGCTCTCCGCGCCGGCGCCGTGTTTTTTCCGGATCTCCTCGTCCCCGGGAGCACTGTCGGTGAAATCCCAGCTCTTGAGGGTCTCTTCCTCCAGCACCACGCTGCCCTTGGTTCCGGAGATCTCGATACGCTTGAGGAAGCCCGGGTACACGGCGGTGGATCCCTCGATCACGCCGAAGGCCCCGTTTCGAAAACGCAGGGCAGCTACCGCGTTGTCCTCCACCTCGATGCGTTTGTGGCCGACCATGCCGATAAACGCCTGTACCGACTCGACCGGCCCCATGAACCACTGCAACAGGTCGATGGCGTGGATCGACTGGTTGATCAACGCCCCGCCGCCGTCCAGAGCCCGGGTGCCGTGCCAGCCGCCGTCGTCGTAGTACTGCTGGCTGCGAAACCACTTCACGTAGGCATCCCCCAGCACAAGCGTTCCGAAGCGGCCCTGTTCCAGGGTACTCTTCACCAGGCCGGCAACCTCGGAAAAGCGGGACTGAAAGATTCCGGCCAGGCTGACCCTTGCCCTGTCACAGGCCTCGATGATCCGGTCACAGCGTTCCGGGGTAATCTCCAGAGGTTTTTCCGCGATCACGTGTTTTCCCGCCCCGGCCGCGGCCAGGGCCGTATCCAGGTGGGCCCCCGAAGGGCTGCAGATACTGACGATGTCGAGTCCCGGGTGGGCAAGAAAATCCCTGAGATCCGAATAACCCCGGCAGTTGTACTTTTCCGCGAAACCCTTGGCCTTTTCCGGACTGCGGGAGCAGCAGGCCACCAACGTGCCTGTTGATCCCGATATCGCCTGGATCGCCTTGGCGTGGAAGTCCGCGATCAAGCCGAGTCCGATAATCCCAAATCCGTAGCTCATTCTCCCTCCTCCTCATCTCCATTCTACACAGCCGAACGGGTCGGGGGCTACAGGTTTTCGGTTTTTTTCACGGGCTCTTCGTTGTGATCGGTTCGAGCCTCAGCAAGGACGGCAGCAGCGCAGAGGCGGCAAGGAGGACGCCGTAGATGAGAAAGCCGAAGGCGAAGGATAAACGGTCTCCCAGGAATCCAAGAAACAGGGGAACAACCCCGGATCCGACGGCGTAACCGATCGGGGATATGAAGGAAATGGTGAGGTTGTGCATCTCTCGAGGGGCGATTCGGGAGATCACGGCAAAGCCGGCCGGAAAGAAGCAGGCTGTGACAATAGGTTGTAGAAACACCGCCGCGATCAGAGCCGGCCGGTAGGCCAGACCCATGGCCGCGGTTGCCAGACCGGCCGATAACATCACCACCGCAATGACCCGGGGAGCCCCGAAGCGATCCACCAGATAACCGGCGACGAAGATAATCCCCAGGCTCGAGAGCCGGGAAAGTCCGACCATGGTGTTTACCAACTCCGGGTTCATGCCCCGCTCGCTTACCAGATAGGCGGGGGTCATGGAAAAAACGCCTACGGCGGCCCCGGCGCCGAGTGCAAAGAGGGCGGCCATGATCCAGAAGGAGGATCGTCTCAAGATCAGGCGGGCGTTGGCCAGGTGGGGCGGTTTACCTCGGAACTTTCCACCCCGGGCGAAGATCGAAAACAGAATCCCCGCCACCGCGCCGATGCAGGCAACTACGAGCAGCACCGCCTTCCAGTTCATGAATCGCAGGGCAAAGACCGCCCCAATCGGGGTTAGGATAAAGCCCAGATTGGGCCCGATCTCGTGAATGGCCAGGGCTTTTCCCTCGTCCCTGTCCTCCACCAAAGCGGTAAGGGTGGGGATTCCCGAGGGGAAGTACAGTCCGGCGCCCACACCGACCAGGACCAGAGCGGCCCGCATTCCCCAAATCGAGGAACTGAGGGACACGGCGACCAAGCCCAGAATGACAAACACCACGGCCAGGACGATCGTGTTCCGATGGCCGATCGCGGCGGCCACGAAACCGCTGAAGATCATCATTACCGAGTATCCGATGGTGATGAAGAGAAAGAAAGAGGCGGCCTCGGCGTGCCCGAGCCCCAGGCTCTCTTCGATAGACAGCAGCAGGGGAGAGTAGATGATACGGGCGGTGAACAGAAAGAAGAGCACGAAAACGAGAAAGAGGATGGTGGGGAGGTTGGCTCGGATGCCCGGAACCGTGTTGCCCGGTGGTTTCGATTTCACTGAGGCCAGGCCGTTCCCGCAGCTCGCCAACCCGCGAACAGCGACTGCCAGTATGCCGACAGGTCACGGATTTTGCCGGGGATGTTTATACTCCGGCTGGTGACCTCCCGATTCCCGGGATCTCCCCTTTCCCGAGCACCTGGGACCTCCTCGGCGCGCAGAAATCCCATTTTTAGATCGTCAAGGGTCGAACAGAGCAACACATCTCTCGATTCGAACAGCCGCGGGTCGGTGAGATACAACGCCGCCGTAGCATCCCAGGCATGGAAACCGGGCAGGCCGTACATCCTCTCTATCCAGCCGAACCAGGGAAGAATCTTCTGTTCCAGGTAGGTGACAAATGCTTTGGCCCCGCTAGCGCTGGATTCTTCGAGAAAAGCGATGAAACGCTCCCTGGTCAGCAGTGCCTGGAGGCAGAGGTTGCCGCTGATCACCGCCGTGGGACAGCGGCCGGGTTCTGCACAGCCGCTCATCGCAGCCGACGGCTCCCCTGCGTACAGGGTGTAGAGAGCCGCGTACGGATCGCTGGCAAAGTTCAGCTCCCCCATTTCGCGCTCGTTGATCAACAGGGATTCTGTGATTCCCCCCATCAGGACAATCTGTTTTGTATCCGCAAAGAAACCGGGATGGAGCCGGTAGGCACCGAGCAGGTTCGTCGGGGATCCGGTGGCCAGGATGCTCACGGTACCGGGATTTGCCCGTACCGTTTCGGCCAGAAATCGGGCCGCTTCGCTGTCTGCGCGGGCATCCCGACCGCGGGGCGAGGCGGCGGGTCTGACTGCTTCCCGGGAAGCCCCGGGATAGGCGGGTATGTCACTGCGTCCCATATCTTCGAGAATCGACAACAGGCAGGGGTGAACCTCATTCAGCGAGCTGTTACCGAAGGTGGTGGTGATGCCCAGGAGGCGGATAGCGGGCGAGCCCAACAGATAGAGCAGGGCCAGTCCGTCGTCCACATCCCTTCCGGGAAGACCCATGGTGATGTCGCAGTCGTAGATCAGATCGATCATGAAGGGCCGTCGGGAGAACGATCCCGCAGGGCTTCCCGGTAGATCGCCTCTTTGCGCTTCAGCATGATGTAGGGGACCTCGTAGGCCTCTTCGATATTTTTGCGGTTGTACAGCACCTCCGTCTTTCCCAGCTGGATCCTGCCGTTCTTGTGGAACAGCAGCAGGTAGTCGGAGTACTTCTCCGATATGTCCAGCTCATGGACCGAGTAGAAAAGACTGATGTCTCGGGACCTTGCGTATTCGACCAGGTACTTCATGAGGCGGTGCTTCTGGTACTCCTCCAGGGCGAAGATCGGTTCGTCCATCATGATGATCCTCGATCCGTAGAGCAAACTGAAGGCGATGATCGTACGTTGCAGCTCTCCCTTGCTCACCTCCTGGGTTTTCTTACCCAGTACCTTCCTCAGCTCACAGATTTCGACCAGCTCGGCGACAAATCCCGGGTCCTTGGTTTCGTGAAAGCCGTTTTCGAGGACGTACTGAAGCAGATCCCCGATGCTCTGTTCGGTCTCGAACTCCATGTTCTGGTACACGAAAGATACGTGGCGCTGCCGTTCCTGCTCCTCCCGGAGGTTGCGGGTATCGATTCCCCGAAGATGAACGGTTCCCTCGACGGGCAGCAGGACGCCGGCGGCCAGCAGCAGCAGTGTGGATTTTCCCGTTCCATTCTGGCCCACCAGTGTCGTAATTCCTGCGGGAAGGTCGATGGACAGCTCGTTGAACACCAGTTGCTCTGTCTCCGGGTAGTAGAAAGAGACCTTTTCCAGTCGGATTTCGTTCCGGGGAACGGGATTGGCGGGCATTTTCGCTCTCTCAGCCCCGGGGCACTGCGTTACCTATGATCATCCTAGTAAGATAGTACGGCATGGAAGGAGAGGTCAAACGCTCGATGCACGGGCTGGCGATTGAGCTGGCGATTGAGATAGCGATTCAGCTAGCCGCCCGAAGCGCACGCTGGAAGGCTTCGGCGCCGCGTTGGATCTCCTCTATGATCGACAGCTCGTAGGGACATTTCTCCTCGCACTCCCCACACTGGATGCACTGTTCGATGGATTCGGCCGCCCCGGCGATCCAATCCTCTGAAAGACGATCGGCGGGAAAGCGTTTGACCAGGGTTCCCATGGTCATCAGGGTAACGATCTGTACCTCCTGGGGGCAGGGCAGACAGTAGCCGCAGCGGCGGCAGAAGCGGGTTCCCAGTTCTCTTCGAAGCGCTTCGATGGTCCGCCGGTTCTCATCCGAAAGGTGAGCTCCTTGTTTCCAGAGGGACAGCACCTCGTCGACCTCCTCGACATGCTCGAAGCCCGGGTCCGCCACGATATCCGGTACGGCGAGCAGGTAACGGATACAGGCCGAAGCATCGTCCAAGGCTCCTCCGCCGAAGGGCTTCATGGCTATGAATCCGATATCCTTGCTGCGGCAGGCATCGACGAGCTGCCTGCCCTGATCCTCCGCGATGAAGTTGAAGGGGAACTGCAGAACCTCGATTTCCGGATGCTCCAAAACGGCCAGAGCCGTATCCCGGCTGTGAGCCGAGGCGCCGATGTGTAGGATCTTGCCTGTCTCCCGGTATTCCCGGACCAGATCGAAGGTGCCGTTGTCCTGCATGGTCCGCCACGTCTGTGGATCCGGAACGATGTGGAACTGGTATAGGTCGATGTATGGGGTTTGCAGGCGCTGTAAGGAAAGCTCGATCTGTTCCCGAAGGGTTTCCGGATCGCGGCCGGTTCCTTTTGTAAATACCAGTACCTCTGAGCGGGGGTAACTCTTGATCGCTTTACCGATCCGCTGCTCCGAGTTCCCGTAGTCGTTGGCCGTGTCGATCCAGTTTATTCCCCCGTCCAGGGCACGCCGGATGACCTTGACAGCCTGCTGTTCGCTGAGACGCTGGATGGGGATTCCACCGAAGCCGATCCGGGTAACCTCCATTCCGCTCTTTCCGAGTCTGATCGTATGGCTGCTCATGATCCGGCCATTCTATCGTAGAGGCGGGGGGCTAGCCAACCGGCCGGTCTGGCGAGGATGTGGTATTGGGATTGTGACGGCGCAGGGTTGTGCTCCGGATAGCCGACAGGACACATAACGGTATCATCGGATTTTGCGTAATAAATCGATTATCGCAGGCGCAAAGCCATAGAGAATCAGCGCTTGAGCGGACTGGTCTCCCGGGCCATGGTGCCTGTCTCCAGGATCTCCTGGATCTTGTAGGTGCCGTACTTGCGGGCCTTCAAGAATCCGTCCCAGGCGCTTTCGGCTAATCGGCCCTCCCGCCAAAGATCGAAGAGCCACTCCGCAGTGTACTCGGGGTCTTCCTGCGAAATGCCGGCTTGAATTTCCAGCAGCCAGCGGCGATTGAACACCTCCTGGGCACCGATGGACGGAGACATGATGATCGGGATGCCCAGGCCGCAGTAGAAGCTGAGCTCGCTCGGCTTGGTCCAGAGGATGTCGGTGGATCGCATGATCTGTGCGAACAGCTGGAAGTACTGCTCTTTGACCGGGCTGTAGATGATGTGCAGATGAGGACTGTTCGGGAGCAGCTCTTGCTTTACCTGCAGGAAGTACTGATGGACCTCCTCCCGGACACCTGCCACCAGGTTGAGGTCGATCTCACCGGATTGGAGTTTATCCCGCAGGCTGCGGGCGATCTGGTAGCCGAACTCCCGCTGCGCCCCGGCTCCACCCACGGCGTAGGTGATTGTCAGCCGGCGTTGTTTCTTGAAGCGGCAGTTGCCCTTGCCCAGGAAGTGGATTACGTTACGACCGTGGAGGGGCCAGAAGCGGTCATTGGGATCGAGGAAGAACAGGCGTTGGGCCGCGTCGGCTCGCAGCACATTCAGGTTGGCGTTTCCCAGGATCGACAGGGGGAAGGGGAAACCTGTAAGGAAGATCCGCTCATCCGGCACTCCGTAGCTCTTCAGGCGCATGACCGACCGGCCGCAGGGCGCAAGATAGTGGATGCGGCTGCTGCGAGGGTTTTCCGCCACCCAGGCCCTGCTGATCTCTGCATCGCAGATGATGCAGTAGATGCGGCCGTGACCGGCCTTGTCCGCGGC
>Ga0180431_10004109_pt1 | contig 18344 bp, 20 predicted proteins | sample SS_ome_11_FD_132459 | JGI IMG/M metagenome (GOLD analysis project Ga0180431, IMG submission 132459) | Hypersaline lake sediment archaeal communities from the Salton Sea, California, USA - SS_1_MS_1 metaG | ecosystem: Environmental > Aquatic > Non-marine Saline and Alkaline > Hypersaline >... | reverse complement strand
GGGCGAAGCCGCCGGGGATGGCGAAGCATGGCTTCGCCCCTACAAATCACAGGCGGGATCGGCCCCGACACCCGGTAGCCGCGAATCCTATTCGCGGCATCTGATCAGGCGCGAAGAGGCTTCGCGCCTACCGATCACTGGCGGATGCCGCCGGTTCATCGTCCGTGGCACCCTCCGCGGCGGGCGGTTCACCTACCGGTGCATCCTCCGCCTCATCCGCCGGCTGCTCCGGTGGCGCCAGCAGCAGGTCGAACTCCATGCTGTCCATCACGGCGGTGCAGGCATCGCGCTGCGCCGCGGTCAGCGGCTCAGCCGAGATCGCCTGGAAGAAGAACAGGTCGCTGTCCGTGAACAGCGCCCAGCCCTCGATGTACGCCACGTCCACGCCCGTGCCGCGGGCCATCCGCCCGGCATAGCCGCCCTCGGGGTCAGTCTGCTCCTGCTCCCCATGCGGCGCGATCACCGCCGGCGGGAAGTATGTCGGCCACCCCCGGGACTGCGGCGTCTTGCGGTAGGTCAGCTGCTGGTGCAGCCCCAGCCGCCCGCCGATGGTGGCGTCCTCGTAAAGCGGCTCGCCGACGGGCTCGAGCCCGAACCACCGCTCGAAGCTCTCGACGTGCTGGCTGCCCACGAAGTCGTAGAGCAGCGGCGCCGGGTCTTTGGCCAGCAACCGGCCCAGGCCGCGGATGCGCTTGCCGTAGAAGCTGAAGCCGTCGGCGTCGAGCCGCAGCGGATACTCGGCGCGGTCGTCGAACGGCGCCGGGCTAAAGACGTTGGCGTCATAGATCAGCCGCACGTCGAGCGCCAGGTTGGTGCCGGTGACCGGATCGGGCGGCGGCCGGCGCGTCTCGCCGGAGGGCGCCCGCAGCAGCACAAAGGCGGCGGCGATGACCACCGCCAGCAGCAGCACGGCAGCTGAGATGAGCAGCGCGCGGCGCCCCATCACTCGGCCTCCCCTTCCGCCGGCTGCTCCGCCTCCTCGGCGCGGCTGCGGATCTCGTCGATGTTGCGCACCGCCGCGCCGAGGATGCCGTTGATGAACCGGCGCGCCTCATCCTGTGCGTAGAGCTTGGCCATGTCGAGCGCCTCGTTGATCACCACCTTGTACGACGTACCCAGATAGACCATCTCGGCCAGCGCGAGTTTCAGCAGCACGCGCTCGGGCACGCCGATGCGGTCGTAGCTCCAGTCGTGGGGATACTGCGCCAGCTCCTTGTCCAGCTCCTGCGCGTGATCCTGGACGGCGTGCACCAACTCGCCGATGAAGCGCCGCGCCCCCTTGTCCAGCCGGCCGGTGACGTAGCCGTCGCCGTCCTCGTCCTCGAAGTACAGCTCCTGCACCGCCTGGTCGTCGAACGTGCGGCTGAGGATCTGCTCCACGGTGAGCCGCGGGCGATGGGCCAGTTCGAACAACAGCTCGAAGGCCTTGCGCCGCGACTGCCGCCGACTCAGCCCCTTGCCCGTCTCCGGCGACTCTGTTGGCTCACCGCTGGTCATGGTGCCATTCACGTTATAACGAGCGCCGCGGGCCGCGTCAACTTGCGATGCAGCCGCGCAGCGCAGCGCCGATAACTGTGGTAGGCGCTTCGGCGCCAATTCGCCGCCGGACTCGCGCGATGGAGCGTGCGGGCTGGCGGTCGCGCAAGGAGGCGTGTCATGGATATCGGCAGCGTGCTGAGCATGGCAAGTGCACTCCAGACGCAGCGGGTCGAGCAGGCCAGGCTGGAGCATACGCTCCGCACCGTCAAGGACTACCAGGATCTCCAGGGCGAAATGGTAGCCAAGCTGCTGGCCTCGATCCCCAGCGTCAACCCCGACGGTGTCGGCGGCCGGGTGGACATCACCGCCTAGGCCGATAGCCACCGGCCGCCGCGAAGGTCGGGCAGCCGCAGCGGCGCCGGGACCCCAGGTCCCGGTGCTTCTGCGGTATTCGCCCTTATCCCGCGGTGAACCCCAGGCGTCAATACTCTCGTTCGAGGTCGACCACGTTCTGAGGCGGCCGGCCGTGGATGAAGCGGCGCAGGTGCTCGGCCACCTCATCCCAGCGGGTCAGGTCGAAGACCGGCGAGGCGGCGCGATGGGGGCTGAGCACCACGTTGTCGAGCTCGTGGAACGCGTGCTGCGGGCGGTAGGGGTACCTGCGCTGCTGGTCGTCCGGGTCGGGGCGGTAGTCGTACCAAACGTCGAGCGCCGCGCCGGCGATCACCTCTTCGGATAGCGCCTCATAGAGCGCGGCCTCGTCGATCACCGCGCCGCGGGCGACGTTAACCAGCAGGCCGGACGGGCCGAGGCGCCCAAGCTCCTCCGCGCCGAGCATCGCGCGCGTGCGGCTGGTCAGCGGCACCCCGACGAACAGGATGTCGACAGCATCGAGGAACGGATCAAGCTCGCCCTCGCTGAAGCGCAGAGCGTCCGTGGGCAGCGCCAGCTCCTCCGCGTCCGCCCAGCTCCGCCTGCAGATCGCGAAGTCGACGTCGAAGCCGGCCAGGAAGCGGTGGACGTGCCTGTTCACTGCCCCGTAGCCCAGCAGGCCGACGTTTCGCCCGCGCAGCGTAGTGGACTGCGCCCAGTCGTCGCCGCGCCGCCAGTGGCCCGCCGCCATCCAGTTGTGGTGCGGGATCACCTTGTTCAGCAGCGCCAGCAACAGCGCGACGGCGTGCTGGCCGGTGGCGTAGGTATTGGCGATGCTCTTGACCAGCGTCACCCGCCGGCGTTGCTCAAGCTCGCGTAGCGGCTCGATGACGCTCTGGGCGCCGACCCCCGCGAAGATGTACTGCCTGAGCTTCGTCGCCGCCTGGAGCACGTCCCCGCTGACCCGCCAGCCGACCATCGCGTCGGCGCGGGGCGCCAGCTCGATCAGCGCCGCCTCGTCATCGCGGCCGGCGAACAGCAGGTCCACCGGCTCGCCGCTGAGCGCCTGCGTCAGATGCGCGCGCAACTCCGGCGGCGGATCGATGGTGAACAGCACGGTGGTGCGGGTATCGGCCTCGGTCATCGCGGCTATTCTGCCATAGGCGCGCCGATGAAAGCTCCCCTCGTGGTAGGCGGGGCTTCAGCCCCGCGCAGGTGGTCTATCGGCGGGCTGAAGCCCGCCCTACCGGACCGGGGTAGCCAGGGGTCCCCGACCCCTGGATATTCCTAAGGTCGGCGGGCCCTGGACCCGCCGCTACCGGGCAGTTGGCTATAATCGGCGCAGATACTCGGGCAAGGAGCAGGGCATGAATCCGATCATCACCCGCGCATTCACCGCGCTCACCATCAGCATGGCGGCCGGGCTGATCTGGTCGTCAGTCGGTACAGCGGCCGAGCCGGCGGCAGAGCGCAACATCGCCACGTTCTCAGTGGTGGCCTACGACCCGAGCACGGGCGAGGTGGGCGTCGCCGTGCAGAGCAGGTTCTTCGCCGTCGGCAGCGTGGTGCCGTGGTGCTGGGCCAGCGCCGGCGCGGTGGCCAGCCAGGCCTATGGCAACCCGACCTACGGCCCGCGCGGGCTGGCACTCATGGCGGACGGGGCCACGCCGGAGGAAGCGATCGCGGCCGTGCTGCAGGGCGACGAGGACGCCGAGCGGCGGCAGCTGGGCGTGGTCTCGGTGCTGACGGGCGAGGCGGCGACGTACACCGGCACGGAGTGCACAGCCTGGGCCGGCGGCAAGACCGGCGTCACCCACGATGGCATCGTCTACAGCGTGCAGGGCAACATCCTCGCCGGCTCAGCTGTGGTCGAAGCGATGGCGATGGGCGTCGAGACGGGCGGCGCGATCCCGGACACGCTGCTCACCGACAACGAAGGCCGGGCGCTGCGCGTGCATGACTTCGCCGGCCGCCTGCTGGCGGCGCTGATCAACGGCCAGGCGATGGGCGGTGACAGCCGCGGCCAGCAGAGCGCGGCAATGCTGGTCTGCCAGGCAGGCGCGGGCTACGGTGGCTATACCGACGTGAAATACGACCTGCGCGTCGACGACGCCGCGGATCCGTTCGATGAACTGGCGCGGCTGCTGAATCTGGCGCGGCCGTTCGCCCTGATCACGGACGGCTACAACAAGGCCTACGCCGGCGACTACGAGGACGCCTTCGAGATCTTCCAGTACCTGATCGAACTCGATCCCGAGGACCTGACCCACCACTACCACTACGCCTGCGCACTGGCACTGGCAGGCGACAGCGACGCCGCACTCACCCATCTGGAGATCGCACTGGCGTATGACCCGGCGATGATCGACCATGCCCGCGAAGACCCCGACCTGGAATCGCTGCGCGAACTGGAGCGGTACAAGCAGCTGGTGGGCGAGGAGTAGGGATCAGGGGACAGGTTACAGGTCAGAGGGAAGAGAAGACACGAGGTGCGCGGATTGCAGGGGCGATCCCGCCGCTGGCGGGACGTCGCCCGCAACCGCACCTGGGTACCACAGCCCGCCGTGGCTGTAGTGATCACACATGTCTACGGGCAGAGCCGCCCGTAGTACCCAGGCAGGGCCGGCCGCAGTACCCATGCGCGGGCCGGCGCGGGGTCCGGCCCCTGCCAATGGATGGCAGGCTGGAAGCCCACCCTACTGGCCACCGCCCACTGCTCCGCCCGCCGCGTATAATCATCCCGTGGGCGGAAGACGGATCGGGCAACTCCTTATTGCGCTGCTGGCGGTCGCGGTACTGGCGTTGCTGGGCGGCTGTTCATCCTCGGGCTTCACCGTCGGCACCCAGCTGCCCTGGGTGGATATCGGCGGGATGTACGTCAGCGATCAGGAGGTCGGCGCGCTGGGCTACATCAACCTCGAGCTGGAGCGCTTCGAGGACACGGAGTACTTCAGCGCGGTCATGGCGGGCAGTAAGCTCGGCGACGAAACCGGCTCGACCGGCGCCGCCACCCTGGGCGACCTGCACCTGATCATCAACTTCGACATCGGCTTCGCCAGCGACTACTACTACGAGGGCATGGTGGAGCTGGCGGGCGAGCAGGTGGTCTCCATCGACGGGCAGTTTGTCTTTCCCGACCAGCAGGAAACGCTGCCGGCCATGTTCTCCCCCACCTAGCGCCGCGCCCCGGCTATCGCCGGCTACTTTTCACCCTCCGCCGCAGCCGCCGCGAGATCCTCCAGGCGCGCCAGATCGCCCGCCGAGACTGCGTGCGCGAGCCCGCGTCCCAGCAGTTCGCCCAGGCGCGCCGGGCTGAGGCCCGTCGCCGGCCGCAGGAAGGTGAAGTCGCCCGGCTCCAGCTCGTGGCCGGCGGGCAGGTCGCGGGCGTAGAAGATGCTGCGGCGCGCGATCGCGGCCACCTCCCGCTCGCTGTCGCGCATCGTCTTGCTCTCGTCGCCCAGCGCCAGCTCCAGCGCACGGACACCGCGCACCAGCTCTGCGAGCTCCCCCGGATCGCAGCTGCCGGGGATGTCCGGGCCCTCCGCGCTCTTGTCCAGGCAGAAATGCTTCTCGATCACCTCGGCGCCCAGCGCCGCCGCGCCGAAGCAGGCCCAGTTGCCCACCGAGTGGTCCGAGAAGCCGACCGGGCAGCCGACGCCGTCCCTCAGCGCCAGCATCGCCCGGAGGTTGACGTCCTCGTGCAGCGTCGGGTAGTTGGTGGTGCACTGCAGCAGCACCGCCCGCGGGCTGCCGGCGGCGCGCGCGGCGTGATACGCCTGGCGCGCCTCCTCGATGTTGCCCATGCCCGTGCTCATGAAGAGCGGCTTGCCGAAGCGCGCGCAGTGCTCGATCAGCGGCAGGTTGGTCAGGTCGCAGCTGGCGATCTTGAAGGCCGGCACGCTGAGTTCATTGAGCAGGTCGGCCATCGCGAAGTCAAAGGGGGTGGAGAGGAAGTCCACGCCGTGACTGCGGCAGAGCGCCGCCAACCGGGAGTGCTCGTCGCGGCTGAGTTCGAAGCGCTGGAAGAACTCGTGCTGGTCGGCGGCCAGCACCTCGTGGGTCAGGCCTTTGGCGGTGAAGCTCTGGAACTTGACGGCGCTTACGCCGGCCTGCGCCGCCGCCTCCACCATCCGCGCCGCGACCTCCAGATCGCCGCCGTGGTTGATGCCGGCCTCGGCGATCAGGTAGATGGGATGCGGCTCGCGCGCTGCCTGGCTAGTCATGCTGTCCATTGTATCGGCCCGCGGCGGCGCGCGCTGCAGACCCCGCCCGGGCGGCCGATATACCTTATAGGCGACTGCGCGAGCCTGCAGTACAGCCACGGATAAATCTAGGTTAATACTGCCTGGATTGCCTGTTAGTGCCCAGGGAGCGGGCTGAAAGTCTGTTATGATAGTCGCACTGGAAGTGGCGGTCCGGTGGGTCCCGCAGGGCGCTAGTGAGGGAGAGGCGCCGCGGACCTAGGTAGATAGTGAGTGCGTTTGCGCACCAGACCATCCGTCATCTCCAGCCGGTGACTCACGGGGAGAGGAACGGTGGATGTACTGGCTCGAGATGTGACGCTGGCGGCGCTGACCGCGTCGCAATCCGCGCTGACCAAGCGGCTGAGTCTGCTCGCCCAGAACATCGCCAACGTCAACACGCCCGACTACAAGCGGCGTGACATCACCTTCACCGAGGAACTGGCCGAGGCGCTCGGCCAGCCCGTGTCCGGCCGCGACGAGCGCGCCGCGCGGGTGGGCGGCGTCGTGGCCCGCGAGGTTGTCGAAGAGCAGCTGTTCTACCGCGCCGACCAGGGCGGGATCGACATCGACCGCGAGATGGTGGAACTGGCCAAGGCCCAGGTGAAGGGCATGGTGCTGCAGCAGCTGGTCTACAAGAAGATCCGGCAGTATCGCAGCGTGATCAGGGACGGGAGGATCTAGCCGTGGCGGAAGACTTCTTCAGCGGACTGAACATCGCGGCCAGCGGGCTTTCTGCCCACCGGCAGTGGATGGACCTGATCTCCGGCAACATCGCCAACGCCGAGACCACGCGCACGCCCGCGGGCGGGCCGTTTAGGCGTCAGCTGGCGGTGTTCATGGAGATGGCCGATACCGCGGGCCAGCCCCGCGGGGTCAAGGTGGCGGACGTCATCGACGACGACAGCGAGCTGCGCAAGGTCTATGAGCCGGCGCATCCCGACGCCGACGCCGAGGGCTACGTCAGCTACCCGAACGTCAACGTGGTGATGGAGATGGTGGATCTGATCGCCGCCAGCCGCGCCTACGAGGCCAACGCCACCGTGCTGGAGGCGGCCAAGGGCATGTTCATGCGGGCGGTCCAGACCCTGCAGGCTTAGGAGGAGCCCGCGCGCAAATTGAGGAGGCACAGGTAAGTGGAAGGTGGAATCAAACCGACGGACTGGCGGCTTACCCCGATCGAGCCGCTGACCCCGACCCGGGCCAACCTGGAGCCGCAGGGCGCGGCTGAAGCGGGAGCGCCGGACTTCGTGGACGTGCTGCGCGGACAGCTGGACCAACTGGTCGAGCTGCAAAACGAGGCCGACCTCATGCAGCAGCAGCTGGCGACCGGCGAGCTTGAGGATATCAACCGCGTGGTACTGGCCGTGCAGAAGGCCGATCTGGCGCTGAGCTTCGCCCTCGAACTCCGCAACAAGGTGGTGGAGGCATACCAGGAAATCTCACGGATGCAGATATAGTAAGCACAATTATGGTATCTCTATAGAAGGAGCTGTTCAACAAAAGGCGGACATGGCAACGTTAGGGGGTAACCGGTGGATCGGCTAGCGGCGCAGCTGCTGCAGTTCTGGAACACGCTGCAGCTCTGGCAGCGCGCGCTGCTGATCGGCGTGCCGGCCGTGCTGATCGTCGGCGCGATCGCGCTGATCTCGCTGGTGGTCGGGGCGCCCCAGGCCGAGGTGCCGCTGTTCCGCAATCTGGAACTGGCCGACGCCGGCCGGATCGTCGCGGAGCTGAAGAACCAGGGCGTCGACTATACGCTGGAGAACGGCGGGCGCGACATCATGGTGCCGGCCTCCCAGGTCTACGACCTGCGCCTCGAACTGGCCGGCCAGGGCCTGCCCCAGGGCAACGTCGGCTTCGAGCTGTTCGATCAGAGCAAACTCGGCATCACGGAGACCGGCATCCGCATCGACTTCCAGCGCGCACTGCAGGGCGAACTGGCGCGGACGCTGGAGGCGCTGGTGCAGGTGCAGTCGGCGCGGGTGATCCTGCAGATCGCGCCGGAGACCAGCTTTCTCGACACCAGCACGCGCTCGACGGCGGCGGTGGCGCTGACCCTCAACCCCGGCCAGATGCTCGGCGAGTCGCAGGTGGAAGGCATCAAGCATCTGGTCAGCCGCGCCGTGCCGCAGCTGGAGCCCGAGGACGTGGCGATCATCGACGGCAGCGGTACGCCGCTGACCGGTCGCGAGGGCTCGGAGAACGGGCAGATGCTGGCCGGGCTGGAGCTGGCCGAGCTCAGGCACCGGCTGCGTCAGCGGCTGGAGCGCCACATGGAGAACAAGATCCGCCAGTTCCTGGAGGATCCCTACGGCGCGGGCAACGTCGCGGCCTCGGTGTCGCTCGACATGGACTTCCGGGCGATCCGCAGCGAAAGCAAGCAGTACACGCCGGTGGTCGACGACCAGGGCATCGAGCAGTACGTGGAGGAGCACCGCAAGCGCGACACGACCGGGGCTGAGCAGCCGGGAGGCGTGCCGGGTTCAACCAGCAACATCCCCGGCTATCTGGGCATCGCGGGCAGCGAGGAAGAGAACAAGGAAAGCAGTGAGTACGACCTGATCGTCAACTACCTGGTCAACGAGGAACTGGTTGAGGAGGACCTGCCGCCGGGCTCGATCACGCGCCGCACCGCCGCGGTGGCGCTGAGCACCGACTCCTGGGACCGCGACATCAAGCTGAACGTCGACAAGCTGGTGGCCTCGGCGATCGGGGCGGACACGGCGGCCGGGGACGTGATCGACGTGCAGGCCTTCCAGTTCAGCGAGGAAGGTACCACGGCGGCGACGGTGGAGTACGTGGCCTCGCAGCGCTGGCAGGCGATCACCCGTATCGCCGGCATCCTGCTGGCGGTGCTGCTGGTGGGCGTGGCGCTGGTTTTCCTGCGCTCGATGGTACTGGGGACGCTGCCGCGGGAGGCCGCGCTGGCGGGCACCGGACTGGGCCTGCCGGGCGAACCCGGCCTGGGCCCCGGCGAGGCGGCGGACGAGTTCGCAATGCAAAAACTCGATGAACTGGGCGCGACCACGATGGACAAGATGCGCAATGAGATATCGCGGCTGATCGACTCGGAGCCCGAACGCGTGGCGGCGCTGCTGAGGTCGTGGCTGCTGGAGGATAGCTAAGAGTTGGGGATATGGACGTAGCGGTAAGCAAGCTGGCGGTATCGGACCTGACGGGCCGGCAAAAGGCCGCGATCCTGATCATCTCGCTCGGCCAGCAGATCTCGGTCAAGATGCTCAAGCTGCTCAGCGAAGAGGAGATCGAGGAGATCACGCTGGAGATCGCCAACTTCAAGAAAGTCGATCCCGACCTGCAGGAGGAGATCCTCCGCGAGTTCTACAACCTGGCGATCGCCCAGGAGTACATCATGCAGGGCGGCGTGGACTTCGCCCGCGGCGTACTGGAGGACGCGGTCGGCGCAGGCCGGGCCGACGAGATCATCGGCCGGCTGTCCAGTTTCCTGCGCGTCACCCCTTTTGATTTCCTCAAGCACACCGACGCCAAGCAGCTGCTGAGCTTCATCCAGGGCGAGCATCCGCAGACGATCTCGCTGATCCTCAGCTACCTGGAACCCGAGGCCGCCGCGCCGGTGCTGGCCGGCTTGCCGCCCGAGGTGCAGGTGGACGTCGCCCAGCGGATCGCCAACATGGATCGCACCAGCCCCGAGGTGATCCGCGAGGTCGAGCGCGTGCTGGAGCAGAAGGTCAGCGCGGTGATGACCACCGAGATCGTGCAGGCCGGCGGGGTCAAGAACCTGGTGGAAGTGCTCAACCGCGTCGACCGTAGCACTGAGAAGGCAATCATGGAGAACCTCGAAGACTCCGATCCGGAGCTGGCCGACGAGGTCAAGCGCCTGATGTTCGTCTTCGAGGACGTGCGGATCCTCGACGATCGTGCCGTGCAGACGGTCCTCGGGCAGGCCGACAAAAAGGACCTGGCGCTGGCGCTCAAGAGCGTCAGCGACGACGTCAAGGACAAGGTGCTCAGAAACATGTCCAAGCGGGCCGCGGCCAGTCTGCAGGAGGACATGGAGTTCATGGGTCCGGTGCGGCTCAAGGACGTCGAGGACGCCCAGCAGCGCGTGGTCAACATCATCCGGCGCCTGGAGGACGCCGGCGAGATCATTATCGAGCGCGGCGGCGAAGTGACGATGGTCTAGCCGGGCCCGTCCGCGGCCCGGCGACACTGACAGATGGCAATGGCGGAGCGGATTCTCAAACGGGAGCGAACCCGAAAGGGCGACGAGTTTACGGTCGCCGCCCAGCAGGTCGCACCCGCGGAACTGAACGGCGACGTCGGCCCGCCGGCAGCCCAGATGGAGGGTGAGGCCGGCTCGGGCGAGAATCCCGATCAGGCCGAGCAGCTGTTGGTCAAGGCCGAGCAGCAGGCCCAGAGCATCGCCGGCCGTGCCGAGGCGGATGCCCAGAAGCTGCGGCGCCAGGCAGACGAAGAAGCGCGACAGCTGCGCGAGGCCGCGGCGGCCGAACTGGCACAGAAGCGGCGGGTGATGGAAGGCGAGATTCGTCGCGAACTGGAGACGCAGTACGGCGAACGGTACAGCGCGGCGGTCACCGCGCTGGAAGCGGCGGCGGCGGATCTGCGCCAGCGACAGGAGCAGTACCTGGACCAGATCGAGCAGCCGGCGCTGAACCTGGTGCTGGCGATCGCCCGCCAGCTCCTGGGCGCGGAACTCAGCCGCTCGCCGGAGTTCGTCGCCGGGCTGATCGCGCGCGCCTTCCAGTTGATGAAGCCGCAGCAGGTGGTTCACGTCGCGCTCGACGTCGAGACCCACCGACGGCTGGAAGAGGACGAGTTGCTGACCGGTACGCTGCGCCGTGCGGGGATCAAGTCGGAGCTGGTCGAGATCAAGGCGGACGAAGCGCTCGCGCCCGGGCAGTTCACCGCGGAGGTGGCCGGGATGAGCGTGGACTACGACCTGGACGAGGTTATTGCAGAGCTAACGACCCAGATCGAGCAACGGGCAGCATCATTGGCGGATGGGAGCGGGAAGGAAAGGAGCTGAGCCGATGGGGCGAGTCTCTCGCTCGCGGCGGCAACCGCCGTCGGGGTCGGGCTGAGACGCGCCCGTGGCGATCTGATGGGCGCCAAGTTGTATGAGCAGGCCTGCCAGTGGGCGGCCACCGTGGACCCGCTCAAGCGCCACGGCACCGTCCGGCGCGTGACCGGACTGGTGGTCGAGGCCACCTGCCCGCCGGTGTTCATCGGCGAGCTGTGCTATCTGGAGAACGGCCGGCTGGCCGAGCCGCTGCCCTGCGAGGTGATCGGCGTGCGCGAGGATACCGCGCTGCTGATGCCCTTCGACTTCAGCACCGACATCAGCGTCGGCACCGCGGTGCGCACCACCGGCCGGACCTTCACCATTCCGATTACGCCCGGCTACCTGGGACGCGTGATCGACGGGCTGGGCCGCCCGCTGGATGGCAAGGGCCCCCTGCCCCAGGGCGAGCCGTTCGCCGTCAATCAGCCCGCGCCCTCGCCGCTCAGCCGCCCCACGATCCGCGACAAGATCGCCTCTGGCATCAAGGCCATCGACGCCTTCCTGACCTGGGGCAAGGGCCAGCGTCTCGGCGTGATGGCCGGCAGCGGGGTCGGCAAGAGCACCCTGTTCGGCATGATCGCCCGCCACGCCAGCGCCGACGTCAACGTAATCGGCCTGATCGGCGAGCGTGGCCGCGAGGTCAACGAGTTCATCGAGCGCGACCTGGGCGAGCAAGGGCTGAAACGCAGCGTGGTGGTCGCGGTACCCAGCAACGAGTCGCCGCTGCTGAGGGTCAAGGGCGCGCAGATAACGTTCACCATCGCCGAGTTCTTCCGCGACCGCGACCAGGACGTGCTGCTGTTGATGGACAGCCTGACGCGCTACGCCTACGCCCTGCGCGAGATCGGCCTGACGCTCGGCGAGCCGCCGACCACTCGCGGCTATACGCCCTCGGTCTACGCCCAGATTCCGCGGCTGTGCGAGCGCGCCGGCATCTGCGACGTCGGCAGCATCACCGCGCTGCTGACGGTGCTGGTGGAGGGCGACGACATGAACGAGCCCGTCGCCGACATCGCCCGCAGCGTGCTGGACGGGCACATCGTGCTGAGCCGCAAGCTGCTGGTGGAGGGCCAGCTGCCGCCGGTCGACGTGCTGGAGAGCATCAGCCGCGTGATGCCCGAGGTGGTCAGCAGCGAACACGTCTCCTGGGCGCAGTGGGGGCGCAGCATCATGGCGACCTACCGCGACGCCGAAGATCTGATCAACATCGGCGCGTATCAGGTGGGCAACAACGCCCGCATCGACCAGGCGATCCGCTACATCGACCATCTGCGCGGCTTCCTCAAGCAGGGCATTGACGAGAAAGCCGAGTTTGACGCTACACTGGAGGAGCTGCGCAGCATCGTGGAGGAGCAGCAACAGGTCTAGCGGCTCGGGCGCGGGACGGAAGAGGCAGGATGCGCAAGTTCAGGTTCAGACTGCAGGGGCTGGAGGACATCAAGGGGATGGAGTTCGACGCCCTGCGCCAGGCCTTCGCCGCCGCGCGCGAGGAGCTCAAGCGGGCCGAGGGAGACCTGCTGAACGCCCGCGCGGCGCAGGACGCAACCTACCGCGAACTGGCCAATGAGCGCACGGCCCAGGCCGACCCGCTGATCCTGCTCAGTCTCGAGAGCTACGGCGTGCTGCTCCGCGATCAGGTGCGGGCCCTGACCCAGAAGGTCGCGCAGCAACGGCGGGAGCTGCAGGAGGCCCAGGATCGGCTGGCCGCCAAGCACAAGGAGAAGAAGGCGCTGGAGAAGTTCCACGAGCGCAAACTCGCCGAGTATAGCCAGTACGTCGAGCGCGAGCTGCAGAACGAACTGGACGAGACCGCCCAGAACATGCACCAGGCCGGCGGCGCCTAGCACCGCGCAGACGGATTCCTGCCGCACCGGATTGCGGAAGCGAACACGATCCCCGCGCTATAGTCTTGATTGTACGGGCCTCGGCGCGGGGACTTCCCGCGTGGGTGGGCCCGAAGTGGTGCCTGAGCTGGGAGTGGATATGGCCGACTACCTGAGGAAGACGCTGATCGCCGTGGCGGTCGCCCTGCTGGCGGCCGGGCTGACGCTGGGGCCCGCGACCGGTCAGGCGCCGGAAGCGGGCGCCGATGACGAGCCGCAGCTGCTGGCCGGCGAGGAATTGATCGGCGTGATTCCGGGCACCGGAATGCTGCGGGACGAGTTCCGCGCCCGAGCCCTGGTACAGCTCAAGGCGGTGGCCCTCTCGGCGCTTGCCTATCGCCTGCTGCACGACGACGAGTATCCGCCGGATCTGCTGACGCTCAAGAACTCCGAGTCATGGAACCTGGACCTGCTAAACATCTTCACAGGTCGGCCGGTGCGGGCGATCTACTTCGAGCCGCAGGAGGGGGACTTCACCACGCGGCCGGTCTTCGACCTGCCGATGATGATTGAGCAGGACGGCCTGGCGCTGGGCAACCTGGCCACGGACGGCGCCCTCGATCTCGAGACCCTGGGGCAGACGCTGCAGGCACTGTCGCTGGACCTGCAGCCCCGGGTGGATCCCCGCCGCATCCGGCAGTTCGACGGCGGTGACGTTTACTACTATGTGGCCGGCGACATGCTGCAGCTGGTGATGTTCGCGCCGGACGGTTCGTACATCGAGCACGTCGATCAGGCACCCAACGGCAACTGGCGATCGCGGCTGGCGACGCCCGGTGGCAGCTTGTGGCCCGACAGCGTACTGGCCGCCGAGGTGCTGTACTTCACGGGAGACCTGCTGCCGCGCCATCACAACCTGGTGGAGTTCATGGGCGAGCGCGAGACGCTGGCACCGGCGCGGTTTGCGGAACTGGGCACCGACGAGCGGATCAACATGGCCCTCGACCTGGGCATCGTGATCCTCAATCCGTTCTCGCGCCAGCCGGCGATGGCTGTAACGGAGCACACCGTGGGCGAGCTGATGGCGGCGGAGCCCGGAGACCCGACGCTGCGCATCTGTATGCGCGACGGGCGGGCCTGGACGCTGGATGAACTGCATGAGCAGGCCGGCGGCCCCGCGGGCGGCGGCGACAGACCCGACAAACCCAGCCGCCCGCCCCTGGGCGGTCGGCGCTAACAGCGGCCGTTCATCTGCGATAATGAGAGCCCCCTCTCGATAGACCTGACTAGGCGTTCAGACTGCACGCGAGACGCGATTGACGGCCGGACGCAACCAAAGGAGCACGCATGAGCACGGACGGAAAGGACACCGGAGGCGACGGCAAGGTTGGCAGCAAATCGATGGCGGTGCTTGACGCACTGCGCACGGTTAAGGCGCCCGGGCAGGACCAGGACATCGTGACGCTGGGCTGGGTCAAGGCACTGGCGATCACGGGCCCGCGCGTGCGCTTCGCCCTGGCACTGCCGCCCGAACTGGCGGGCAAGGCCGGCGGGCTGAAGCTTCAGGCCCAGCAGGCGCTCGAAAGCCTGGGCTGGGTAGAGGCCGTCGAAGTCAGCGAGATGGATGAGACGGCCGAGCCCCCCCCAGCCCCGGCCGCCCCGCACCGCCCCCAGGAAGCCGCACAGGTTGAGCCGGAGAACCCGCTGCCCAGCGTCAAGCACGTGATCGCGGTGGGCAGCGGCAAGGGCGGCGTGGGCAAGAGCACCGTCAGCGTCAATCTGGCGCTGGCGCTGGCCGGCGAGGGCTATCGGGTCGGTATCCTCGACGCCGATGTCTACGGACCGTCGATTCCGCTGATGCTGGGATCCAGGGAACAACCGCTGGTCACGCCGGAAGAGAAGATCATCCCGATCGAGGCGCACGGGCTCAAGATGATGTCGATGGGCCTGCTGCTGCGCGAGGACCAGGCGGTGGTCTGGCGCGGACCGATGGTGCACGGCGTGGTCAAGCAGTTCGTCGGCGACGTGGAGTGGGGCGAGCTGGACTTCCTGATCATTGACCTGCCGCCGGGCACGGGCGACGCGCCCCTGAGCCTGGCCCAGATGCTGCCGCTGACGGCGGCCGTGGTGGTCACCACCCCGCAGGAGGTCGCGGCGGCGGTGGCTCAGAAGGCGATGCACATGTTCCTCAGGATGGGGCTCAGGATTCTGGGCATCATCGAGAACATGAGCTACTTCGTCTGCCCGCACTGCAACGAGACCAGCGACATCTTCGACCGCGGCGGCGGGCGCGTGCTGGCGGCCAACGCCCAGGTGCCGTTCCTCGGCGAGATACCGATCGACATGCGGATGCGCAAGGGCAGCGACGTCGGCGCGCCGGTGGTCGTCGAGTTCCCCGACAGCGAACTGGCGCGCCAGTTCCAGGAGGTCGCACGGCGACTGGCGCACCAGGTGGAAGCGCCGGGTCCGCAGGCGGCGGGCGCCGACACCTAGGCCCGGGAGTGCTCAGAGGCTGGCGAGGCTCTTTTCGATCCGCTCGACGAGCTTCTCCTTGGTCAGCAGCCCGATGAAGCGATCGGCGAGCTTGCCGTTCTTGAATACCAGATAGGTCGGCAGGTTGAGGATGCCGTAGCGGTTGATCGCGTCCTGGGCCGCCTCGGCGTTGACCAGCGCGAAGCGCACCATCTCGTCATAGGAGACGGCCACCTCGCTGACCACGGACACCATGGTGCGGGCCGGCTTCGACCAGGTGGCGTGGAAGGTCAGCACCGTCGGCGCCGAACTGGCCGTCAGAAAGGCCTTCAGCGTGGCGTCCGTCAGCTCGGCTAGCTTCATATCAGCATCCCGCTCGCGGGTCGGCCAGCAGCATAGCACAGGCGCCGGGCGGGATGGCGGCGTCCAAGTAAGCGACGGCGCCCCGCAATGCCGGTGTACCGCCAGGGCTGGAGAGCCCCTTAAGCCAAGTGGGCAGCTCGCTGCGCTGCGGGGTTTCCGCCCGCTGGACTCTGCCGCCCCCGTCGCAGTTATCGGCTCAACCGCAAAGCGGCCTTGTCGCACACCGCAGGGCGCACCGAGATTGTACCTGAATCGACGCGCCGGCCGCTGAGCGCCGGGTCCAGAGCTGTTAGTACTTCGGGACTATTTGTCTCAATAGGCATGCTATAATGAGACACGCCGCACTCCGCGGCGTTGCGCGTCATGGATCAGGGAACGAAGAGCAGCAGGCCCGGTGGAATGCCCCCCGAGGAGCAGGCGGCCGGCGTCAGGCGCGTCACCTGGGCGGGCATGGCCATCAACATCGGCCTGGCCGCGCTGAAGATGGCGGGCGGCATCCTGGGCCAGAGCGCCGCGGTGGTCGCCGACGCCGTACACTCGATCTCGGACGTGGCCACCGATCTGGCGATCCTGATCGGGGTGCGGTTCTGGTCGAAGCCGCCCGACGAGTGCCATCCCCACGGTCACCGCCGGATCGAGACGGTCGTGACCATCGTAATCGGCCTGAGTCTGGCGGCCGTCGCGATCGGCCTGGGCTACCGCTCGATGGCCTCGATCGGCGAGCCCCACGGCCCGCCGGGACTTGTCGCGTTGCTGGCGGCCGGGCTGTCGATCGTGGTCAAGGAGGCGCTGTTCCGCTGGACGCTGATTGTCGGCCGCCGCATCCGCTCCACCGCGGTGGTGGCCAACGCCTGGCACCATCGCTCGGACGCCTACAGCTCGGTGCCCGCCTTCATCGCCGTCGGCGGGGCGCTGCTGGTGCCGGGCTGGCAGTGGCTCGATCACCTGGGGGCGATCCTGGTGGCGCTGTTCATCCTGCACGCCGCGATCAGGATCATGAAGCCGGCCTACGAGGAGCTGATCGACACCGGCGCCTCGGACGCCGAGGTGGCCGAGCTGGCCCGCCTCGCCGAGGGGGTGGCGGGCGTGCGCGAGGTCCACGGCCTCAGAACCCGCTACCACGGCGGCGGGCTGCACGTCGACCTGCACGTGCTGGTCGACCCCGGGCTCAGCGTGCGCGAGGGCCACGACATCGGCGGCGCGGTGAAGCACCGGCTGCTCCGTGACGGCCCGCACGTGGCCGACGTGCTGGTGCACCTCGAGCCGTACGAGGGGTAGCGCAGCCTGAATCCGGCGGCAGGGACGCCGCCGCTACCCTATCTCGCCGGTCTGATCCCCAGCTCCGTCCACTGGGCGTCGTCGATCGTCGCTGGCGCGCCGGTCAGCGGGCACTGAGCGGTCGCCGTCTTGGGGAAGGCGATCACGTCGCGGATGTTGTCGAGGCCCAGCAGCTTCATCACGATGCGGTCGATGCCGGGCGCGAACCCGCGATGCGGCGGCGCGCCGTATTTGAACGCCTCCAGAAACCAGCCGAAGCGGTGCTCGATCTGCTCGTCGGAGAGCCCCAGCCGCCTGAGCACCCGCAGCTGCAGCTCGGGCTTGTGGATCCGGTGGCTGCCGCTGGCCAGCTCCTCGCCGTTTAAGACCAGGTCGTAGTTGTCGGCGCGGATTGAAAGCAGCGTCTCGACGTCCTCGGAGTCCAGCTTGTCGACGTCCTCCGCCACCGGCAGCGTAAACGGATGATGGCAGGCGGTCACCCCGCCCGTCTCCTCGTCCGCCTCGTAGAGCGGGAAGTCCACTACCCAGGCCCAGGCCCACTTGTCCTTGTCGATCAACTCGAAGGCTTCGCCCAGCTTCAGCCTGAGCTGGCCCAGCACCTTCCGGTTGTCGGATGCGCTGCCCAGCACCATGAACCAGGTGCCGGGGTGGGACGGGTCTCCGTGCCCGTCCGCGCCAGCCGCCTCAACGAACGGCGCCGGCTCGCTCACGAATTTCGCCACGCTGCCCTTCAGCTCCGCTCCGAGCGTCAGCGTCATCAACCCACCCGCGCCGAGCTTCCTGGCCGTCTCCGTCCAGCCGTCCAGCTCCTTGCGGCTGAGGCTCGCGCCGGGGATGAACACACCATGCACGCGGCTGCCCTCCTCCAGGCCGCTCGCGATGAACTGCGCCTCCGTCCCCTGCCACAGCTCCGTCAGGTCAGTGATCTCACTACCGAAGCGCATGTCGGGCTTGTCACTGCCAAAGCGCGCCATCACCTCGTTGTAGCTGAGCCGCGGGAAGGGCGTCTCCAGCTCGACGCCGATCGCCTCGCGCCAGACGCTGGCCATCACGCCCTCGCCGATGCTGAACAGCTCGTCGCGGGTGGCGAAGCTCATCTCGAGGTCCAGCTGGGTGTGCTCCGGCTGGCGGTTGCCGCGCAGGTCCTCGTCGCGCATGCAGCGCGGGATCTGGTAGTACTTGTCCACGCCCGAGCACATCAGGATCTGCTTGTAGAGCTGCGGGCTCTGGGGCAGGGCGTAGAACGCGCCG
>Ga0180431_10004104_pt1 | contig 18353 bp, 17 predicted proteins | sample SS_ome_11_FD_132459 | JGI IMG/M metagenome (GOLD analysis project Ga0180431, IMG submission 132459) | Hypersaline lake sediment archaeal communities from the Salton Sea, California, USA - SS_1_MS_1 metaG | ecosystem: Environmental > Aquatic > Non-marine Saline and Alkaline > Hypersaline >... | reverse complement strand
CGGGACTAGCTGTCGGACTCTCCGGGGGCGGCTTTTTTGCCGCGCCCCTTGGCGCGCGGATAGATACCTATCTTCTTGAGCAAGCTCCAGACGGTATCGGTCGGCTGAGCGCCTTGGTCGATCCAGTACGCCGCCCTCTCCCGACTGATGGCCACCCTCTTGTCTTCATCTTCTTCAAGAGGATGATAGGTTCCGAGACACTCGAGGACCTTGCCGTCACGCGGAGCGCGAATATCGCACGCCGTGACGCGAAAGTAGGGTCGGTGAAGCCTTCCCATTTTTTTGAGCCTGATCCTGACGGACAACGTTTTCCTCCTTCTCACCTTCGTTTAGAACGCTTTTTTCTTCTCGGTTTAAGTCTCTTGCTGCGCATTTTGACTTTCGGAACGCGGCCGAACATCGCGCCCTGAAGGAGACCACCCATCCCCCCGCCGAGTGCCGCATGCTTCATGGCTCTACGCATCTGACGAAACTGCTTGAGGAACTGGGCGACCTCTGCGGGGTCGGTGCCGCTGCCGGTCGCGATGCGACGCCTCCGACCGGCATCTATTATATCCGGGTCCGACCTCTCCTGGGAGGTCATGGAATAGATCATTGCTTCCACTCGAGACAATTCAGACTCGTCGAAGTCGTCAAGGGGGAGGCTCTTGCCAAGGCCTGGGATTTTCTCCAGGAGGCCTTTAAGCGGCCCCATCCTGCGGAGCTGGCGCAATTGCGAGAGAAAGTCGTCAAGGCCGAGCTTTTCCTTGCGTATTTTTTCCTGGAGAGCGGCGGCCTGTTGGACGTCGACAGATTCTTGAGCCTTCTCGACCAAGCTGACGACATCGCCCATGCCCAGGATTCGGGACGCCATTCGGTCAGGGTGAAATTCCTCCAAGCCGTCGAGATGCTCGCTGGTTGTAACGAAGACGACCGGTTTGCCGGTAACCGCCTTTATGGAAAGAGCGGCGCCGCCGCGCGCGTCGCCGTCAAGCTTAGTCAGTATCAAGCCCGTCAGCTCAAGTTGCTCATTGAATTCTTTGGCGCTGTTGACGGCGTCTTGTCCGGTCATGGCATCCGCAACCAGCAATATCTGATGAGGTGAAACTGCGGCAGCGACATCGCGCACCTGCGCCATCATCTCCGGGTCAACGTGGAGCCGACCTGCGGTATCGAGCAGAACGACGTCGTTGCCGTGCCGCAGCGCGTGAGGCAGGCTGTTATTGGCGACACGAACAGGATCGGAATCGTCTTCCGAGTAAACCGGCAGCCCCGCCTGCTCTCCGAGAACACGAAGCTGTTCGACGGCCGCCGGGCGCTGAAGGTCGGCAGCGACGAGGAGAGGCTTGTGTCCGCGCTTGCGAAAATGGACTCCCAGTTTGGCGCAGGTGGACGTCTTACCGGTGCCCTGCAGGCCGGCAACCATGATCAGGGTCGGAGGCACGTCTGCCATGGCGAGTTTAGCGGATCCAGGTCCCATGAGATTGACGAGCTCATCGTGAACGATCTTGACGATTTGCTGCGCTGGGGAGACGCTCTTTATGACCTGCCGGCCGACGGCCTTTTCTGAAACCGCCTGAACGAAGTCACGGGCGACGCGGTAGTTAACGTCCGCCTCGAGGAGGGCGGTTCGTATCTGGCGCATGCCCTCGGCCATGTTCTCTTCGGTGAGAAGGCCGCGCGAACGAAGCCGACTGAAGACATCGCCAAGTTTGGCCGCTAGACTCTCAAACACCACCTATCTCCCTGCGTTAGACCTCGACGCGGGCGATTTTCGCGCCGAGTTTTTTCAGGCGTTGATCCAGAGCCTCGTAACCGCGGTCCACATGGTACACGCGGTTGACTTCCGTAACACCCTTTGCGGCGAGTGCCGCGACAACGAGGGCAGCTCCGCCCCGCAGGTCGGATGCCATGACGGGAGCGCCTGAAAGCTCGGGTACGCCTTCGATGATTAGGCTCGAGCCCTGCATTCTGATCCTCGCCCCCATTCTGGCAAGTTCGGAGACGTGGGTGAACCTTTCTTCGAAGATCCTCTCGGTAACTATGCTGATCCCCCTTGCAAGAGTCAGGAGCGAACATAGGATTGGCTGCACGTCCGTCTGAAAACCTGGGTAAGGTTGTGTCGTCACGTCCGCGGGCGATAATGCCTCGGCTGGAAGCACGCGATAGCCGTCAGACAGCTTTTCGAGTCTGACGCCAATTGTACTCAGCTTGTCTGCCACGGCGGCCAAGTGACGATGCACGACGCCCCTGACGGAAATGGGGCTTGCGGTTACGGCTCCTGCGAAGATTAGTGTGGCAGCGTCCATCCGATCCGGCATGACCGAGTAGTCAGCGCCGGCCAGGGATGGAACGCCTTCGATGACTATTCTGTGAGTTCCCGCGCCGGATATTTTGGCCCCCATGGCGTTAAGGAAATTCGCAAGTTCCTCGACTTCGGGCTCGCACGAAGCGCCGTCGATCACGGTAGTGCCCTCGGCTAGTGCGGCAGCCATCATAACGTTGTAAGTGCCTCCGGCGGTGGGTCCGTTGGGTCCTCCCAGGTAGATCTCTGCCCCTCGGAGTTTGTCCGCCTGAGCGGTCACATAGCCGTGTTCGAGCTTGATATCGGCCCCCAGCATTCGGAGCCCCTTGATATGGATGTCGACGGGGCGCGGCCCCAACACACATCCGCCCGGGTACGACACTGTGGCGTGTCCTCGACTTGCCAACAGTGGGCCGAGCAGGAAGAAGGAAGCTCTCATTTTCCGTACCAAGTCGTAGGGAGCAACACATTTCGAGGGGTGTGATGCGGCCACGGTGATGGTATGGTCGCGGCGGTCGACCTCCATGCCGACTTCCTTGAGGATGCGACTGAGCGTATCCACATCCCATATGTCCGGCACGTTGCGAAGGGTGCATGTCCCGGTTGAGAGCACCGTAGCAGCCATCATTGGGAGGGAAGCGTTCTTGCTGCCCTGGACGTGGATTTCTCCACTGAGCCGCGCAGGTCCTTCAATAACGAACTTGTCCATTGTTCAGTCGTTTCCCTTTGCGACAAGGAGCCTATCTTTGCCGCCGTAGTCTTTCAGTACCTCGACCGCGGAGAAAGCACGCGTACGGGCGGCAACTGCTGTGACTCGCGAGCCCTGGTCTTCTCCGATTTCGAGTAGTAAAGAGCCGCGGGGCTTCAGCAGATTATGCGCATCTTCAATGAGCGGGATAAGATACTTTAGCCCATCGGGGCCGGCTTTCAAAGCGATTTCAGGCTCGTGATCCCTGATCTCCGGGCTCAACGTACCCCACTGCGGCTCCGGGACATAGGGCGGATTGGAGCATATGATGTCAAACCCGGCCGGCTCGGCAAGCTTCCTGAGGGGTTCGTAGAGGTCTCCTTGAAGGAATTCAATCCGGCCAGCGACGGACACACGCTCGGCGTTTGTCTTTGCGATCCCCAGTGCCGGTTCGGAGATGTCCGTTGCCCAGATCCGAGCTGAGGGAAGGCCGACAGCCACCGAGAGGGCGATGTTGCCGCATCCTGTGCCGATGTCGGCGACGGCGGGTGCCGGTGTGCCGGAGCCTAGCTCAATAGCCTTCTCTACAAGAAGCTCGGTCTCCGGTCTGGGTATAAGGACATCGGGAGTGACGACGAAATCCAGAGACATGAACTCGGCGTGGCCTGTTAGATACTTAACCGGCACTCCCCTTCCCCGCTTCACGACGAGCTCCTTGAAGGAAGCAAGGCTGTCATGGCCGATGGTTTCGTCGAAATTGGTGTAGAGCTTGACGCGATCATATCCAAGCACGTGGGCCAGCAGGATCTCAGCGCTGAGACGGGGCGAGTCGACGGCCTTGCGCTGGAAATACTTCTGGGTCCACTCGACGAGTCGCATGATTGTCCAGGTTTGCTCAGCCAATCGGTCACCGGAAGGGGTTATCTCAAGTTAGCCAGCCGGCTTTCACGTTCGCGCTCGATGAGGCCGTTGACAAATTCATCGATCTCACCTTCGAGGACGGCCTGCAGGTTGTAGACGGTGAGGTTGGTTCTGTGGTCGGTGACGCGGCTCTGCGGGAAGTTGTAGGTTCTGATTTTCTCGCTGCGATCTCCGGTGCCTATTTGCGAGCGCCTGGCGGTGTCCCTTTCGGCTTTTTGCTCCTGCTGCTTGATGGCATAGAGGCGACTCCTCAATACTCGCATGGCTTTGGCGCGATTCTGATGCTGCGACTTCTCGTCCTGGCACTGCACAGTGATACCGCTGGGGATATGGGTGAGCCTTACTGCGGAAGCCACCTTGTTCACGCTCTGGCCTCCGGGACCTGAAGCGTGATAGGTTTCGACCTTAAGGTCGGAGGGGGCGATTTCGAGCTGGACCTCCTCGACCTCCGGCAGGACGGCGACCGTTACGGCTGAGGTGTGGATGCGTCCGGCCGATTCGGTCGTCGGAACGCGTTGGACACGATGGCAGCCGCTCTCGTTCTTCAGCATCCTGTACGCCCTACGCCCCTTGACCGAGAAAATGGCCTGCCTAACGCCGCCGAGAGCGCTCCTGCTGATATCGAACAACTCTATCTTCCATCCTGATTTCTCGGCGAACTTGGAGTACATGCGAAGGAGGTCGGCAGCGAAAAGCGCAGCCTCTTCGCCTCCGGTTCCCGCTCGGATTTCCATAATAGCGGCGTCGCGGAAATCGTCCGGGTCGGAAACGAGTTCCTGCCGAATTTCCTCCATGGCTCTACGTGATTCTTCGACCAAGCTCGCCTCCTCGTCCCTTGCAAGCTTAACGAGCTCCTGGTCAGTCTCACGCTCGGCCAAAGCCCTTGCCTCTTGGAGTTGCTGCTCCATCGCAAGATAACGGTCATAGAGAGCGACCAATTTGCCGAGGGCTCCGTATTCCTTTGCGTGCTGGGCATAAAGCTCCGGCGACGAGGTGATGGCAGGTTCGGCGAGAAGCTTTTCCAGCTCCAGTCGCCGTCTCCGTTTAGCCTCAAGAACGTCGATGAGAGACATTGGTCAACCCTAGCGACCTACGCCACGACGAGGGTGCAAAGGTAGCGTAGTCCGGTCTCAGCAGGGGTTAGAGAGATACGCTCGAGCGACGAAGATGAAGAGCCATGTTGGCGGCAGCCCCGCTCACTCCGACTCACCTTTCGGAGCAGCTTCCTCTTTAGCGTCGAGGTTCCGCTCCCCATACCGCCACCCGTACTTTCTCTGGAATTTCTCGACGCGTCCAGCCGTATCGACCAGCTTTTGAGTACCAGTGTAGAACGGATGGCACTTGGAGCATACTTCGACAGAGATCTTGTCCTTGGTGGATCGGGTTTTGAAGGTTTCCCCGCAGCCGCATGTGACTGTAGCTTCCACGTACTTAGGATGAATGCCCTCTTTCATGTCTGTTCTCCGTGCGTTTGTGCCATGAAAAGTATTCTACCTCCTTTTGCCAGGATGGGCAAGTGCACGAAATCTCTTGAATCTGTCCGGCATGCATGGCAAGATGTTGTTCCGAGTACGGAGGAGACATGATGAAAAAGCGAGAGCCTTTCGGAGCGGTAGCCCTGAGGCTGGGGCTGACGAGCAAGGAAGACCTGGAGGAAGCCCTGGCGATCCAAGAGCAAGAGGATAAGATGGGCAAGCAACACCGCCTGCTCGGACTGATAATGCTCGAGATGGGCTACCTGACGACGACGGAGTTGATCGAGGTCCTTCGCCACATAGACGAAGCACAGGAAAAGAAGGAGTCCCGCAAGTAGGGAGGCGTGTCAGGGTTTCGCGCTTGACTTTGCGTTGCCGCCTCGGCGTGCCGCAATCTTATTGACGGCGTGGAGGTAGGCGAGCGCGCTGGCTTCGAGGATGTCGGTACTGGCCGCCCTGCCGCGCACTTTGAGACTTCCCGATTCCACCTCGACCGATACCTCCCCTAACGCATCTTTGCCATGCGTGACTGCCCGTATCATGTAATCGGAAAGGACGCCGGGGATGCCGGTTAACCTGTCGATGCCCCGATATATTGCGTCCACCGGGCCGTCACCGGTGGCGGCATCTTGTTTGATCTCGCCTTGTTGTGTCTTTACGACCACGGTCGCAGTGGGAATGGAATTGGTGCCGCTGTAGGTCTGGACGGACACCAGTTCGAAGACTTGGGGCACGCGGGAGGTTTCCGCCTCGATTATGGCCTCTATATCGGCATCGAAGATTTCTTTCTTCTTGTCTGACAGAGCCTTGAACTGCCTGAAGGTGTGCTCCAGCTCTTCATCGGACAGCTCGTATCCGAGCTCGGAGATCCGTTTCCGGAAGGCGTGCCTGCCTGAATGCTTCCCCAAGACCAACTCCGACTTGGCGAAGCCGACGTCTTCGGGTTTCATGATCTCATAGGTGATTCGCTCTTTGAGGATTCCGTCTTGATGGATGCCGGCTTCGTGAGCAAAGGCGTTCTCCCCAACTACCGCTTTGTTTCGCTGAACGTAAATCCCGGTGAGAGAACTCACGAGCCTGCTGGTCGCGAGGAGCCGGTTGGTGACGACGCTGCAAGTGTGACCGAAGTGATCCCGGCGGGTGTTGATGGCCATGACTATCTCTTCTAGAGCCGCATTGCCGGCGCGTTCGCCAATTCCGTTGACGGTGCACTCCACCTGGCGTGCACCCGCCTCGACGGCAGCGAGGGAATTCGCCACGGCAAGCCCCAGATCGTCGTGGCAGTGGACGCTCAGCACGACGCGATCGACCCCTGGCACATTCGAGGCGAGTTCACGAATGATCTCAGCAAACGGTCCCGGGAGAGCGTAGCCGACGGTATCCGGGATGTTTATGGTGGTCGCACCCGCATTGACGGCCACTCCGACCACTTCCTTGAGGAAAGCGATATCGGTCCTGGAGGCATCCATGGCAGAGAACTCGATGTCGGACATGCGGCGCTTTGCGTAGCGGATGGCCTCGGAGGTCATATCGAGTACTTCGGATCTTGATTTCCGCAACTGGTGTTCGAGGTGTATGTCGGAGGTAGCAACGAAGAGATGGAGCCTGGGAGCACGAGCCGGCTTGAGGGCCTCCAACGCGGCATCGATGTCGTCCCTACGGACGCGGGCGAGTGCCGCAATAGAAACATCCTTCACTTCTTCGGAGACCGCTCGTACGGCGTCGAAGTCCCCCTGCGACGTAAACGGGAAGCCGCCCTCAATTACGTCAACGCCAAGGCCGGCGAGTTGCCTGGCGATCTCGAGTTTTTCCCGGATGTTGAGGCTCGCCCCCGGGGCCTGCTCGCCGTCACGCAGAGTCGTATCGAAGATAAGGATTCTAGACATGTAGCTGGCTCCGGGCATGGGCCAGGTTTCGTTTCAGAGTGCGGCTACTTCTTTCCCCGAAGCATCGCAACGGTGCCCGTCCTGGCGACTTCCTTTATCCCGTACGGCCTAAGGAGCTTAATGAGCGCCTCGATCTTCGATTCGTTGCCGGTCAGTTCGATTATGAGGTCCTGCTGGGCGATATCGACGATGTTCGCCCTGAAGATATGGGCTATTTGGGAAATGTCCTGCCGCCTGTGGGGCTCTGCGTTGACGCGAATCAATATGAGGTCCCTCTCGACGTGATCTGCCGGGGTGACATCCTGAACCTTGATGACGTAGATCAGTTTCCGAAGCTGCTTGATTATCTGCTCGAGTATCTGCTCGTCGCCGCGTGCTGCAATGGTCATGCGGGAGAACTGCGGATTTTCGGTCTCGCCGACGGCGAGGCTGTCAATGTTGAATCCCCGGCTGCTGAACAAGCCGGAAACGTGGGCCAGGACTCCAGCCTTGTTCTCGACCAGGGCGGTGAAGACATGTCGGTGTTCCTTCTCCGAATCGGCCACGGTCAACTCTCCTTTAAGCCAAGCCGCCGATCATCTCGTCTATGGCTTTGCCCGCGGGGACCATTGGGTAGACATTCTCTTCCGGAGAGACTCTGAAATCGATAATGACAGGCTTATCGATCTCCAGCGCTCTTTCAAGAGTCGGGCGGACATCCTCAGTTCTTTCGACCAGGAAGCCCGCCGCTCCGTAGGCCTCGGCAAGTTTGACGAAGTTCGGCGCGCCGTCCAGGCGGGTGCAAGAATACCTCCTATTGAAGAACAGTTCCTGCCATTGTCTTACCATTCCCAGGTAGCCGTTGTTAAGAATGGCGACCTTAACGGGGACGTTGCATTTGACTGCGGTGGCAAGCTCCTGCACGTTCATCTGGAAGCTTCCGTCGCCGGCTATGTCGAAAACGATACTGTCGGGCTTGGCGATCTGGGCTCCGATGGAAGCGGGAAATCCGAATCCCATGGTTCCGAGCCCGCCAGAAGAAATGAACGAGCGCGGCATCGTGTAGGTGTAGAATTGAGCCGCCCACATCTGGTTCTGACCGACTTCGGTGCATATTATGGCTTCCCCCCGAGTCACTTCGTGAATCTGCTGGACGACGTACTGAGGTTTAAGCCCATCCGGCTCGTAGCCAAGAGGGTGCGATTCCTTCCACTTATTCACTTTCTCGAGCCAGTCTTTGCGGTCCACGGGTTTGACGAGCTTGCCGAGTTCGGCGAAGATTCGCTTTGCGTCGCCGACGACGGGGATGTCAACGGGGATACTCTTGCTGATGGAAGCGGGGTCTATGTCTATATGGATGATCTTGGCCTTCGGCGCGAATGTTTTGACGTCGCCTGTGACGCGGTCATCGAAGCGCGCTCCGACTGCGATGATGAGGTCGGCGGACTGAACTGCGTAGTTGGCATACGCGGTGCCATGCATCCCCAACATTCCCAGTGACAGCGGATCATCTTCCGGGAAGCATCCTAAGCCGAGGAGCGTAGTTGTAACGGGGATTCCAATCCTCCTTGCAATCTCCCGCAGTTCGTCCGAAGCCCCGGAGGAGATGACGCCGCCGCCGGCGTAGAGAACAGGCTGCTTCGCCTCGTTGATCACGTCGGCGGCACGCTGTATTTGCCGAGGGTTGCCGTCGTATTTGGGCTTGTAGCCGGAGAGAGAGAGCTTGTCGGGGATAGTCGCGTCGCATTCCGCCAGGGAGACGTCGAGAGGGACATCGACCACAACGGGCCCGGGGCGGCCCGTGCCGGCGATGTAAAAGGCTTCCCGGAGAGTCTTGGCAAGCTCCCTCACGTCGTTGACGAGATAGTTGTGCTTGGTGACAGGCCGTGTTATGCCGGTGGTGTCCGCCTCTTGGAAAGCATCATTGCCGATGAGGTGGGTCTTGACCTGACCCGTGATGGCCACAACCGGGGAGGAATCCATGTATGCAGTGGCGATGCCGGTTACCAGATTGGTCGCGCCGGGGCCGGAGGTGGCGATGCAGACGCCCACCTTGCCCGAGGCGCGGGCGTATCCGTCAGCAGCGTGGGCGGCCCCCTGTTCATGAGCGCAGAGAATGAACTTGAGCGGTGATTCATACAGCACGTCGAACAAGGGAATCACGGAGCCCCCGGGGATGCCAAACGCGACCTCGACTCCTTCGTACAGAAGCGTATCTACGAGTATTTGTGCTCCGGTTTTCTTCACTTGGGAGACTCCTCATGGGCAAATGAAAGGATGCGTACGAAGAGAACCATACCCGTTACCTCCCCGGCGCGCCCTACCGGACGCCGCCACCCACCCTCGATGGCACATTAACAGCGGTTATATTAATCACTCGAAGTATGTCCAACGGCGCACTCACTCCGGGCAACCCTAGGCAAAAATGCCGCTTTCGAAACCGGGCTCATCATCTTTATCCGGCTGAGGGGAAGAAGTCCCGGGCGTCGAACCCGGTCGACGCCGAGGCTGTTCAAAGTCATCTGACACGTATCCCTCTGATTCTGCTCTTCTCACTTCCTCCTCGTATGCACGAAGAATCATCCCTTGAAGCTCTTCCCTGCAAGTTGAGTTGATGGGATGCGCGATGTCGGCGTGGAGCTTGGGAGGCTGCCCGTCAGAGTCTTCTACCCGTTTATCATCAAGCCTGGCTCCACACTCGTTGCAGTAGCGAGCCCGAAGATAGTTCTTGCCGCCGCAGACGGGGCAGTTGTCGGTGAGCTTCCGGCTAGGCATGGCCACGAAAAGTCCTTTGTTGCCTTCTATTATCTTGAGGTCTCGAATGACGAAGTCATTGTCTATAGTTATCGTGCAGAAGGCATGCAACTTATCTCCCCGCTGCGGAACAAGCTTGACGCGGACTTCAGTGATGTTCACTCTGAGCTCCTTGTGCCTATGGCAGCTACCCGGTTATGGCCAACTCGTTGCGGAAAACACCCCGCCTACTGCCGCGTTCGTGAGCGACGCGGCTGCTGCTGTCGCCCCCCTCCTGGAGCGACATATCCCGAAGAAAGCCGAGCCGCTTCCGGTCATGCCGACCCCGGCGAACGGCATACCTGCCATGGTCTCCTCCAACTCGAGCAAGGGGGGGTGAATCGCGACGCTTATAAGCTCCAGCCTGTTAAAGACCTCCTTGCCTATTTCCCCTATATCGCCCTTCTCGAGCGCAGCCAATAGAATGTTAGCTTCTCTCCTAGGACCCGTCAAGGCAATTTTGCTCCGGGCATATACGTCCCGAGTGGATACCTTAGCGTACGGGCAGACGATGACATAGTGGAGGCGGGAGGCAGACTTGACGGAAGTCACGACATCTCCCCTGCCCTGGCACAACGCCGTACCACCCTCGATGAAGAACGGGACATCGGAGCCGAGAACGGCCGCAAGGCGCTGCAACTCCGCGGAGCCGAGCCTAAGCCCGAGTAACCGGTTGAGCCCGACCAGTGTGGATGCAGCGTCGCTGCTGCCGCCGCCCAGCCCGGACCCGGCGGGTATGCGCTTAGCCAAGGCTATCCGCACCCCCATGCCGGGAGCAAAGCGCTCGAGAAACAGGTCTGCCGCGCGCCAAACGATGTTCTGCCGCCCTTGGGGGACATCAAGTCCTGTGGTTACAAGCTCAACGCCGGACTCCGCGCGAGAAAGTGCCAGCTCATCGAAAAGGTCTACGGTCTGCATAACCGTGGAGAGGTCGTGATAACCGTCCGCCCTCCTGGACACGAGTTCGAGGAAGAGATTGAGCTTGGCGGGCGCGAGGATTCGAAGCTTGCCAGCCTTCAGCTGCTTAGAACGAATGCGAGAAGGGGCGGTCACTTCTTCACAGTCCGACATTTCGCAGGTCCACTCACGGTGCGAGCTTGGTACCAGGCAAACGCACGGCTGCCCTCGCGCAAGGAACAAGGCCGCCTGATTATAGGCGTTCGACCGCCAGGGTCAACGTCCTTCCACCAATAAGGGAACCACGAAAACTATGACATCGTAGATCGCATGAGTGTACACCGCGGCGCCGAGCCCACGCGATGCGTACACGGCGGACAGATAAAGGCCCGCCAGGAACCGGAAAGCGAAGGTGGAACTGGAGAACGTATCGCTCACAGAGCCGACGTAGTGTGCTGCGGCGAATATCAGAGCGGAGAGAGTGACACTTATCATGGCCGGCCAAAAGGTAGACCGTTGGGGAGCAACACCCTTAAGGAGATAGAAGAGAAGGCCGGTGAGGAGCAACCGGAAAAGAAACTCCTCATAAACGCCCGCACCTATGGAGAGGAGGACGGCGGCTACCGGAGATATCTGCACTGGGGCGGCGACGGCGAGGGTCGCTCCTTGCACAAGGAGCGCCACCAGGACAAGTGCGACTGCGTAGACGGTGCTTTCCAAAAAGAGCAGAAAGAAAGTCAGAGCCCGGAAATGTCTCTCCGCGCTGAGCCGCCAATATGCGGCGACTACGCCGGCTGCGATCAGGAAGTTGAAAACGAGAGCACCCGCAGGGCCAAGAAACGACAGGGGCAGCTTGACGGCTATCTCAGCCCCGTTACGGAGAGGCGGGACAACGAGGGCTATGCCTACTTCGTACGCGAGAAGAAGAGGTGCGATGAAAATAGCGCTGAACGCCAATCCGGAGGAGATGTCCAAGTATCCCTTGGTTTTCTTGGCTATCTGTTCACCCTCCCCGGGCACGCCCACTAGCCCTTTATCACGCCAAGAGGTTTGAGCCTCGCGACTTTCTTTGACAGTCCGGCGCCGTGGACGGTGTTGACCACCTGGTCCACGTCCTTGTACGCGTAGGGAGCCTCTTCTGCTATGCTCTGCCAACCCGGAGCCCGCACGATCACTCCCTGCGCCTGCATCTCCTGGCGGAGGTTGCGGCCCTTGCTAATTCTAATCGCCTGATGCCGGCTCATGGTTCTGCCTGCTCCGTGGCAAGTGGAACCGAAGGTCTCCGACATGGCGGTTTCGGTGCCGACGAGTATGTAGGAAGCAGTGCCCATGTCACCGGGGATTATGATCGGCTGGCCGACGGACTTGTAGCGAGCGGGCACTTCGGCGTGTGCCGGGGGGAACGCTCGGGTGGCCCCCTTCCGATGCACGCAGAGGGTCTTCGTTTCGCCGTGTGCCTGGTGCCGCTCAAGCTTGGCGATGTTGTGGGCCACATCGTAGATGAGTTCAAGGCCGAGAGAGTCTTCGCCGGCATCAAACACGCGCTGAAAGACCTGCCTGGTGAAATGGGTGAGCATTTGTCGATTGGCCCAAGCGAAATTGGCGGCGCAGGCCATCGCGCCAAGGTAGCTTTGGCCCTCGGGCGATCGGACGGGGGTGCAGACCAGTTGGCGATCGGGGATGTCTATGCCGTACTTTTTCGGCGCTCCTGCCAGGGATTCGATGTAGTCCTGACAAACCTGATGGCCGAAGCCGCGGGATCCGCAGTGAATCATCACTGTGATTCCTCCCTCCTCCAACCCCATAATCTGGGCGGCCCTGCGGTCATAAACCTGGTCTACGACCTGGACTTCGAGGAAGTGGTTCCCCGACCCCAGACTGCCGACCTGTCGGCGACCGCGCTCCATGGCCTTTTTGCTGACGGCACCCGGTGAAGCGCCCTTCATAGCGCCTCGCTCTTCGCAGTGAAGCAGGTCGTCCTGTGTCCCCATGCCCTTTTCGACGACCCACCCGGCTCCTTGTACGAGGATCGCACGCTCGTCGGCCGGCGAAAGGGTGATGGAGCTCTTGGAACCTAATCCCAGCGGCACATCGCGGAATAGAGCTTCTATGAGAGTCTCTATCCGTGGCCTTACGTCTGAGCCGGAAAGGCGAGTGCGGAGAACCCTAACGCCACAGTTAATGTCGTAGCCGACTCCACCGGGCGAGACCACGCCGCCGGCATCGATATCTGTGGCGGCGACCCCTCCGATGGGGAATCCGTATCCCCAGTGGATGTCAGGCATTGCGTAGGAGGCTCGTACTACCCCGGGCAGATGGGCGACGTTGGCAACCTGCTCGGGGGCGGAGTCCTTTCGCATCTGCGGCACCGCGTCCTCGGCGATGTAGATAAGGCCGGGGACAAGCATCCCTTGCTTGTAAGACTTGGGAATCCTCCAACAGAAGTCAGATACCTTTTCGAGAGGACCTTCCCATGGCTCCTGCATTGCACCCTCCACCGTTTGGGGAAAAGGAACATGCGCGGGCCTGCTGAACGTGTCCGAGACGGAAATCCATGAACCTACGCTCAAGTATAGACCCGCCCCGCGCGACCATCAACCTTTTTCGCTGGTCGCCTTGACAGTAGAATCGGGGACTGCTAAGCTGCGAGCTAGCGGATGTCCCAAGGGCAGGCCGGACAAGAAGTGCGGAGGTGCTGGAGGTGAAACTGTCGTTTTTTGGCGGTGTCATCTGCCTCTTGCTCCTCTCCGGTTCTGCGAGTTCCCAGGCGCAAGAAAGATTGGTCACTCCCGCCTCCGACGGCATCATATACTCTCCTTCACGAATGTTCTCCATCAACTATCTCCCCGAGAGAATAGAAGGTTTCCAGGTCGAGCTGTGGTACGCCGTCGGTGATGAGACCCAATGGCTGTACTACGGCGCGGACGACGATGGGGAAGCGCCAATCAGCTTCGCCGCAGAACGCGACGCGCTGTATTTGTTCTGCATAAGGGCGGCGACCGACAGTGCGACGGCAGGCCAACCGGCACCCCTTGCACCCCAGATGAGGGTGGCGGTCGACACTCAACGGCCGGTAGTCACTATTCTGAGCCCGTCCGAGGGGGAACGGTTCCGACGCGGCGAGATGATGTCACTGGTGTGGCAGGCCACTGACGAGAATCTGGCAGACAGCAGTGTTGAAATAGGCTACAAGATGCCGGGGGCCGAAGATTGGGTGTTGGCAGCGACGGGGTTCAAGAGCGAGGGGCGCTTTTCCTGGCAGCCGCCTGCCACGGCTGTTGGCGATGTCGGCATTCGCATACGGGCAATGGACAAGGCCACAAATTGGGGTGAGGACAGCCTCGGCGTGTTTGTTGGAAGACTGCCCATTGAAGTGCCGTGGCTGATAACCGGGCCCGTTGTCAGCAAATCCAGGGAAATCCGCCTGAGCATTTCGCCTCCTGATGAGATTTCTGAGGGAGCTTCTTCGGCCGAGCTCTGGGTAACCGAGGACGGCGGTGAAAGCTGGCGGAAACATGGAGAAATAGTCGCGGGTGAAGAGAATGTCGAGTTTCCGGCGCCGAATGACGGGGCGTACGGCTTTCGCCTGGTGGAAAAGGGTGGAAACGGTGAGCGGGAGGTCGGTCCCTCCCCCGGCGTGGCTCCCCAGTGGGAGTGCCTGGTAGACACTGAGGCCCCAGAGGTCTCTCTGGTCTCCCCTATCGGCGGGGAACTGTGGAGCGGCAGGGAAGCGAAAGAGGTGGTGTGGAGAGCGTCGGACGAGAACCTGCCACCCCGGCCCGTGTCGCTGTTCTACAGTACGGACGGCGGGGAGTCGTGGAGGCCCATAGCGTCAGGCTTGGAGAATACGGGCGACTACCTGTGGGAAGCTCCGTGGATTGCCGGAGCGCAATTCCGGGTGAAAGTCACGGTGACTGATTTGGCTGGGAACGCTTCCGAGGCGGCGTCCGGCGAGGTTTTCGCGGCAGAGACTTCGCTTGTCGCGCCAAAGGCAACCGAAGTAGGGATACTGCCCGAGCCGGAGGCACGCGTGGACGATGCGACGAGGCCTGGGACGGACAGCGTGGTTCCGACGCCTGCGAAGCAGGCGGCTCCTGAAATGGAGAAGCCGGACAAGAGCGCGAGAGAGATGGAGAGGGAAGGCGCGTCCCTGCGGGCAAAAGGTCATCTGGGCGAGGCGGAGCGGCTTCTCAGAGAAGCTCACGAAGAGTATCCGGAGGACGCGAGAGTGACGAACGATCTGGGGGCAACCTTGGTGGCGCTTCAGAAATACGAGGAAGCCGTGCAGGTTCTGAGTGCTATAGAAGGCTCAAGCGACGCGGAACATCAATACAATCTGGGAACGGCATATCAGAGGTTGGGTGAACTGGATTCCGCCCTGGCGGCGTTCCAGGTTGCACTGGAGCTAGACCCTGGCTTTGCGGAGGCGAAGTGGGCGCTGGCGGCAACGATGATGAGATTGGGACTGGCGGGGGACGCACGCCGGATATGGCGAGAGCTGGCTGACGAGGAGGCTCTGCCGGAGGCGTGGCGTCGTAGAGCGAGCGAGCTCGGCGAGTAGTCATAACAACAGGCGAGAGGCGTGTCCCAGATGGCGGGAAACACCCGCAAGCCGACGGTTCCCATCGTGCACGGCTCCGGCTTGCCGGGATTCCTGCGAAGGAAGAAGCTCCCACAGTTGTTTTTTTTGATCGGGGAGGAGAACTACTACAAGGAAAGGGCCTTCGAGGCGGTAATCGCGGCTGTGCGAGCAGGCGGCGTCGAGCCGGAGGTGCTCAGGCTGCCGCTGGCGGATTTGGGCCCGGGTGAGCTTGCGCAGGAGTGCGCCACGCAGAGCCTTTTCGGGGGCGCGAGGGTGGTATTCGTCGAAGGGACGGAGGACCTGGCAGAAGAGGACTTGGCCGCAGTAACACCAGAGACGATAGCACCGAACGTTTTCGCGCTCGTCTCGCTGGGCAAGAAGGCGAAGCCGGGCCATGTGCGAGGGCCGGCGGGCAAGACCTTGATCGTCAATTGCCCAAGTCTCTACCCGGAGAAAATGCCCGCATGGTTGCAGGGGCAGGTCAAGAGTCGCACGGGCAAAAACATCCCTGCCAAGGCGGCGACTATGGTGGTGCAGCTTGCCGGGCAGAACCTGTCTACACTGGAGTCTCAGCTTGAGAAACTCGACCTCTACACGGGGACTAGGAAGAACATCAGGGAAGAGGACGTCAGGGCGATAATTGGGTTGGAACGCGAGTTCGCCAGCTACGAGATCGTTGACGCGGTATCAGAGAAGAAGCCGAGCCTTGCGCTGGAGAGGATGCGAGAGGGGCTTTCAAGGGGGATGCAGCCCACCACGATAATAACTTATGTCGGTTCGCGGCTGCGCGATCTCCTTCGCGCAAAGAGGATATGCGCATCCCGAGGTCAGAAAGCCCTTGCAGCCGAGCTGGGGGTACACCCTTATGTGGCGACGATGATAGCCAAGCAGGCAGAGGATTTGGAGGAGAAGGAAATCGAAGACAAGCTGTGGCTCGTGCTGAAGACCCAGAGCTTGCTGAGATCCGGAGGAGGACCTGACGAGGTGTTGGCCGAGGCTCTTATCGTGAGGCTCTGCGCGGAATGATCATGCGGAAGCATGCGGCATTGCTGGTGCTGTTGGCGGCAATCGGCATCTTGTCGGCATCCTGCACAACCGGCGGGCTGCAAAGGGCCGCTCCCGGGCCGGAAAACGCTTATGTGCACGACGGGAGCGAAGAGCTCTTGAGGGAGATAGAGCAGTTCAGAGAATCGCTGAGAGGCTCAAGAGCTGAAGGAGAAACACATCCACGACCCGAATCCGACGATGAAAGGGGTACGGCCGATTTCCTGGAGCTTAAGGGAGCCGGCCCCGGGACAGGGATCAAGGCCGAGAACGTTCCGCCCATATTGGAGGCCCAGCCTGTCGTCGCAGCCAAAGCGCCCCCGAGAGTAGTCGAAGAACCCCCCGCGCCGGCTCCATCCGTTTACCTTGTGGAACGGCGACCGCCGACAGTCAGTGAGATTGCGGCCGAAATGGAGGACAGGGCATCGGGCAATCCAAGTTTCAAACGGGTGTTGGCGGCTCTCCTGCTGGCTGTGGGCGATGCTGAAGGTGCATTCCTCGCGGCGAATTCCGGGCGTGGCGAGGAGGAAAACTGGGAGACATTGGTGAGGGCCGCCGCCAGCTTTCGGATCGGAGAGACCGACGCGGCCATTTCCCTGGCGGATCAGGTCCTGAGACGATGGAAGGAACAGGCTCCGCTTAAGGTCACCAAGCTTACACTGTGCAATCGGATTTCCAGCTACGGGGTGTATGAAGAGTACGATCGGGGATGGGTCGTTCCACGGCAGGAGGTGCTGTTATATTGCGAGGTGGACAACTTCGTCGCGGAGAAGGAAGGAGAAGGGGCGTATTTGTCCACATTGCACATCCAGATAGAGATACGGGACGGAAGCAAAGCCGTTTGGTCGTGGGACCCTCCTGAGGTGGTAGATAGGAGCCGTAACCTGAGGGATGACTTGTACGTGGGAACACGCTTTTACGTACCCTCCGACCTGAGACCGGGGGAGTATAAACTCCGTGTGACCGTCAGCGACAAGGTGGGTAACAAGTCAGCTAAAGAGGAAATAGATCTCGTCGTGAAGACTCCATGAAGGCAGTCCATTTCGGTGCCGGGAACATAGGGCGTGGGTTCCTCGGTCAGCTCTACTGGAACTCCGGATACGAGACGATATTTGTAGACATCGACCAGGAGCTTGTCCGGCTGCTAAACGAGCGTGGCCGATACACGGTCCACATAGTGGGGCCGGAGCCGCATGACGTGGAAGTGGGGCACGTCCGGGGTGTGGATGCGCGCGAGACGGACCAGGCGGCACGGGATGTGGCATCATGCGATCTTGCGAGCATTGCTGCGGGCAGCCGCGCGTTGCCGAAAATAGCCGGTTTGCTCGCGAAGGGTGTCGCCGTGAGAGCGAGAAACAGTCCTGAACGCCCGCTTAACGTGATCATCTGCGAGAACCTTCTGGACGTGGCAAGGATTCTCAGGGAACACCTGATCGCCGAAGTACCAGACATCCATCGCGATTTCGTAAGGAGGAAGGTAGGACTCGTGGAGTCGGTCGTGAGCAGGATGGTCCCGGTGGTAACAGAAGAGCAAAGGCGGCGCGATCCTCTGGCAGTCTATGCCGAAGAGTACTGCATTTTGCCCGTGGACGCGAAGGCTTTCGTTGGGAAGATCCCGCAGATAGTCGGGATGGAACCCATCGAGAACCTCAGAGCGTATGAAGAGCGTAAGCTTTACACCCATAACTGCGGACACGCGCTGACGGCATACTTCGGCTTTGAGAGGGGCTACGCGTACATATGGGAGAGCATAGAAGATAGGGAGGTGAGGTCGCTTGTCGAGGAAGGGCTTTGGGAATCGGGT
>Ga0180431_10004102_pt1 | contig 18360 bp, 12 predicted proteins | sample SS_ome_11_FD_132459 | JGI IMG/M metagenome (GOLD analysis project Ga0180431, IMG submission 132459) | Hypersaline lake sediment archaeal communities from the Salton Sea, California, USA - SS_1_MS_1 metaG | ecosystem: Environmental > Aquatic > Non-marine Saline and Alkaline > Hypersaline >... | reverse complement strand
GGGCCGCCGCGGTGCTCGACCCGGCGATCGAACTGATCGACTCGCTTGCCGGTTCTGCCGTGGGGAACGACGCGGCGGAACCACTCGATTTCAACGAGCCGCCGGTCGGTCCGCTGCTCGGCGGAGAACCGCAGCCGCTGCAGTTGCCCGCTCGCCCTGACGGCGGACAACGCCTCGGCGGAACTGATCCCGGCTCCAGTCTCGGCGGCCTGCCTGCCGCAGTCCGCCCGCCGCCTGCCTCGGAACCGAGTCTGCCGCTGCCGGCTGCGGCAGGTGGTGCCCCGGCACCCCCGCAGCGGTTTCGGGACGCGTCTCCGGGAGCACAAAATACTGCAGCCGCTTTCCCGAGCCAGTCGCCGTCGGGAGAGCCTGCAGCGCTTTCCCGGCAGCTTCGCCGTCGGCTGGAGGTTGCCGGAGTTGAGCGGCTGCTGCTGGAACCGGTCGCTGATGGCAGCGGCGGCGTTCGGGGAAGCTGCCGGCTGGCGGTCGACGCCGAGGGGCAACTGCAGCGGCTGTTCCAGACCTGCGGGGCGACCGAGGTGGAGACCCTCCGCCGACTCAACGACCAGGTGGGCCGGTGGCGGAGCCGCTTCGCCCGCCGGGATCAGGTTCCCGTCGCCCCGGGCCGCAGCGCAGGCAATCCCGCACCCTGACCGTCTGTCAGCCGATGCTGCCCCCCCGCAACACGTCGCGTTCGATTCATCCGCTGCGCGACTGCCGCAGGCGGCTTCGCGATGTTCACCAGCCGGCCGCGCGTCTGCGGCCCTGGTGCGCCGAGGCCGCCTCGAGCCGCCGCTGGCCGCCGAGACGGCGATGGACAGCAAGGGGACGGCCGGGGTCACCGCCGGCCGGCAGTGGCAGCCAGCTCCGAACCGCGGAGCTGGCCCGGCTTGAGGCGGCGTTATTTGTCGCTCGCGAGCCACTGCCAATTCGGCGACTGGCCAAGCTGGCCCGGCTGCCTGACGCCACCCGGGCCCGCACGTTACTCGGCCAGCTCAATCAGCTGCTCGACACTGCCGGGACGGCTTTTCGGGTTGAGCATCTTGCCGGCGGATACCAGCTGATGACCCGCACCCAGTTTGGCCCGTGGGTGCGGCGAACCCTCGCCTATCCTGCAGAAAATCGGCTGTCGACTGCGGCGCTAGAGACCCTGGCGATCATCGCCTACCGGCAGCCGGTGACTCGTCCGGAGATCGAGTCGATTCGCGGGGTCGGCTCTGAAGAGATGCTCCGTCAGCTGCTCGATCGTGATCTGATCGCCATCGGGGGCCGTAGCGACGACCTCGGCCGGCCCAACGTCTACATCACCAGCCGCAGTTTTCTGCGGGTCTTTGGCCTCGGGCGGATCGATGACCTGCCTCCGGTCGCACTGCCCGACGAGGCCCCGCCGGCCCGCGGGCGTTAGCAGACGCTGACGGCCCATTCAGTCTGCCGACGCGGCCCCCGGCGGCAGATCGGCTCGACCGCTGACGGGCGAGCTCTTTCTCCAGCGAGCGCGATTGGGCTGTCGGCCTGAGAACCCCCGGCGAATTTTGCCGCCGAGAGTTGCATCGAGGCAGTGCCGTTGGCATATTGCCGACCCGCGATGTCGATCGGCGGCTGGCGGTTGCGGCCGGTTCGCCGGCTCGTCGGTGATCGCTGAGAGGCAGGCCGTGTCGCGGGCCGAAGCCAGACGCAAGTTGGCATCCCAAAACGCCGACAAGCAACTGACGGTGGTGAGCACTGACCGGAACCGCCGCGGTGGCTGAAATGAAAATCCAGCCGGGCGGGACGGTCGAAAAAATTCTGCCGGCACTTGGCTTGACCGTCGGCGATCGATCACAATTTTTGACAGGAAGTTCCCCGACCGAGTCCGTGCATCGACTTCAGGAGACGAAGCAGTGACGATTGTTCTGAATCCCAGTGAGCAGCAAGACGGTTCGCGAGCAGACGTTTTCTGTTGGAACGAGCTTTCCGAACTCCTGCCCGCCGACGACCTCTTCGACCCGGCCGGTTCCATCCCCAGCGTCGTTGCTGAAGACGACGACGAAGATGAGGACTGGGATGACGACGAGGAAGAGGAGTACGAGGACGAGGAGTACGAGGAAGAGTACGAGGACGAAGAGGGCGACGACGAGGAGGAAGACGAAGAGGGAGAAGAAGAGGAGTGGGAAGAGGTCGACGACGAGGAGGAGGACGAGGAGTACGAAGAGGAAGAGGAAGAAGAAGAGGGAGACGACGAGGAGTACGAGGACGATGAAGAAGGCGAGGAGTGGGAGGATGACGACGAGGACGACTGGGAGGAAGACGAAGACTGATCGCCCGGGCGTCCTGCCGCGTCACCCGACCGCCTGGTTGCGGTGACGCCACGTTCTTTCGCGACCCGCGTCGCCTGCCCCTTGCAATCGCTGCTGCGTTGCTGCTGGTAATCGGCCGGACAGCCCCGGCTGCGGCGACGCTCTCCGCCACCGCAGGATGAACTGATCCCCGACGCGGTCCTCCGGCCCCGGCGGCAATTCTTGAAGGGGAATCAGGGCAGCCGCTGACTTGGCGATGCCAGGCTCGCTATTCCTGCCAGGTGAGGCTGACAAGACGGCCCTTTCGGGCCACCCGCACGGTCAGAGGAATTCCCGTGGGGGCCACCTGCAAGAGCTCGACCATCTCCTGCTGATTGCCCAGCGGGCGGTCTCCGATCGCAATCAGGCGGTCGCCGAGCTGCAGGCCGCCGCGGTCGGCGGGCGAACCGGGCCTCACGGCGACCACGACCGGGGCTGTCGGGTTGGCGTCGTCCCGCCGGGTGCCAATGCCCCAGCGGCCAGGTTTGTCGGTCGGCAGCGACGCGGCCGCCTCGAGTCGCCGGCGGCTGGCGTTTGACTCCGTCAGGCAGCGCACGCGAAAGGCCGGCGGATCCTCCGGGCTGTCGGCGACCTGCAGCAGGGTGGCCAGAGCGAGGCTGGCAACCGGCTCGAGCCCGGCGAAGTTGACGCGGTCGACGTCGTCGCTGGGCCGGTGATAGTCGTCGTGCAGGCCCGTGTGGAACATCAGCGTCGGAATCTGCCTCCGCAGAAACGGGAAGTGGTCAGAATCGGGCTCGACTTTCCAATCGAAGGCGAGTTGCAGGGGGTGTCCGCCCGACCGGGTGTTGACGCGGGTCACCAGCTGCTCGAGGCCGACCGCCGACCGGGCTCCGAAGACCTCGAGCTGCCCCCGGAGCCGGCCGATCATGTCGAGGTTGATCGAGAAGACGGGCTCGAATCTGCGGAGCGGCTCGGGCCTGTTCCGCAGAAAATGCCGTGAGCCGAGCAGTCCTTGTTCCTCGCCGTCCCAGAAGGCGAGCAGCACCGGCCGTCGGGGCGGCTGCGATCGGGCGGCCAGCGCTTCGGCAATCTCAATCAGGCCGGCGACTCCTGAGGCGTTGTCATCGGCCCCGTTGTGAACGAATCCGAACGGCCCGAAGCTGTTGCGAGCATTGCCGTAACCGACATGATCGTAGTGGGCACCGATGACGACGAGCTCGTGCCGGCAGGTCGGATCGCTGCCGGGGGACAACGCTAAAACATTCCGCAGTGTTCCGGTGCCGCCGGCGAAACTCTGAAAGAATCCGCCGCGGTCACCGGCAGGCAGCAGACCGAGCGGGGCGACTGCCTGCTCCACGTAACTCCCGGCGGCCCGGCCGCCACGGCGGCCACCCTCGCGGCCTTCCAGGGCATCGTCGGCGAGTGCGGCGATGTGCTCGGCCGCCTCGCCAGCCCGGATCGCCGCCCGGGCAGCCAGTCGCTCGGCGGCAGCGGATTCGGAAGGCCAGGCCAGCAGCAACCAGCCGAGGGCCGTCGGGCCCAGGGCGAGCCACGACAGCGGCCGAGACGGACGGACGGGTTTCACGCGGCGACTCCCGGGCCTCCTTGCATGCAACTGGGTTCTCGCGGAGAATGCCAAAGCTGGGGATTCTTCGTCCAGAGGAATCCCCCGGCGCAGTCCGGCCATGCTGCCGCCTGATTCAGGTTTGGCATGTCCGCGATCGCCGCCGAGGGAGAGGTGGCAGAGTGGTCGAATGCGCGTCTTTGCTAAAGACGTGACCGGTCAAAAGCTGGTCCACGGGTTCGAATCCCGTCCTCTCCGCTGGTCAGGGAACGTCCGATCGGTCCTGCCTTCAGCCATGCCCTGTGTCAGAAGTTGCCCCGTTGGAGCTGTCCTGTTTCGGAGGTTCTCTCCGCTGCGAGTCATTTTGACGTGCATGACGCTGCCGAAACGCTGCTGAGTTCCTGCCGCCCCGAGCGGGTTTCAACCGAAACCCGGCGGAGTATCGAGCCGCAACCAAGAAGCAAGATTGCCCGGCCCACGGTCCGGGCTTGCCCACCGGAGGCCAGCAAGGGCCGTTGAAGTCGGCATCTGGCCGGCCAAACTGCCTCCGCTCGCGGCGACAGTCGGTTGCGGGAACGGGGGTCGCTTCCAGCCCGAGTCGTCCTGCCGACGGCCGATACTCAGCAGACTGGAGAACCAATCTGCTAGCTCTTGTCACGGTCGGTTTTGTTCCGCCGCTGCGGACTCGTCGTATCGTGGCGGCGGAACACCGCCACGACATCCTCGATCGGCACGACGTAGAGCAGGTTGTTCTGCTCAAAGTCGACCGGAATCGAATTTCGGGGGTGAAACAGGACCTTGTCGTATTTTTCGATCGGAAAGTCGGCGTCCCGTTCAACCTGCAGGCTAACCTCGACAACCCTGCCGGTGATGGTCGGAATCTCTGCCTGATCGGGCAAGACAATCCCACCCCGGGTCTGGTTGCGGCTCTCATCCTTGCGGATCAACACCCGCATCCCCAGCGGCTCGACAGACTCATTCACGCTGCTCATCCTCAAACTGCCATAAACTTTGGGGTTGGGAGTCGCCGATCCGGTGTCGCCGGACAGCACCCGCTTGTTGTACGGCGGTCGCAGCCGGCCGGCCAGCGTCCCCGCTCATCAGGGAAACCACTCCGGCCGCTGCGATCCGACCCGGGTTGTTGTATAACACCAGGCGTTCGGGCGGTTTGGCGGACCGCTGAGGCAGGGGTTCCAAAGGCCCTGCGGCCTGTTCTCCGTGATTGCATTGTGTGACCGAAGGAGCATCCTTGAGCCTGCCAACTGGTGCCCCGATGCTTGTCAGCCATGACCGCGGAGAACTTGTGGTCATCGCCAATCGGCTCCCGGTTCACCGGTCGGCGGCGGGCACTGGCTGGGAAACGAGCCCGGGAGGTCTGGTCTCGGCCCTGATGCCGATCCTCCGGGAACACAAGGGGGTCTGGATCGGCTGGGCCGGCAGCGCGGAGCCTGCCCTCGAACCGTTCGAGCATGACGGCCTGTTCAATGTGCCGGTCAGCCTCTCGGCCGACGAGGTCCGCGACTATTACGAGGGCTTTTCCAACAGCACCCTCTGGCCGCTCTATCACGACGCCTGCCAGACTCCTCAATACAACCGCGGCTGGTGGGCGCCCTATGTCGCGGTAAACCACCGCTTCGCCGAGGTAGCCGCCCGGGAAACCGCCCCCAACGGGTACGTCTTGGTGCAGGACTATCACCTGCAACTCGTTCCCGGCATGCTCCGGGAAATGCGGCCTGATCTCCGGATCGGCTTCTTTCTCCATATTCCATTTCCGCCGGTCGAACTCTTCGCCCAGCTTCCCTGGCGGCAGCGGATTCTCGAGGGGATGCTCGGCGCTGACGTGATCGGCTTCCAGACCCGCCACGGCGCGCAGAACTTCGTCCGGCTGGTCAACCGCTACACGATCCATCGCGGCAGCGGTCACGCGATCAACGTCAACGGCCGCCGGGTGCTCGCCCGCGACTATCCGATATCGATCGACTTCGCCCGGATTGAAGGGCTTGCCACCGATCCTCAGGTGGTCGCCCATGCCAAGAAGATTCGGGCCGATCTCGGCGAGCACCGGACGATCATGCTCGGCGTCGACCGGCTCGACTACACCAAGGGCATCGACCAGCGGCTGCGGGCCGTCTACGAAATCTTCAAAACTGGCCGGCACACCGTCGATGATCTGGTGCTGGTGCAGGTGAGCGTGCCGTCGCGGGAAAGCGTCGACGAATACATTGAGGTCCGCGACCGGATCGAGAAACTCGTCGGCCACATCAACGGCGAGTTCGGTACGGTCGGTGCCGTGCCGGTGCACTATCTCAGGCGGAGCCTGCCGATCGAGGAACTGGTCGCCTATTACCTTGCCGCCGATGTGATGCTGGTGACCCCGTTCCGCGACGGCATGAATCTTGTTGCCAAGGAATATGTCGCCAGCCGCCGCGACGAAACCGGCGTGCTGGTGCTCTCGGAGTTCACCGGTTCGGCCGTGGAGCTTGACCGGGCCGTGATGGTCAACCCGCACGACATCGACGGCATGGCGGCGATCATCGACCGGGCGATTGCCATGCCCCGGGCCGAACAGACCCGCCGGATGCGGAGCCTGCGGCAGCGGGTCCGCAAGCGGACTGTCTTCACCTGGGCCGCCGATTTCACGGAGGCGTTGACGGCCGAGCGGCCCCAGGTCACCACCACAACCATTCCCTCAGCCGCAACCACTCCTGCAGGAGGCCGCCCTTGACCGGGACCGATTCCCCCGCGCGAATCCTCATGCCCGAGGACGAACTCGACGAAGCCCTCGAGGCGATTGCCCGGGTGCCGATTCTGCTGGTTGCCACCGACTATGACGGCACCCTCTCCCCGATCGTCGACAATCCCGAGAACGCCCGTCCGGTCCGCGAGTCGATCATCGCGCTGCGGGCCCTCGCCACGCTTTCGGGCACCCACTGCGCCGTGGTCTCGGGGAGGTCCCTCGCCGACCTCGCCAACCTCAGCGCCCTCGACGGACAGGTCATGCTCGTCGGATCTCACGGCAGCGAGTTCGACCAGGACTTTGTCCGGACGCTGACAACGCAGCAGACCGCCCTTCGGCAGCAGGTGCTCGACGAGATGCACCGAATCGCCGCCCGCGATGCCGGGTTTCACATCGAGCCCAAACCGGCCTCGATCGCCTTCCATTACCGCAACGTCGCCGAAGCGGTCGCTGACGAGGCGGTCCAGGAACTGCTCGGTGGAGCGGCGACCTGGAACGAAGTCCAGGTCAAGTCGGGTAAGAAGGTGCTGGAACTGGCCGTGATGCACACCTCAAAGGGCGACTGCATCGACGCCCTGCGGCATCGGGTTGGGGCGACGGCAGTCGTCTATTTCGGCGACGACGTCACCGACGAAGATGCCTTCGTGAGGCTGCACGGCCCCGACGTGTCGGTGAAGGTTGGCACCGGATCGAGCACCGCCTCGTTCCGGGTGAGCGACCCGACGGAGGTTGCCCGCCGGCTGGCCCGGCTGGCGAGTGCCCGGGAGGCGTACCTGGCGGGGGCCGATGCGGTTCCGATCGAGCGGCATGCAATGCTTTCCGACGGCCGGGTGCTGGCGCTGGTCGCGCCGGGTGGCCGGGTCTGTTGGATGTGTGTTCCGCGGGTCGACGGCCCGGCCCTGTTTGCCGATCTGCTCGGGGGGCCGGCGGCCGGTCACTTCACGATCGAACCGGCCCAGCCGACCGACCCGCCGCAGCAGCAGTACGACGGCAGTTCGCTGGTGCTGAAAACCAGCTGGTCGAAGCTCTCGGTGACTGACTTTCTCGACTGCTCGGCCGGGAAGCCGACCCAGCGAGCCGGCCGCACCGATCTGATCCGCCAGGTTGAGGGCCGTGGCGAGGTTCGGATCACCTTCGCGCCGCGGCTCGACTTCGGCCGGCTGCCGACCCGACTGGTTGTTCGCGACGAGGGGCTGGAGATTGACGACACGATCGACCCGATCGTGCTGCGGGCTCCCGGGGTTGCCTGGGAGTTGCATGAAGAGGGCCCTCATCAGACGGCGGTCGGCACCGTGACGCTGGGGGAGCCGCTCCGGCTCGAGCTTCGCTATGGCACCGGTTCCCTGCGGGAGCAGCAGACGATCTCGCCGCAGGAACGGTACCGCCTGACCAAGGCCTACTGGGAGTCGTGGGCCGACCGGCTCCAGTTGCCGAAGCGGGAGGGGCCATTGGTTCGCCGCAGCGCATTGGTGCTGAAGGGACTCTGCTACGCCCCGACCGGGGGCATCGCCGCTGCGGCCACCACCAGCCTGCCGGAACACCTCGGGGGCATCCGCAACTGGGACTACCGCTACTGCTGGCTCCGGGACGCGGCGATGTCGGCGTCGTCGCTGGTCAAGCTCGGCTCCTTCACCGAGGCGATGGCGTTCCTCGACTGGATGCTGCTGGTGATCGACCGGGCGGCCGCGCCGGAGCGGCTGATGCCGCTCTATACGGTGACCGGCCACGAAGTGGGTGCCGAAGCGGAAATTGCCGAGCTCGCCGGCTACGCCGGGTCGCGGCCGGTCCGGGTCGGCAATGCCGCCCGCGGCCAGGTGCAGCTCGATGTCTTCGGGCCGATCGCCGAACTGGTCTGGCAGCTGCTGCTCGCCGAAGCGCCGGTGTCGAGCGAGCACTGGCGGCTGGTCGAGGCGATGGTCGGGGCGGTCGAGGCCCGCTGGCACGAGCCCGACCACGGCATCTGGGAGATCCGCAAGCCGCGGCGGCATCACGTGCACTCGAAGGTGATGTGCTGGCTGGCGGTCGATCGGGGTATCCGGATTTCCGAGCGGTTTCTCGACCGGGGGCGGCCGGCCTGGGAGCAACTGCGGCAGGCGATCGCCACCGATGTGCTCGAACATGCCTGGCACCCCACGGCCGACGCCTACACCGCTGCCTACGGTGGCGATGATCTCGACGCCGCCTCGCTGATGATCGGGCTCAGCGGGCTGGTCGACTGCACCGACCCGCGATTTCTGGCGACGGTCGACGCGATCGAAAAGCGGTTGCGGATGGGCCCAACCGTCTTCCGGTACCTGGCCGACGATGGGCTGCCCGGCCGCGAGGGCGGCTTTTTCATCTGCGCCAGCTGGCTTGTCGACGCCCTTTTCAAGGCGGGCCGTCGGGATGACGCCGAAGCGCTCTTTGAGTCGATGCTGGAACTTGCCGGTCCGGAGGAATTGCTGCCTGAGCAGTACGACCCGCTGCTGCGGCGAACCCTCGGCAATCACCCGCAGGCCTACTCTCACATCGGCCTGATTGAAAACGCCCTCACGCTCTCCTCGGATTGAGCAGACACCGTGGTCGGCGTCAGGGCGACTCCGCGGGGGCGGGGGTCGGATCAAGCATCGGCGGCACCTCGCCACCTTCGGCCGCCATGCGGTCGCGGGCCATGACTCCATCGGGCAGGTGATAGAAGCCGATTGCCAGAATGCTGTAAGTCGCCAGCAGCACCAGACCCTCCATCCAGTTCGCCTGGCCGGCATTCATGACCTCGCGAGCGACAAAGATCGCCAGCACGATGGCCACCACCTCGAAAACCGAGAAGGCGAGATTCATCGGCTCGCCCAACGCCACGCCGGTGAAGACCAGGAGCGGTGCCACCAGCAGCACCATCTGAATGGTCGAGCCGACGGTCGCCGCCATCACGAGTTCCTGCTTGCCCTGGCGGGCAAAGCGGATCGCGGTGAGCACCTCGCCGATGCCACCGACCCCGCCGAGCAGCACGATACCGCTGAAGGTGTCGGAAAGCCCGAACGACTTGGCGGTTGGGCTGAGCGACTCGGAGAGAGCGTCGCTGACGAGGGCGAGCACCACGCCGCTGACAGCCAGCGTCAGCAGACTGCGGCCGATAGCAGCCGCAGGGAGGGCGTTCGGCTCGCTTTCGGGCGTCAGGCTTTCGTCCTGGTGGCCGAAGATGTTGACCAGCACGTTGCCAGCGTAGAGAGCCAGCAGGATCACCGAGAGTTCCAGTGACAGGTCGCGGGTTCCTTCGGGGGTGCCGATCCGAAAGACCGCCGGCACGACGAAGCAGAAACCGCACATCACGAGCATCAACCCGGTGGTCCGCAGCCGGTCCCGGTCGAACAGCCGCGTGCCGAAGCGGAGGCCGCCGATGACGAGTGCACAGCCGAGGCCGACGAGCAGGTTCACAAGAATCGAGCCTGTCAGCGACGCCTTGACGACCCGGCCGAGGCCGTTTGAGAGGGCGACGATCCCGATGATCAACTCGGGGGCATTGCTGAGGGTTGAGTTGAGCAGGCCGCCGATCACTGAGCCGAACCGCCGGGCCAGCTGCTCGGTGGCGGACCCCATCAACTCGACGATTGGCACGATGGCGGCGAGCGAGCTGACAAACACCAGCGCAGGATCAGCGTTGAAAAATCGCAGCGTCAGGGCGATCGGCACAATCAGCAATAGCCAGCGGACACTCATGCCATTGAGCATATCAGCCGGCCGCTGAGAATTTTCCAGCGGCTCCCGGACCGCGACTGACGGAAATGCTCCAGCAACAGACGCTTCGATCGGCCGCCGCTGGCGGATCACCGACCCGACGGGATCAGCCGGGCGAGCCCGTTGAACAAGCGTTTGCCATGCGATCGGCCGCCACTGCCGAGCGCCTAGCTCTTTCTTTTCAGTCTGCCCTTGCTTGGTGGAGCCCACCCCGACCCGTCTTGACCCGCATTCGCAGAAAGGAACCCGCGATCGCTCTTTCCTTCGACAGCTACACTGCCGAGCGGATCGTCTGCCTCTCCCACTGCCCTGCCCTCCGAGCTGCTGCAGCGTGAATGTCTGAATATCACCTTCCCTCCCGGACCGACGTGCCGCCGCTTCGGGAGCAGTTCGGCACCATGGTGATCGGAGCTGCCGCCGGTCTGATCGCCGTCGCCTTCCACGCGGTGATGAATCTGGCAGAGGCGACCCGTGCGGAACTGGCCATGCTGGCCACCGACCATGGGGTGCTCGCGCAGGTCGGCGTGGTGCTGGCCTGCGGGCTCCTGGCGGCTGCGGCGGTTTTCCTGGTCCACCGGTATGCGGTTGAGGCGGAGGGCAGCGGGATTGCGGCGGTGCTCGAGGCTCACCGCACCGTGAGCGGCCGCCGGGCGGCCCGAATTCTCTGGGTGAAGTTTCTCGCCGGTTTCTGCGGGCTTTCCTCAGGCATGCCGCTGGGACGCGAAGGACCGAGCGTGCAAATTGGGGCGATGTCGGCCCTGTTGCTGCGGGACTACGGCCCGAAGCTCGTCTACTACCGCCGCCGGGCGATCGAACTCGGCGCCGCCGCCGGCCTGGCCGCCGCCTTCAACGCCCCGCTCTCGGGCGTCGTTTTCTCATTCGAAATGCTCAAGCAGCCGTTTCACGCCCACAACTGCTTCGAGACCATTCTCGCCTGTGCCATCGCCGACTGGGTCTGCCGGCTGTTCCACGGGCCGGTGCTGGAATTGCCGATGATCCTCGACGGCTTTCGGGAATGGCATGAATTGCCGACCTTCGCGTTGGTTGGCCTCTGGGCCGGAACGGCCGTGCTGGTCTTTCAGCGGTTCCTGCTGGCGGTGGCGGGACGGTTTCAGGCGTTCGCCGACCGTCCCCGCAGCCTGGTTGCCATCACCGGCTGCTGGGGCTGCCTGCTTGGGATTGTCCTCCTCTGGCAGCCGGCGACGCTCGGCATCGGCCATGCCCTGTTTGAGGCGGCGATCGAAAACTCGATGCCATTGACGGTCGCCGCGGCAGCCCTCGCGGCCCGAATTCCGCTGACGGCAGTCAGCTACGCGACGGGGGCCCCCGGTGGCCTGATCGTGCCGGCGCTCCTGTTCGGCGTGCTGGCCGGCCAGATCTTTTCCAAGGGCTACGGCCTGCTTGCCGGCGGCGTCGATGCCGACTTTCACGCCGTCTGCCTTGTCGCCGGCATGGCAGCGAGCATTGGCGGGCTGTTTCGGGCGCCGCTTACCGCCACGATCATGGCGGTAGAAATCACCGGCACTTACACCTGTCTGCTTGAGATCTCGATCGCCTATATCGCCGCCCATTCGCTCTTCGGCCTGGCCCGCCAGCCCGATCTCTACACGGCGTTGGGCCGGATCCACAAGCCCCGGCTTGGGAATCGCCCTGCCCGGCTTGCCGTCGCCCGTCCTCCGGGCGGCGCGCGGCTCAAGCCGCCTGACGGTGAGGACTGAGCCGCTGTCCGGCTGCGGTCAGTTCCAGTTGTTCCGTTGCCGGCGACGGTCTGGCAGCGAGGCTCTGCTGCTCAAGCAGTTGACGGAGAGTGGCGACCTCGGCGGTCAGGTCCCGCAATTCGTCCTGATGGTCGCCTTCCGATTGCACGAAGCTGCTCGCGATCAGACCGGAGAGGGCCCCGAAGGAACTGGCACCGGTGACCATCAGGATGAAAGCGACAACCCGACCTTCCCAGGTCACCGGGTAGAGATCGCCGTAGCCCACCGTCGTCACCGTGCAGATGGCCCACCAGACCGCCTCCTCCGCGGAGGTGATGTTGCCCCCGTTTGGCGACTCGAATTGAAGGATCGCGAAGCTGCTGAGAAAGACGACGACAACTGCCACAAAGCTGCCGCCGAGCAGGGCGTTGCGGGCCCGATTCCTGAAGATGATCGCCGCCAGAAACCGGGCCGCCTTGATGCCCCGGATCACCCGGAGGATTCTCACGATGCGGGCCGCCCGTCCCCAGCGCAAAGGATCGAACACCGGAATCGCCGAGAGCAGATCGATCCAGCCCCAGGTCAGCAGGTACTGCCAGCGATTCGGGCTGCGCGAGAGACTGACGACGAAGTCGATCAGAAAGATGCCGCAGACGACGAGGTCGACGTAGGCGAGCAGCGATCGGGTGGTCGGGGACAGTTCGACGACGACACCGATGGCGAGCATCCCGATGGTGATCAGGCTGACCAGCAGAACCACCGCGTCATAGCCGGCCCACTTCTCTGCGGCAGCCGGTGGCGAAGGCTGCTGCATCAGCTGTGGGATCGGTGGCCGTTTCATCGCGGCGGTTCGGCGGAGATCGGGCGTGACTGCATCGTTTTCGTCTCGTTGTCGGCGGAACACGCCACCCCCGGCTCGTGGCTGCGACGGGGGCGGCGCTGAGTCAGTCGATCGAGGGGCACCCCCGGAGCGCACTGGAGGTTCTCGGTAGTGCCGGTTGCTGTTTTCGGGCGGCGGCAGACCGGCTCCCTTGTCTGCTACAGTCGGGGCGTGACGGCGGGACGATAGCGAACCCGGCACCGCGGGCGGGACAGCAATTTGGCCGCTGCATCGTCTCGGGAGCCGGCCGCTGAAAATGGTCTGATTGAACTTGCGCCGCCTGCCTCCGGCATGGTATTCCTCCGCGAATGCCAACCGCTGCCGAGGAATCAGCCGATGATTGCGACCGCCCCTACCCCAGCGCTCCGGTCAGCCATGTCTTCCCATCCTGCCATCCACGCCGAGTTTCTCGATCTCCGCGACCGCACTCGGGGGCCGGTAAAACCTGCTGAGATTCCGGCTGCGATTGCCGCCGGTCGCTTTGTCTGGCTCGATGCTGACCGGGCGGCAATCGGGGCTGGGGACCTGATCGAGCTGCTTCCGGAGGGCCTGGTCGGTCAGCCGCCGGTCAGGCAGTTTCTGGAGGCTGATCGTGGCGATGAACCTGCCGAGGATCAGCTCGTCTCCAGCCTTGCCCGCACCGACGGGGCGATCCACATTCGCTTGGCCGGAGCCCGCGATGCACCGGGCGGCATCGTCAGCGAGACGTTGCAGATCGTCATCACTCCAGGTTTGCTGGCGACCTTTCACCGCGGCCGCTGCGGGGTGCTCGAAGCGGTCCGCCGGGATTACGTCGGCGATTTCGAGCGGCATGCCGCCACGCCGAGCTTTCTGGTCTACGAGTTTTGGGACAAGCAGGTCGATCAGTTCCTCTCGGTGCAGGGCCGGCTCGATGAGGAAGTCGAGACCATCCGGCTGGCCCTGCGGCGTTCGGCCGACGAGGCGACGCTGACTCATCTGGCCGATGTTTCCAGCCGGCTGCTCGCCCTGCGGAAACGGGTGCTGCCGGCCCGCCGGGTGCTGGAAGAACTCGTCGCCCGCAAGACGACGCTGATCAGCGAGGCAACCCTCGAGTTTCTCGCCAAGATGATCGACACGCTCGAACGGCTGCTTGCCGATATCACAGCCAACCGGGAGATTCTCGAAAGCGCGATGAACTTCTCACTGACCGTGATGACCCACCGCACCAACATGACGATGAATCGGCTGGCGGTGGTCAGCACGATCTTTCTGCCGCTCACCTTTCTCTGCGGTGTCTACGGGATGAACTTTGAAGTGATGCCCGAAACCGAGTGGGTGCATGGTTACAAAATGTTCTGGATCGTTTCGGCGATCATCACGGTGACGCTCACCCTTGTGCTCAGGCGGGCGAGGCTGCTCTAGCTCTCGCTGTGTCCTGCCTGCCGGCCGGCAGGACGGTCGGGTCGATTGCAGCGGTTGTGCTGACGAGGCCGAGCGTGGTCGCTGGCGAAAATCTTGGCATCTGGGCAAACGGTGCGGCCGGCGGGGTAGGGTTGATGGATGGGGAAGCGTCCCCGCCCAGACAAACCTCCGAGCCTGTTCCCGGAAGGCCAACCGGCCCGGGCAGTTCCCACCGACCATGGCCGACAACGACGAGTTCATCGGTGAATTTCTGATCGAAGCGGCCGAGAATCTCGACCAGCTCGAACAGGATCTCGTCGCCCTCGAGGCCGATCCACGGAACCCCGACCGGCTGGCGAGCATCTTCCGCACGGTCCACACGATCAAGGGGACCTGCGGCTTCTTCGGCTTTACGAAGCTCAGCACGATCTCCCACCACGGCGAGCATCTGCTCGGGCGACTTCGGGATGGCGAACTCGTCTTCAACGACGCTCTGGCCTCGCTGCTGCTGGAATTGGTCGACGCGATCCGTACCGTCCTGGCGGCCATCGAGACCGCCGGCGGCGAGGGCGACGACGATTTCAGCGGTCTCTGCCAGCGGCTCGACGCGGCTGCTGCCGGCGTCCTCTCGGCAGCCGCAGAACCGATTGGCGAGGCGGCCGAGGCTGAAGCGGCCGGAGGGGCTGCGGCCGCTGAACCGGTTGTCGAAGAGCCGCCTGAGGTGGCAGATGAGTCGGTTCCCGGGCAGCCGTTGGAGGCTGCCGCTGCGACCGAGCCGCAGCCTGCCGTCGCGGCATCGCCCCGGCCTGCACCCGCCACCGAAACTCCGGCGACCAGTTTCGGGTCGCCGTCGCCCTTAAGCCGGTCTGGCCCGGTGCTCGATCCCACCATCCGGGTCGATGTCAGCCTGCTCGACACGATCGTCGACCTCGTCGGCGAACTGGTCCTCGCCCGGAATCAGCTGCGGACCGCCGCGGCCGACGATCCGACGCTGGTCGGGGCGATCAACCGCGTCCACGCCGTGACCGGCGAACTGCAGGAGGCGGCCATGAAAACCCGAATGGCCCCGATCGATCAGCTGTTTAGCAAATTTCCCCGAATCGTCCGAGACCTTGCCAATACCTGCGGCAGGCAGGTTGAGCTGCATCTCGACGGCGCCGACACCGAACTCGACCGGACCCTGATCGAAAAAATCCGCGACCCGCTCACCCACCTGATCCGCAACGCCATCGATCACGGCATTGAGTCCGCCGACACCCGCAAGGCTGCGGGCAAGCCGACCTGCGGACGGCTTTCGCTGCGGGCATTCCACGAAAGCGGCCAGGTGACGATCGAGGTTGAAGACGACGGCGGCGGGATCGCTGTCGAGGCGGTGCGGGACAAGGCAATCCTCCGCGGGCTGGTGACGGCTGAGGACGCGGCGACGATGTCGGCCGAACGGATTTTCCAGTTCATCTTCCAGCCCGGCTTCTCGACCGCCCAGGCGATCACCGACATCTCGGGCCGGGGTGTCGGCATGGATGTCGTGAGGACCAACATCGAATCGATCGGTGGAACCGTCGACATCAACAGCCAGCCCGGGGTCGGCACCATCGTGCGGGTTCGGGTGCCGTTGACACTCGCGATCATCCCGGCTCTCGTTGTCACCAGCGGCGGGGAACGGCTGGCAATCCCGCAGCCCTACGTGCAGGAACTGGTGGCCCTGCGGGCCGCGGATGGCACCCACACGATCGCAGGGCTCGCCGGCGCGCCGGTGCTGCGGCTGCGGGATCGGCTGATCCCGGTGGTCTTCATGGATCGCTGGCTAGGGCTCCGAGAGTGGACCGACCGGCCGACCAGCGGCACGGTCGTGATCGTCAAGGTCGACAACCACGAATTCGGCCTGGTCGTCGATGCCGTGACGACGACCGACGGCAACCGCACCACCGCCGGAGAGACAACCAGTCTCTGGATCATCGTGGTCAAGCCGATCGGCGGCCTGCTCGCCCCGATGGGACTCTATTCCGGGGCGACGGTCATGGGGGATGGCGGGGTCGTGCTGATCCTCGATCTCCGGGGGCTGGCGATGGCGGCCGACATTCCGGCGCGGGCTTCTGTGACCGACCAGCGGCCGGTGTTGCCGGAGGAAGACGACCAAGCGACGACGGAGACTGCCCGGTATCTCGTCTGCGAAACCCACCGGGGCCGCCGGATCGCGGTGCCGCTGGAGCATGTCGAGCGACTCGAGACGTTCCGGCACGACCAGTTGAACGCCGCCGGTGACCGCCAGTTCGTGCGGCGGGGCAGCTGGTTGACGAGGCTGATCGACCCCGACGTTCTCCGCGGTGCACCGACCGCCCCGCCGGCCGTCCCCGACGGTCACCTCGTCGGCGTTATTCTCACCGCCGATGTCGGCGGCGATGCCCTCTCGGTGAGCCGAATCATCGATGTCGACCGGGCAGAAAGCCCGCTGCAAACAGGCATCGGCGGGCGGGGTCTGCTCGGCACCCTGCTCGTCGGGGGCACCGCCACCGAAGTGATCGATGTCCCCGCCGCTGCCCGTTGGGCCAGCCACGCTACCGCACCGTAGACCGCCAGCCCCGTTGAGACAGCATGACCCTTTCCCTCCCACCAGACGGCCCGTCATCCGGAAGCCCCAGCTTCCGCTGGTGCAGTTTTCTCGTCGCTGACCGCTGCTTTGCCATCGATGCGGCGAATGTCGCCGAGGTGCTTCGGGCAACCGCCGTCAACCGAGTCCCGCTGGCGGCGCCGGCGATTGCCGGGCTGCTCAATCTCCGGGGACGGATTGTGCCGGTAATCGACATGCGGCTCCGGCTCGGGTTTGAAACCGCTGAGGTTGAGCAGCCCCGTATCAATCTGGTGATCGACCTTCGCGGCGAATGGTACAGCCTGCTGGTCGATGACCTTCTTGATGTCGTCAGCTTTGACCCGGCGGCGATTGAAGCTCCCTCCGGGAGCCGTTCCGGCCCGGCCCTCGATGCTGTCGTCGGGCTGCTTTCAAAACCAGACGGGCTGGTTCATTTCCTCGATCCCGAACGACTTTTGCAAAGCCTGATCGTCACTCGTGTTCGCGGGCTGTCGGTGGGGTGAACAACCCATTCCTTGTACTCCGGTCGCCACCGAAGGATGTCTGATGTCCGACTTCAACACCAATTTCGACACCGATCCCGCAGCCAGTTCCGATCCCGACGCCCGGGCGACTGCAGGACGTGCTGCCAGCGGCATTCGAGGACTCCTCGGCAACCGCCTGCTGCTGGCGCTGCTGGCGGTCTCGCTGCTTCCGCTGGCAGTGATGGGTTTCGCCACCTACCAGTCGGCGGCTGCGGCAATCGAACGACAGGCCGAGCAGCAGCTTCAGACGGTCAACGCGATCACCGCCAAGGCTGTGTCGCGGTACTTCGACTCGATGGAGGAGCAGCTGCGAATCACCGCCGACAACCGCATGACCCTTGAGGCACTTGAGGCGTTCACCACGGGGTATGGCGAGATCCTGGCGGACGAAACACTCGATGCCGGGGCGATCGCCGAGGCGCGAAAGGATCTGGCAACTTACTACACCGGTGAGTTTGCCGGTGAGTTTCAGCAGCAGACCGGGAATGAGCCCCCGACCTCGGCGTTTCTGGAAAACCTCCCCGACCAGGCGGCCTATTTGCAGTATCTCTACATCCGTCGAAACGAGAACCCGCTCGGATCGAAAGAGCTGCTCAATGGGGCAGACGACGGGTCGGCCTACTCCGCGGCGCACGCGCTTTACCATCCGATCTTTCGCAATTTTCTCAAGCGGCTGGGAATCTACGACTTCTTTCTTGTCGACGCCGAGACCGGCACCATCGTTTATTCGGTGTTCAAGGAGCTCGACTTCGGCACCTCCCTGAAGACCGGCTCGTTCTCCGGGACCAACTTCGCCCGGGCCTTCCAGGAAGCGATCAGCAGCGGTCGCCGCGACGCTGTCGCCTTCGCCGATTTTGAGGCCTATCTGCCCTCGTACCAGGCTCCGGCGAGCTTCATTGCCGCTCCGATCTTCAGCGGCCGGGAGGTTCGCGGCGCGGTCGTCTTTCAACTGCCAGTCGATCGGATGACAGCGATCATTAGGGAGACGACCGGCATGGGGGAGACGGGCGAGACCTACGCGG